>CABEBD010000010.1_pt1 | contig 18990 bp, 11 predicted proteins | sample 3132501 | NCBI WGS metagenome assembly CABEBD01 (sample SAMEA5534344, study PRJEB31848) | metagenome | biome: tundra; feature: field; material: soil | place: USA | collected 2013-05 | depth 0.45 m | reverse complement strand
CCCCCGGCCCGCATAGCGGCGGGGGGTGGTTTCCAGTATAATAGCCCGGACCGACATGCTGAAAACCAAAGAGAGATTGCGCCGGCTTGTTTATGAAAGGTTGAAGGGCGCCTACGCCCTCGAGCCCGCCGACCTCGATTTCAATTATCCTCCCCAGGCGAAGATGGGCGACCTGGCCCTCACCTTCCCTTTCCAGCTCGGGAAAAAACTCAAGTCCAATCCCCGCCAGATCGCCCAGGATGTCCTGACCCGGCTCGGGACGATGCCCGGCGTCGAACGGATGGAGGTCGCCGGGGCGGGGTTCATCAATTTCTTTCTCGAGAAGCCGGCTTTCTGCGGAGACGCGCTGGCTGCCTCGCAAACAAGGACGCTCCACCCCGACGAAGCCAAGATCATCGTCGAACATACCAACATCAACCCCAACAAGGCGGCCCACATCGGCCATCTTCGCAACGCCTGCCTCGGCGATACGCTCGTCCGCTGTCTGCGCTACAAGGGCGAGACCGTGGAGGCCCAGAATTACATCGACGACACGGGCGTCCAGGTCGTGGACGTCGTGTTCGGACTCCTGGAGCTCGAGAAGAAAACCCTGGCCGACGTCGAGGCGATCCCCGGGAAATTCGACTTTTACTGCTGGTACCTCTACGCCCGTACGTCCAAGTACCTGGCCGACAACCCGGCGGCCCAGGCCCGGAAGGCCGAGATCCTCAAGGCCGTCGAACACGGCCGCGATCCCGAGGCCGCCCTCGCCCGCCACGTTTCCCATCGCATCCTCCGCGCCCACCTGACTACGATGGATAGGATCAACGCCACTTACGATGTCCTCCCCTGCGAAAGCAGCATCCTCGGCATGAAGTTCTGGGACCGGGCCTACGGCCTCCTGAAAGAGAAAAGGGCCATCTACCACGTGGCCGAGGGACCCAACGCCGGCTGCTGGGTGATGAAGCTCGAGGACGAGGCCGACAAGGAAAAGATCATCGTCCGCTCGGACGGAACGGTCACCTACGTCGGCAAGGACATCGCTTACCAACTTTGGAAGTTCGGCCTCCTCGAGCGGGACTTCTATTACGAGCCGTTCCTCGTCGCGGACGGAAAAACTGTCTGGATCAGCACCGCCGCGCCGAACGCGAACGGCCAGTCCTTCGGCGGGGCGAGCAAGGTCTATAACGTGATCGACACCCGGCAGTCCTATCTCCAGAAAGTCGTGGTCCAGGGGCTGCGGGCGCTCCATTACGACGCCCAGGCCGAAAAGTCCATCCATTTCTCCTACGAAATGGTGGCCCTATCGCCCCGGAGCCTCAAGGAACTGGGGCTCGAAGCGGCGCCCGGCGACGAGGGCAAATCGGTCGTCGAAATGTCCGGCCGCAAAGGACTCGGCGTCAAAGCCGACGATTTGCTCGACCGGCTCGTGGCCAAGGCCCTGGCCGAGGTCGATACTCGGAACCCCGACCTCAGCGCCACCCAGAAGACGGGGATCGCTTCCGCCATCGCCCGTGGCGCCCTCCGCTACTTCATGCTCAAGTACGGACGGAACTCCCTGATCATCTTCGATTTCGACGACGCCCTGAGTTTCGAAGGCGAGACCGGGCCCTATCTCCAATACACGGCCGTCCGCCTGGCCAGCATCTTCCGTAAGCTCGAAGAGCGCGGGGGAGGCTCGGCCGCCGGACTCGACGGGGAATGGGGATCGGGCGCCTGGCCGCTCTCCGGCCTCGCCGGCGACGAGATCGTCGACATGTGGGACGTCGTCACGTACGCTGCCAAGTTCGAGGAGGAAGTCCTCATCTCGATCGAAACCCTCGAGTTCTCCCACTTGGCCAAATATGCGTTCCTCCTCAGCCAGAAGCTCAACGGCTACTACCACAAATATCCCGTCCTCGCCGAGGAGAACGAAGAGACCAAGAGTGTCCGCCTTCGGACGATCGCCTTGGGCCGCCGGACCCTCTCCCGGGCCCTCGATCTGATGGGCGTCCCCATCCCCGAGAAAATGTGACAATGTGAAGGAGGTTCATACATGATCGCCGTCGAACATCTCACCAAAAGATACGGTGATCTGACGGCCGTCCGCGATCTGAGCTTCAAGGTCGACAAAGGCAAGATCTGGGGGCTCCTCGGCCCCAACGCGGCCGGCAAGACCACCACCATGCGCATCCTGACCGGGTATCTCCCGGCCACGGACGGGACCGCGACCGTCGGGAATTTCGACGTGTTCGCCCAGGGGAACGAGGTCAAGAAGATCCTCGGCTATCTTCCCGAGGTCCTTCCCCTCTACCCCGACATGACCGTCACCGAGTACCTGAAGTTCATCGCCTCCCTGAAAAAGATCCCCGCGGCCAAGGCTAAAGAATCCGTGGCCAAGGCGATCAGGATCTCGGGCCTCGAATCGGTCAAGGGGCGGCTCATCAAGAACATCTCCCGCGGCTACAAGCAGCGGGTCGGCATCGCCCAGGCCCTGGTCCACGATCCCCAGGTCATCATCCTCGACGAACCGACGATCGGCCTCGACCCAGCCCAGATCATCGAGGTCCGGAGCCTGATCAAGTCGCTCCGCGGCAGCCACACGATTATCCTCTCGACCCACATCCTGGCCGAGGTCACCCAGACCTGCGACGGGGTCGTGATCATCAACGAAGGCCGGCTCATGGCCTCGGGCTCGCTCGAGGAGCTGACCGCCTCCGTCCGCCACAAGGACGGCGCGGTGGTCAAGGTCCGCCGGAACACGGCCGAGGCGGCGACCGAGATCGCCCGGATCCCGGGCGTCGAGAAGGTCCAGCGCCAGGACGCCGAGCTCAAGGTCGAATGGAAAACGGGGCAGGACCCGCGCGACGAGATCGCCCGCCTCTGCCTCGACCGGCAGTTCGGCCTGCTCGAGCTCCGGCCCACGGCCATGAGCCTCGAGGACATCTACCTCAAGATCGTCTCGGGAGGAGTGGACCAATGACAAACACCTGGATCATCGCCAAAAAAGAGCTCCGGACCTATTTCACCTCGCCCATCGCCTACGTGGTGATGACGGTCTTCCTCGTCCTGGTCGGGTTCTTCTTCTACAGCCTGATGTACTGGTTCAACGCCCAGTCCATGCAGATGGCCCAGAACCAGTATTACGCCAGCCAGATCAACATCAACCAGATGCTCTTCTCGCCCCTCTTCCACAACATCAGTATCATCCTCCTCCTCATGCTCCCGCTCCTAACCATGCGGCTCTTCGCCGAGGAGAAGAAGATCGGCACCGAGGAGCTCCTCTACACCTCGCCCATTTCGGTCGGCGAGATCATCCTCGGCAAGTTCATCGCCTCACTCCTCGTCCTCGTAGCCATGCTCGCCCTGACCGGCCTGCTCGCCGTCTTCACCTTCCTCTACGGCAACCCCGAGCTCTCCTCCGTCCTCATGGGCTACCTGGGCCTCTTCCTTCTCGGCGCGTCGTTCATCGCCATCGGGCTGTTCTTCTCGTCGCTCACCGAGAACCAGATCGTGGCCGCCATCCTGACCTTCGGCTCGCTGCTCCTCTTCTGGATCATCAGCTGGGCCTCGAGCGCCGCCACCGGGTTCTGGAAGGAGGTCCTCAACTATGTATCCATCTTCCAGCACTTCGACAACCTGACCCAGGGCATCCTGGACACGACCGACATTGTGTACTACCTGAGCTTCGCCTTCTTCGGACTCTTCCTGACCCACACCGTGATCCAGTCCCGGCGGTGGAGGTAAGCCATGGACAAGATCAAAAAGAACCTGAACACCATCGGCCTCGGCCTGGCCTTCGGCGGCCTGGTCGCCCTCCGGATCTGGCCCCAGACGAAGATCGTCGGCCTCTTCCTGGCCGCGCTCGGCGTCCTCGGCATCGGCGTCTACATCGCCCTAAACGCGGCCGAACTCAAGCAGGGCCTGAAGCGGCGCTCCTTCCTCTATTCGAGCAACGCCCTGCTCCTGGTCGTCCTCGTCCTCGGCATGCTGGTCCTCCTCAACACCTTCTTCGCCCGCCACCACCACCGCTTCGACTTCACCGAGACCAAGCTCCATTCCCTTTCCGACCCGTCGATCAAGGTCGCGGCCGCGTTGAAAACCGACATTTCGATCAAGGCCTTTTTCCGGGAGAGCAACCCCTCCCGCGGCCGGATGGAGGACCTGCTCAAGATCTACACTTACCACTCCCCCAAGATCAAATACGAGTTCATCGATCCGGACAAGAACCCGGGCCTGATCAAGCGCTATGAAATCGCCGCGGACGGCACGACGATCTTCGAAGCCGGCACCAAAGACAACCGCATCACGACCGCGACAGAGGAAGACGTCACCAACGCCCTCATCAAGGTGACCCGGGAAAAGAAGAAAGTCGTCTACTTCCTCGAGGGCCACGGCGAGAAGAGCACGGAAGTGACCGAGGAAGGCGGCTACTCGTTCATCAAGGACGATCTGGCCAAGATGGGCTACGAAGTCAAAAAGCAGATCACCGCCCTGCCGGACGCCTTCCCGAAGGACTGCGCCCTGCTCATCGTCCCCGGTCCGGTCAAGGACCTGCTGGCCAACGAGCTCGAGACAATCAAGGCTTATCTCGAGGACGGCGGCCGGGCGTTCTTCCTGATCGATCCCCAGACGGCACCGGGCCTCGTCCCCTATTTCGCTAAGTTCGGCATCAAGCTCGAGAACGACATGATCTTCGACCGGCCGACCATCTTCGGCGGCGACTACCTCATGCCGATGATGAACGAGATGACCACCCACCAGATCACGAAGGACTTCCGCTACGTCACCTACTATCCCCTGGCCCGGTCCGTGGACGTGATCGATCCGAAGCCGGAGGGCGTCGCGACGTCCGAGGTGCTGGGCAAGACGAGCGAGAACGCCTATACGAAAAAGGAATTCACTATCAAGAAGGGGATGACGGTAAAGGACATCGCCTTCGATCCGAAAAAAGACAAGAAGGGCCCTATCCCCCTGGCGGCCATCGCCACGCTGAAGCCCAAGACGTCGGCCGAGCCGGGCAAATCCACGCCCGAGGGTCGGCTGGTTCTATTCGGCGACTCCGATTTCGCCACGAACCGCTACTATGGGGAGGGCGGAAACGGCAACCTCTTCCTGAACGCGGCGAACTGGCTGACCGAGGAGTCAGATCTCATCTCTATTTCGCCCAAGACCTCGAGCCCGCGAGGGCTCCAGCTCTCGCCAACCCAGGCCAAGCTCATCTTCTGGGTCTCGGTCATCATCCTGCCGCTCCTCGTGCTCGCCCTTGGAGTCTCGATCTGGCTGCGAAGGAGGGCGCTGTGAAGTTCAAATCCACGATTATCATTCTGGTCGCCTTTGTCCTGCTGCTCGGATACATGCTCTTCCTCGACAAGAAGCCGGCCGACAAGGCTTCCGCCCCCGAGGAAAAGCTCGTGACGCTCGCCTCGGCCGACATCCAGAAAATCACGCTCAAGAAGGAGAGCGAGACGCTCACCTTCAAGAAGGACGACAAGGGCGATTGGCTGGTGGCCGAGCCGATCGAAGCCAAAGCCGACGCGACCGAGGTCAACATGCTGGCCGAGGCCTTCGCCGATCTGAAGATCGAGCGCGTCGTCGAGAAGGAGGGCGGCGATCCGAAGAAATACCAGATCCCGCTGAAGGAAGTCTCGATCTGGAGCAAAGGCCAGACGGCCCCGGTCAAGGTACTCGTCGGGATGGAGAACCCTCTCGACAAATCCCTCTTCGCCCAGAAGGAAGGCGACAAGCGCATCGTTCTGATTCCGAGCGCCATTTCCACGAGCCTGGGAAAGACACTCTTCGACTACCGGCAGAAGGACGTCTTTAAGTTCGAGACCGGCGACGTGACCGGGATCAAGCTCCAGACGAAGGACGCGAAGTGGGATGCCCAGAAAAAGGATGACGGCTGGTTCCTCCAAACGCCGATCCAGGCCTTGGCCAAGGACATGAAGATCACCGGCTTTCTGGACGCGCTCGGCAACATGAAGGCCAAGGAGTTCACCGCCGAGAACAAGAGCGCGGACGATTTGAAGAAATTCGGCCTCGACAAGCCCGAGGCCCGGGTGACGCTCGCGATCCCCAAATCCAATAAGGAAGTGACGTTCCTCCTCCATAAGGCTGCGGACAAGACTTACGTCACAACGTCGGATTCGAATAAGATCATTGTTCCCGATACCGACCCGTTCACCGAGCTCGATAAGAAGCCGGACGATTACCGCGAAACCAAGGTCGCGGCCTTCAATTCCTGGCAAGCTAGTAAAGTTGTTTTAAAGAAGGGCGGCCTCGACCTGACCCTGACGAAAGCGGCCAACGACAAATGGTACTTCGATGCCGCCCAGAAGGAAGAGGCCGACGCAAGCAAGATCGAGACCTTCGTCCGCAAGATCGAGAGCCTCGAGTCGACCGAATTCGTCGACGCGCCGAAGAGACTGGCCGAGCACGGCCTCGACAAGCCCCAGGCCGAGGTGACGATCGTGACCAAGGAGGCCGGCGAAAAGGCGATCGAGAAATCGGTCACGGTCTTCGTCGGCAAGGACGACAAGGAAAAGAAGAAGGTCGTCGTCAAGAACGCGAAGCTCGACTATCTCTTCCGCGTCGATAGCGCGTTTTTAGACGACTTCCCCAAGGAAAAGAAGGACTGGAAGCTGCCCGAGCCGGAGAAGAAGGAACTGGACAAGAAGGACGTCCCGGCAAAGAAGTAATTAAGCTGCCATCCCGAGCGGAGCGAGGGATCCCACTTCTTCAGGAGCATCTTATTTATTTGTGAGGGGCGCTGTTCTCGAGTTGCGGCGAAGCAATCTCTAATTAGATGGCATTACCAACTTTCCAGTTTGATGGATACTTCCATAGCAGTCGTTCAGAAGCGGAATCCGAAGAGTCCGCCATCCTCTGTTGCATCTGTCAAAACGACAGGCAAAACGTATTCCCGTAGATCAAATCCCGCTATCTTCTCTTTGAAGGCGTCGTCCTCGTTCATGGTCACGATATATTGAAATCCGAGCTCACGAGCCGTTTCTGCGCCAACCTTCAACGCACTGATGACTTGGCGGCCATCCACTCCATCGAAAAGATGACTATCGTGAACCAAAAAACCGGGCCCAATGTTGCGTTTGGCGCAGAGGCGCATGAGCATCATATCAAAACAAAAAATCTGCATGTTCTTGATGCCCTTGCTGCGTGACCCCTGCATGGGAAACTGGAAGACGGGACCGTTGGAGGTTTCCTCTACCGTCATACTGCCAGCAGACTCGTAAAGTCGTTTTGATGTCTCCTCGAAAGCGAGAATTGCCTCGGCTAAACGTCCCTTTTGTTCGGCGAAATCCCGACGCAAGCGCAAGGTTAGGTGGTTTCGCTCGATTTCCAACTCGTTTTTGGTTCCTTCCAACTGCTCGGCAGACTCGAATCGCTGGCGTAGCGACTCTACCGCTGCCTCCGTACGACCAGTTTCACCTTGCAGCTTGGCAAACTGCTCCAGCGCCCCATGGCTTTGCAAAACGCCCATGACCTCGGCGCGTCGCTGATCGAGGCGCCGCTTCTCCTGCTCGCGGGAGGCTATCCGCTGTTTAGCGGCATCCAGTTCATCAGATAGATAATCGTGCCGGTTTCGGATTACCGACTTATGAAAGCTCCTCACTTCGTCATAGCGTTTGACAGCCAGCCCGGGCAGGGCAACACCCGCCTCGGCATAGATGCTTTCCAATTCAGTGAGTGATGGCGGTGCCTCACCTTGTATAGCGCTCTCAAGGTCACGGATTGCCGCCGCGTCGATGGTGTTGGCGTTGGAGATATCGTTGAGTTGTTGCGTGATCTTATCCGCTTCCGCCTCAAGTTCCTCGTATTGGGGCAACACACGGAAGGAGGCGATCTGGAACTTCAGAACGTTTAGTCGGGCTTCGGCTACCATCAATTGGGTTCGGAGATCGGCGGCCTTGCCGATGATGCTACCAAAAGCACCATCCCCGGCAGCCTTCTTGAGTTCTTTAAGCGTCTTCTCCCGATCTCGGACTTTCTGCCAGTCGCTCGCGATCTTCCAATCCAGTCCAAGCACAAACAATAGAGCCACCTGATAATCCCCTACCTGCTGCATGGTCGCCTGCTTCTCAGGTGTTGTGAATGCCCCACTGAGTTGACGACGGACGAAATAGGCAAAAAGCGAGCGATACTTTGGGACACGTCCTTCCCTTTCAGGGGATGTATTCAATCCGAATACCTCCTCGCCCAGTACCTCCACCCACTCGGAGTTGGTAAGGAGGGTCTCCCCTTTCAATAAACTGCCGCCCCTGATATGAATCTTGGACTTCTCCTTGCCTGAACGCTCGGCGACGGTTCGCTCCCCACCGAGATCGAACTCCATGCCGAAAGTCTCATTGGCCAGCTCATTCTTGCGAAAATCCGACTCCTTCTCGGTATCCGATCCGGTGAGAAAGTGAATGATCTCAATCAAGCTGGTTTTACCTGCCCGGTTCCGGGTTTGTTTATCACTCGCACCCGACTCTTTCTGCGCGATCAGGACGTTGAGCCCCGGCTTGAATTCGAGCACCTTGAAGGAGGAAAGACTGCTGAAAATACGGTGAATCATAGCGTTCTCCGGGTCAAAAGTCCATCTCGAAGTTCAATCGCTCCGACGAGAAACAAAAGGTCGAGGGCGAGCACGAATCCATCGTAGCGCAAAGGTGGCGCATCATTCCGCTCGTCTGCATTCTGGAGCGGCAGTTCCTCCCAAAGCGCGGAAATCGTAATCGGCTGAGACAAATGCTGCAAGATCCTCGCCCCTACCGTGAGGAGGGCGCGGTCTTGGGAAAGATGTTTTGAAGGCAGAATCACGGCGTATCTTCCCGTGGTTCTTCGAATATATCGCAACGCTCAAAGTAGTAGGCCATGACGGTCAGAACCGCCAGCTCATGTTGCGGAGTACGTCGCTCGCCACCCCCAGCCCAGGTTTGAAGTTCGGAAAACAACTCATTCGGCCTAAACGCTTCACGAAGCTCCCTATACTTTGCCTTGAACGACTCAGCTACCCGCTCGCCCAAGGTCTCGTCATGCCATTGTCTGAAAAAGAATTCCACTAGTGGAGCCTTGGCCATGCCGGCCTTCAATAATGTCGCAACACTTTCAGATAGTGAGTTAGCCTCAATCTTGCCCATGGGCACATCCTTCACGAGCTGTGTTGGCGGAGCTGGGCGGTCGGCAATGGTTTCAAGCACAATCTGCAAATCGCCAAAACCCAGATTCGCTTTGGTTTTGTTGGACGGGACGAAGCCAAACCATGACTGGAGGTCGTCGAGCGACAGTTTGCGGAACACCAAGCGAAACTCCTCCAAACCCCAAGGTTCCAGGGTGATACCGGAATTAGCTTTCTCGAAGTCAAGCAAGACCTTTTGCACATGCGGCGGCAGTCCGTCTAAGGCGTTGTGGGCAAAGACCCATTTGTCGAAATGTTCCCTCCAGTATTCTTTGGCTCCCTCGAAGTCTTCTTTGATCTTCGCGATGGCCATAGTCTCTGCCATCTCGTTGGGCGCATAGACTTGGAACAAACGTCGCTCAGATTTAAGAAAACCGTCATTCTTGCGGTCGCCCCGGTTACCCCACGGTCGGCAGGCCATGAAGTCGGCTTTGTAGGCCATACTCATTAGTCGTTCGAATAAGGTTTGAAAGGCATCACCCTTCGACCGGAGGAACGCGATCTCAAAATCTTTCTCGTAGAAGGCTTGCTGTAGACGGTCCATGGCTTAAGCCTCCGCCGGAGCCGGCTCATCCTCGCCCCAGACGCGGACGAGAGTGGCCTGGATCTTCTTCTCGAAGCGGGCGATCAGTTCGCGGTTAACGGTGACCAGCGCTTGCTCGGCTTCGATTTCGGCTACGATTGCATTCTGAGTGGCGAGAGGCGGGAGGGGAATCGCTAGGCTGCCGAGAACACCCATGCTTATATTTGCCCGCGCGTTCTCAACTGAGCTGCCGTGCATTTTCTGTATGAAATCCGGCGAATTCAGGAGCGTCATCAGATACATTGAACTTAGCAATGCAGTGTTTGGCCTCATGATGCAGACCGCTTGATTGACGTTGGCCGCAATATCGAGGTCGAAGATTGATGTTCTGCCAATCGATGCCCCTACAATGTTTGTCAGCACATCATCTTTCTGCAATATAGACTTAGATTCGATGTCGTTAAAGCGGCGCTCAACATACTTTAGCTTTTCCAAAAGCAGCCGGCCCAATCCGACATTCTCGCTCGTAATAAAGAGAATACCATCTTCCTCTGAGGTGTATTCAATACCCTGCCATTTAGGAGAAGAACCCTTCGTGATTCTGATGCAAACATCTCTGATGGGCACCATCGGCCAATCGGGGCGGATGGGAACATGGGGGCGGTAGTTATCGAGGACAGCACGGGCGCCGTCGATGACTTTCTGGTAGCCCTCAATTTCAGCCACGATCTCTTTTTGTACCTTCAGCGGGGGGAGGGGGATCTGAATCTTAACAAATATATGAGTAGGGACGCTTCGCCGCCTATTGACGGCTCCCTGCATCTTGGATTTATAAGCCGCGATTGCTCTGGGAGACCTCAAAACAATTTCTAAATAATCGACATCTACGGAGACGCTCTTTTCTGGTCGGATTTTCCAAATACCATATGCAGGACTTACGGCCGCCGCCGCATATTGAGTTAAGAAGCCGAGGACACCTTCATCAATTGGGAAACCTACTACTAATTCGTTCTCGTGTACTACCTTGTAAAGGGAAATGTCCGCGCTTGCAATCCGTTTATTGAATTTCTGAGATTGATCAACCAACCCATTTTTCATCGTAATCGACATGATGGGCAGAATCCGATTTCCCACTTTCTCTTTTCCTGACAATTCAAATATCTCTCCGAAACTGGCAGGTGCGTAATAAGATAAGTGAGCAAGATCCTCACGATAGCGGTCTCCATTGAGGTTGTAGTCGTCGTCCGCAGCAATTCTATCTTTCGAAACGATCAACCCGAGCGTAGGAGGGGGGTCGGCGGCCGGTTGATTAGTAAGAATATCTTTTCGGTATTTAATAAATTCAATTATTACTTGGGGCAAGTCGCTTTTTTCCGTTAAGCGCCTTCGGGTGGCTAAATCTGTTCCTTCGCTTTCGATCTTAAGAAAAAGAATGTTGTTGGTCTTCTTCTTCAACGACTTGTCGAGGATCAGGATCGAAGTCTTGACGCCTGAATAAGGATTGAACACGCCCGCCGGCAGCGAGACGACAGCGACGAGGTACTCCTCCACCAGCATCTTGCGCAGTTGCTTGTAGGCGTTCTGGCTCTGGAAGATGATCCCCTCCGGGACGATGATGCCGGCGCGGCCATCGGGCCTGAGGTGTTCGGCCATATAGTCCACGAACAGCACTTCGCTGCGCTTGGACTGCACCGAGAAGCGGTTGTGGGGCTTGATGCCGCCCTTCGGCGACATGAACGGCGGGTTGGCGAGGATCACGTCGGCGTATTCGGTCCACTTGTCCAGGCTGGTGAGGGTATCGTATTCGGCGATGTGCGGGTCGGCGAAGCCATGCAGGTATAGGTTCACGAGCGAAAGGCGCACCATATCGGGCGAGATGTCGTAGCCCGTGAAGTTCCGCGCGAGGCGGCCCTTTTCGTCCGGCGTCAGAGTGCTGTGGCCTTTTGCGTCGGTGTTGGCCTTGAGGATGTGCTTGTAGGACGAGATCAGGAATCCGGCCGTGCCGCAGGCCGGGTCGAGAATGGTTTCGGTCTTCTTGGGATCGACGATTTCGATCATGAAATCGATGATGTGGCGCGGGGTGCGGAACTGTCCGGCGTCGCCCTGGGAGCCGAGCACGGAGAGCAGATACTCGAAGGCGTCGCCGAGGCGTTCGGAATGGTCGTAGGTGAACTCGTCGATGACCTTGAGGAAGGCGCGCAGGGTCTCCGGATCGCGGTAGGGCAGATAAGCGTTCTTGAAAATGTCGCGGAAGAGGAGCGGAATGCCGGGATTTTCCGGCATCTTGGCGATGGCTTCGGCGTAGAGGTTCAGAGTCTCGTGGCCGCCCAGGCCGGAACGCATGAGTTTGGCCCAGCCGTAGCGGGCGAATTCGCGGGCGAAGAACTTGCGCTTTCCGCCGAACTCCTCGCTCTCGGCGTCCATGTCGTCCATGAACTTGTAGATCAGGGCGATGGTGATCTGTTCGACCTGGCTCTTGGGGTCGGGCACTTTGCCGACGAGGATGTCGCGGGCGGTGTCGATGCGGCGTTTAGTGTCGGTATCGAGCATGGATCTCCATTAGGCGGCGAACTGGTTCAAGGGGACGTAGTCCTTGATGTACTCAGGGATAAGTGTGCGGTACTTCTTCGGTACGGCTCGGAAGTCGCGGGAGGAAAAGACCGGGTTGGTGGCCAGGTCAGTGAAGTCGCGGCTCTCGATAATGTGGCGCACTTTATCGCTGGTGACATAAGCTTTGAAGTAGGTCTTTATGGCCGGGATAGCTTCGGCCTCTTCTGGCTTGGCGTCGGCGACGAATTTGGCGAATTCCTCTTCCAGCAATTCGTCCTTGGATTTGAAGCTCGGGATGAGGCCGAAGATCTTCTCCAGGATCTCCCGCAGGGTCAGACGGCGATCCACGGCGGCGGCTTTGCGCAACTTGATGAGATTGTAATACTCCTCGGGTTTGTCGAAGACTTCGCGGTTCACGTAGTCGATGACGCGATCCCATTGGCCGGCTTCGACGGCAGCGGCGATCGTCTTGTTCTCGCGTACGGTGTCCTCGAATTTCTCGAAGAACATGCGGTCGATCTTCATCCCCTCGTAGCCGATGGTCTCTTCCTTGATCGAGGCGATGATGTCAGCGCCAAGGTGCTCGTAGGGGTCGCCAACCACCACCGGTCCCCCACTTTCGATGAGGCCCTTGCCCTTAGGTCTGGGGAGCTTCAAAACCTCGTCGTAGTTGAACTCCTCCTCGAAGTATTCGCAGTTGGCGAAGAAGTCGAAAAGTTTGAAGGCGGTTTTCTGCGGCTCCTTCACGTTGTCTTTAATGCCGTCGTCGAAAAGCTGGTCGAGAAAATTGTGTTTGCGGGTGCCGCGCCCCTTAATCTGAATAAAGTCGGTCGGTGAGAAAATCGGTCGAAACAGGCCGAGATTGAGGATGTCGGTGCAATCGTAGCCTGTGGTCATCATCCCAACCGTCACGCAGACGCGCGCCTTGCTGGTCTTGTAGGCGGGCAGGAAATTGGCCGAACCGAGCAGGTTGTTGTTGGCGAAGTTGATGGTGAACTGCTGGGCGCCGGGGATCTGCGAGGTAACCTGCACGGCGAAGTCGGACTGGTACTTGCCGGGGAACATGCGATCGGCCATCTGATTAAGGATTTGCGCCAGCTTGGCTGCGTGGTGCTGGCTGACCGCGAAGATGATGGACTTGCCGATCTCCCCGCTGATCGGATCGTGCAGGGCGTTCTCGAGAAAGGTCTTACAAAAGAGCTGGTTGGTGGCGTTGGAGAAGAAGCGCCTTTCGAACTCGCGTTGCTTGAAGGCCTCTTGCTGATCTTCGCCGGTGTCGTCCGTGAACGAGGCGACGAAGCCCTGTTCGGAGAGCAGTTGGGTGGTGATCTCGGTGCGGGCATCCACCACCGTGGGATTGATGAGGTAGCCTTCCTTCACACCATCGAGCAGCGAGTAACGGTAGGTGGGCTGGCTATTTTCGCATCCGAAGGTGCGGTAGGTGTCGAGCAGGAGGCGGCGCTCGGCTTCGCGGGGATCGCGGGTTGCGGGCCCGGCTTTGTCGAACCGCTTGAGGTAGTCGCGGGGAGTGGCTGTGAGTCCCAGCTTGTAGCCGATGAAGTAGTCGAACACGGCGCGGGCGTTGCCGCCGATGGAACGGTGGGCCTCGTCGGATATGACCAGGTCGAAATCGGTCGGCGAGAAGAGCCGCTGGTATTTATTGTAGGAGAGAAGCGATTGCACCGTAGTCACGACGATTTCGGCGCGGCGCCAGTCGTCGCGGTTCTCCTTGTAGATCACGGTTTTGAAATCGGCGGAGAGAAGCGCCTTGAAGGCCTTCCTGGCCTGATCCTCCAGTTCGAGGCGATCTACCAGAAACAGCACGCGGCGGGCATTGCCGGAACGGAGGAAGAGCTTGATGACGGCGGCGGCGGTGAGCGTCTTGCCGGTGCCGGTGGCCATTTCGAACAGGAAGCGGTCTTTGCCGTCCTTCACGGCCCGTTGCAGAGCGTAGATGGCCTTCAACTGATAGGGACGCAAGAAACACAGTTTGTTGGTCTGGACGTAGGCGGGGCGCTCCGCCTCATTTCGGTACGCCGCTTCGGATTGGTAGTTCGGGCGCTGGGTTAGGACGATGTAATCTGCGCCGATCTGATCCTCGACGAGGCGTTGCGGGCTGGGCGTGACCTGCTGGTAGCCGATCACCGAGTCCGGCGTCGGGAAGGACGTAATGAGGTAGGGATTGCCGCGCTCCAGGTCCCAGAAGTAATGCAGGTTGCCGTTGGAGAGGATGACGAAGCGGCAGTTCTGGGATTTGGCGTATTTGCGGGCCTGTTCCTTGCCGACGAGCGGGTTCCTGTCCTCCGATTTGGCCTCGAGGACGATGAGCGGGAAGCCTTTGGTGTCCAGCAACAGGAAGTCGATGAAGCCCTTGCCCGTTTTCTCGAAGTTCTCGCCAAGGGCATCCAGATCGGATGATTTGAGCTTCACGCTGGGCTCAAGGCGGATGTTGGCAGGCGCACTCCCATCGGCAAAGAAACGCCAGCCTGCCGCTTCGAGTAGCTTGTTGATCTTGATGCGGGCCGTGGCTTCTTTATTTGGCATGAGGTTTCTCAGTATTTCTACATCAGGCTCTTGTCTGCAAATATTCCCCTCTCAACTCAAGCGGCAGGCTTCGGGATTAAGGCACACCGAAGGTTCGGACGCTATCCACGAAAAGGCGCTTCGTCACGGTCCAGGAAAAATCGACAAGCATTTCGGGTTAGGGTTCCAGCATAAGAGTCCAGTACTGGGAACTCTTTCGGGAGATGTTTCTGCTTTTTTGGAGAGCCTTTTTGATGTCGCTCCGGGCATAAATCGAAAAAAGCCATCTTACGGCTTTCTCATCTCCCAGTTCCAAGGTTCGTTCGATGATATATTGTTTGTTTTCTTGAGGATCGAGGCAGGTTACGTCGGTATCCCAGAACAATTCCTGAGGGATATTCTCTTCCTTTCTCATCAACGATATTATATCACAGTCTGATCAACGGCAATTATGCCGCCCGCATCAAGCCGACTCTATTAATACTAAGCGCAAGTTGTTTTTCATTCAGTATTACTAAACGAAATATTACTTGCATTTGGTATTTGGCATGGTAACATCGTTATGTCATGATCAAATCGCGTCATTATTGGCTGGCCTTGATCGAGCGCAGTTGGGAGAAGAAGTCCGTTCTCTGGTTGTCAGGCGTCCGGAGGGCCGGCAAGACATTCCTCTGCAAATCCCTTCCCGGCATTGAATATTTTGACTGTGAGCTGCCCAGAACGCGCCGCATGATGGAGGATCCGGAGCAATTCCTGGAAACATGGAAGGGAAAGAGGCTCGTCCTGGATGAGATCCACCGACTTCCCAATCCTTCCGAGCTGCTGAAGATCGCAGCCGATCATTTCTCCTCGACGAAAATCATCGCGACCGGATCCTCAACGCTCGGCGCCTCCTCGAAGTTCAGAGATACCCTCACCGGACGTAAACTTGAGATTTGGCTGACTCCGATGAATTCGGTCGATCTGACCGATTTCGGCCAGGTCGATCTTGAGCGGCGTCTTCAACGGGGCGGCCTACCGCCGTTTTTTCTTGCGGCCGAATATCCCGAGCGCGACTTTCAGGAGTGGATGGACGCCTTCTGGGCCAAGGACGTTCAGGAGCTATTCCGTCTCGAACGACGGCATTCGTTCGCCCGCTTCGCCGAGCTTCTTTTCAGCCAAAGCGGCGGAATATTCGAGGCCACGAAGTTTTCCAGGCCTTGCGAGGTTAGCCGGACGACCATCAGCAACTACTTGGCCGTTCTCGAAGCGACTTTTGTCGTCCATGTCATTCGACCGTTCAGCACGCGGCGCGCGACGGAAATCGTATCCGCTCCGAAGGTCTACGGATTCGACTCCGGATTCGTCTGTCAGTACAAAGGATGGGAAACGCTTCGGCCCGAGGATAAGGGAGTGCTCTGGGAGCATTATGTGCTGAACGAGATCCAGGCAAGGCTCCAGCGCCGCGACGTGCAAACGTGGCGCGACAAAAAGCATCGCGAAATCGACTTCATCCTTCAGAAATCACCTCGCCAAATCGAAGCGATCGAGTGCAAATGGTCGGCGGACCAGTTTGATCCCGAAAATCTCAAGATCTTTCGAGCCCTTCATCCTCTGGGAAAGAATTTCGTCGTCGCTTCGGATGTCAACGAGAGCTATCGAAAAAATTATCAGGACACTCAGGTCATTTTTGTTAGCCTGGAAAGCCTAATATCGGCGCTCAAGAAATAGTCCCCATTGCATGTGCGCTTGTTAGACGCCGTGTGGATTACTTGAACTGGACGGAAGACCTGAAGCGCCTGGGGCAAGACAAAAAGAAGTGAGCGGCGGGAATAGAGAATTTACCAAGCTGCGTTTCCGCCGCCGATGACGGCGGGCATGATATATCTTGGTTTTTCCGAAGCGGATATCTCCAGGAAGGAGTCTTTCGCCTCGACGGTGCGGCTTTCACCGTCCCGCTCGATAATCCTGTATAGGCCGTTTTCGCAAGGGGTCTCCGTGGATTCGGCCCCGCCAAGTCTCCAAAGGGCGGTCACCCGGTCCTTTCCTTCTCCGAATCTCAGGAGATACGTGTTGCCGACGATTCGGAACTCCGTCGGGGGAAGATCTCTCACCACCGAAGCCATCGTCCTGTAGGCCCGGTACGCGGGTTTGGGAGACCGGTCTATCCGGACGAGACCGAAATTGAATTCGGCCTCGGCCCGATCTTCGCCGTCGTTCTGAAAGTCGTACCAGGAGACGCGCTCGACGGCCTGAGAGGCTCTCGCCAGGAGGAAGGTCCTGACCAGGTAATTCGCCTGCGTTTCCTCGTCCACGCCGGAGGGCCCCGTGTAGGACGGATAGCCGATTTCCGTAATCCACAGCGGCTTGCCGGGAGCGATGCTCTTCAGCTTCGCAATGTCGGCCAAGAGCTTTTTTTCCGGAGGCAGCGGCTGGCCGTAGGGATGAAAGGAGACGGCGTCCATGAATCGGCCGCCCCCCGCGGCCAGAACCCTGCCGATAAAGTCCAGGTCCGTCCCGGAGGTCGAACAACCGAGCACAACCGATGCCGGGTCGGCTTCCTTGCAGGATTTGTAAGCGGCCTCGAGAAGCTTGGCATAGTCTTCCGGATTGGGCTGAGGCCTCCAGAACGTGGAGGCGTTCGGCTCGTTCCAGATCTCATAATGCCGGATGCCGAACGGCTTATATCGAACGATGACTTCCCGACAATAGCGGGCGAAAGCCTGGCGCTCAACCTCTGTCGCCGGCGCGCCCTTTTCCGAGCCCGAGTAAAGGGAGTTGCCGAAGTCGAGGATCAGGAGAACCTGAAGGCCTCGAGCCTGGGCCGCCTTCAGGTAACCATCGTACGCCGCCGGAAATCTGAAAACGCCCTTTTCTTTTTCGATTTCCGACCAATACACCTCGTCCCGGATCCAGCCGAGGCGAGCCTCTTTGATCAGATCAAGGAGCTCGTCGACGCCGGCCCGATGCTGGCCGAAGTGGGTCTGAACGCCGAAAAAACGGCCGGGGCCGTCTTGGAGATTTGGACCGGACAACGAGCCCGCGTGAGCTTTTTCCGAGCGTCGGCCGTCGGCAAGCTCCCTCAACCAACCGCCGCTAATACCCGCTAAGCCGGCCATCTTGACGCCGCTTTCAAAGAACTTCCGGCGGGAGATCTTGTTCATGGGCTATTTTGTGAGGATAAGAGTCTAATAATATTATATCACAGCAGGATTCCCAGCGCTTCGGACTTTTACGCCTTCATCCTCTCGGTTTTTTAGATCTTCTCGAGGCCACGCAAAAAGATGTTAGAGGTGCTCAAGATTTTTTAGCCAATGCAAGAATCCAGACAACCCGAGCCCGGAGGCCCCCCCCCGCCTCCGGACTCGATCCGTACGTTTCGCGTCAATATTTCGTAAATGCGATCTGGAACTGTAACGGTGCTTTTGCCCAGGGATAATGATATGTCGTGGTCCAGGTCGTTTGGCCCTTCTTCCCTGCTAGACTCGACACGCATGTGGCATATTGTCCAAGGATATTATCACTAATGGTCACGGGGAAGTCAGCTGAAGTGGAGTCAGGAGGTAAATCCCGGTAAAGCGGGTTATCGAAGACTGTATTCACATAGGCAGTCCATACGTTGCCAACTTTCTTGATGTAGACATCATAAGTGCTGCCGTTAATATCAGCAGGAATGGGCGCCTTATACCCATGAGCATTCATATTGAGATTAAGAAACGTTTTTTGGGTAAATGGAGAGCTTGGCGGGCAACCCCAGATATGAGAAAAGACCTGGAGCAACATGTGGACCGGGAGAATGTCGCCATCATGCATTGCCATTAAATCCGTGGTAGAGTTACCACATCCACATGTCGTGAATCTCAAGATGATATGTGGATAATCTGCGGTTGGCTGAGGATAAGCGTTTAAGAAATCTGCCACGCAATTCGGCCAGGCGGTTGTGATATTTGGAAATCCAAAAGAAGAAGGAAGAACACCACCCGAATTTAAAAAGCCACTCATGTTGAAATACAAACTCGGATCGAAGACCTGCAGCTCAAGGTAAGAGTAAGCGCCAGTTCCGCCGGTATTGCATGGGGGTGGGGTAGCGTTTGTTCCCAATCCATTGTTGATATTCACGTGATCAACGCCACCAACGAATTCTCCAGGCCCCATCAAATTCGCGCCAGTGACAGTTGCCTTCCACCTGATGGGTTTTGCACCACCGGCCTGGCCTTTAGGAAGGGCCAAGAATGCCAGAACAGCGACCAAGACGACGAAAAATCCAACGGCTTTC
>CABEBD010000004.1_pt1 | contig 20686 bp, 16 predicted proteins | sample 3132501 | NCBI WGS metagenome assembly CABEBD01 (sample SAMEA5534344, study PRJEB31848) | metagenome | biome: tundra; feature: field; material: soil | place: USA | collected 2013-05 | depth 0.45 m | reverse complement strand
GAGGGCAAGGCGGTGGAGGGTTTCTTCGCGCCGTCGACGAGGAGCGTGAACAGGGGCCAGGCGGCGGGCAGATCGAAGCGCGACCCGTCCGAGAGCAGGCCTCCCGCGATCTCCGTCGCGACACCTTGGGGGCCGGACAGCCGCAGGGCTCGGAGGGACGGGCCGTCCTCGGCGGCCGGGGCCCCGGGCTTTGCCCGGGGGTCCTCTTCCGCCGTACTCGCCCGTGGATACAAACCACGGGCGAGTGGCGAGCCGAAGGCTCGTCCCTTGACCCCCGCTCCGTTCGGTGCTCCCAAGTTCGCCGCTCCGATCCAGAGGACCGTCCCGATGACCATGGCCGAGATCCGACGCTTGTCCATGCGGCCATTGTTCCATAAAAAACGCCGCCGCCGCAATTGGAGAATTTGAACCGGCGGCTCCCTCTTCCTTGATGTTTCCCCTTCTGCTATAATGGGCAACTTGTGAAGGAGACCGAAGGTGCATAACGTCAACATCGAAACCGAGCTCCACGTCGTCACGCCCAACGAGCCCGGGATCCTGGGCCGCGTCCTGGGCACCCTGGCCAACGCCGGCGTCAATCTCCGGGCCCTGTCCGTCTATACGCAGGAGAACGAAGGCCATTTTCTCCTCCTCACCTCGAACAACAAGAAGGCCGAGACGTCGCTTCGCGCCCTGGGATACAAGGTCAAGACGAACAGCGTGATCACCGTCGAAATCAGCGACCGGATCGGCGCGGGCGCCGAGATCGGGGCCCTCCTGGGCAACTCCGTGATCGACGTCGACTACAGCTACGGCAGTTCGGCCGGCAAGGGGCAGGCCCTTCTCGTCTTTAAGACGAACAACAACAAGAAAGCCTACGACACCCTGAAGTGACGAGGCATCGGACGGTCCGGATCACCGAGGTGCCATGAACGTCCTGTTCATTCTCGCCATCGCCGTCCTAGCCTTCGTCGCGGCCGGGAAGTTTTACGCCCGGGCGATCGCCGCGCGCCTGGGAGAGGACAAGGCGATCCCCACCCCGGCCGTTCGCTTCCAAGACGGCCGGGATTACGTCCCGACGAAGCGGTACGTCGTCTTCGCCCATCATTTTTCGGCCATCGCCGGCGCCGGTCCGATCCTCGGCCCGACCATGGCCCTGCTCTACGGATTCGTTCCGGCCTGGCTCTGGATCGTCCTGGGCGGAATCTTCATCGGCGCGGTGCACGATTACACGACGCTGTTTATCAGCATGCGCGAGGGCGGCAAATCCATGGCCGAGGTCGCCCGCCGGACGCTCGGGCCGCGGGGCTTCAATCTGTTCATCACCTTCACCATCGTCATGATCATCCTGGTGACGTCGTCGTTCCTCGCCGCAACGTCCATCTCCCTGACGTCGCTCTGGCCGTTAAGCAAGATCGGCGCGCGGGAAGGCCAGACCTTCCTCAAGACGGTCGTCGTGGACGGCGTCCTCATGGGCCGCATCGGCGGCATCGCCTCGATGTCCGTCATCGTCATCACCCTGTGTTCGCCCTTCCTGGGCTGGCTGATCCACAAGAGGAACCTCAAGACGCTGCCCGCGTATCTCCTCGCTTCGGCCATCTGCGTGGGATCGGTCTTCTTCGGGATCGCCTATCCCGTCAGCCTCACGCCGACGGTATGGATGATCGTCATCTCGATCTATGTCATGCTCGCCGCGGGAACGCCGGTCTGGGTCATCCTCCAACCGCGCGATTTCATCAATGTCCAGATCCTCTACGGCGGGATCATCCTCATGCTCGTCTCCCTCCTTCGGACCGGCCTAGGGGGGCTGCGCGTGTCCATTCCCAGCTTCAACCTGGCCGAGGGCGTCCAAAGCCTGGGGCTGATCTGGCCGATGATGTTCTGCACCGTCGCTTGCGGCGCGATCTCCGGATTCCATGCCCTCGTTTCCGGAGGCACCACGGGCAAGCAGCTGAGCTGCGAAACGGACGCCCGCAAGGTGGGCTACAACGCCATGCTGCTCGAGTCGATCCTGGCGGTCTGCGTCATCCTGGCCATCGGGGGCACCTTGAGCTTTGCCGATTACAAGTCCATCGTCTGGCCGCTCGATCCGAGCGTCAAGTCCAATCCCATCCTGGGCTTCTCCCTGGCCGCCGGACAGCTGTTCAACAAGGGACTGGGCATCCCGATCGCCCTCGGCACGGTGTTCGGCATTCTCCTCGTCGAGGGATTCGTCGTCACGACGCTCGATGCGGCCGTCCGGCTAAACCGCTATCTGTTCGAAGAGCTGTGGGGCATCCTGTTCCGCAAGACGCCGCGGCTCATGGCCCATTACTGGTTCAATTCCGGACTGTCCGTCCTGATCATGTGGGCGCTCGCCTCGACGAGCGCCTTCAACCTGCTCTGGCCGATTTTCGGCACGGCCAACCAGATGCTGGCCGCGCTCAGCCTCCTGGCCGTCTCGGCCTGGTTGCTCCTCCGCCGGAAACGGGCGCTTTTCACGTTGATTCCGGCGGTCTTTATGATGGCCACGACGCTGGCCTCTCTGGTCATCTTGTTCCTGCAGTACGCCCGCCAGAAGAACTATATCCTGATGGGCGCGGACGTCGTCCTGTTCGGGCTGGCCGTCGCGGTGATCGTCCTGACCGCGAAAACGCTGCTGCGGCCACAAAACCCAATAAACACGTTGACAGGGCAAAGGGACTTGCCTTAATATAGTTTTTCAGCGCGCACTATGCGAAGGAGGCTCTAAATGGCTACAGCTGAACCCAATGTTGTTCCTCTGTGCGACATTCTCCTCGTCCTGCTGATCATCTTCATGGTCATCACGCCTCTCGTCCAAAAGGGCATCGATGTCAAGCTTCCCGAAACCTCGTCCGACACCTCCGGGGCCCAGTCCTCGAGCCTCATCGTGATCACGCTGAAGAAAGACCTGACCATCGACATCCAGAAAGACAACTACTCCGATTTCAAGACGGCCGGCGATGAGCTGCGGCGCATCTATGCGACCAAGGCCGACAAGACCATCTTCATCCGGGCCGATGCGAAGGTCCCTTACAGCAAAGTCGTGGACCTGATCGACCTCTGCAAGGCCGCCGGAGTGGAAACGCTGGGCCTGGTCCCGGAGTACTTCTCCGAATAGGCGGCCCCGGCCGCCGTGGCCCGGGGGCCGATCCCCTGGAGCCCCCCTTCTCTTCACCACGGTCCAGGCCGTCCTCGCCCCGCCCGACGGCCATCCCCGGACAGACTCCTTCCCTTTTCTTCCCGAGGAGGAGACGTCCTTGCTGATTATTCTTTGACCGGGCCGATCGTCTCGTTGGCGATGATCAGGCGCTGAATTTCGTTCGTACCCTCGTAGATCTGGAGGAGCTTGGCGTCGCGCATGAGCTTTTCGACCGGGTATTCCCGCATGTAGCCGTAGCCGCCGAAGATCTGCACGGCCTCGGTGGTCACCCGCATGGCCACATCGGTGGCGAAGCACTTGGCCATGGCCGATTCCCTGCTGCAGGGCTTTCCCTGGTCGTGCAGCCAGGCGGCATGCCAGACCAGGTGCCGGGCGGCCTGGATTTCCATGGCCATGTCGGCGATCTTGACCTGGGTTATTTGGTGGAGGGCGATGGGCTTGCCGAATTGGCGGCGGGTCTTGGCGTAGGCGATGGCGTGCTCCATGGCCGCCCGGGCGATGCCCACGGCCGCGGCGCCGACCGAGGACCGCGTCTTGTCGAACGTCTTCATGGCGATGATAAAGCCCATGCCCGGTTTTCCGAGAATGTTTTCGGCCGGGACGCGGCAGTCCTCGAAGAAGATCTCGGCGGTGTTCGAAGCGCGGTGGCCCATCTTGTCCTCGACCTTTCCGATCGACAGGCCCGGCGTGTTCTTGGAAACGATGAAGGCGCTCATGCCCCGGGCCCCCTTCGCGGGCGAAGTCTTAGCGAACACGACGAAGAGCTCGGCGACCCCGGCGTTGGTGATGAAGCATTTCGAGCCGTTGAGGACGTAGTCGTTCCCATCCTTGAGGGCCTTGGTCTTGATCGAACCCGCATCCGAGCCGGATTCCCGTTCGGTGAGACAGTAGGAAGCCAGGGTCATCTTTTTGCAGAGCGGGACGAGGAACTTCTTCTTCTGCTCCTCGGAGCCGAAGAGGCAAATGGGCGTGGTGCCCAAGGACACGGCCATGATGCTCGTGAACATGCCCGCGCAGCCCGTCGACAACTCCTCGCTGATCAGGGCCATGTCGAAATTGCTCACCCCGCCGCCGCCGTAAGCTTCGGGGATATCGCAGGTCATGAATCCGGCATCGAACGCCTTCTTCATGATTTCCCAGGGAAACTCGTGGTTCTGGTCGTATTCGGCCGCGTTCGGGGCCAACTCGTTCTTGGCGAATTCCCGGGCCATTTCGGTCAGCGCGATCTGTTCTTCGGTCAGATTATAGTCGATCATCCTGACTCCTTCCGTTCCAGCGTTCCTTCTCTGCGAAAATCAAAAAAATGTTGCCCTACTTTATCAAAAAACCGTGAAAACTGTCAATCCTGACTCGGGACTCGGGACTCGGGACCGATGCGGGAGCCTCTTCCCCGAACAACCCTCCGTTATTTATAGAGGATCCGTTCACGAACGAGGATATGGACCGCCTTGGGGACGCCGAAGACCGCTTCCACAACGTCCTGGGGCCGGAGGGGCTTGGCCGGCGTATGGGCGATCGTGAACACGACCCGGCCGGCGCCCCTGTCGACATGGAGATCCCGGAGCAGCTCGCTCCTGGCCGCGAGGTGTTCGCGGACCAGGGCCTCGGCCGTGTCCGCATCGTCACCGGGGAGGCTTTGCTCGCTCCGTTTCGCCGCCAGGGCTTCGCGGACCGACGGCGCGCCCAGGTCGAAGGAATACACCATGGCCGCAAGCCGATCGTTCAGCCGGGGGGCGGAGGAATCGAGCTTCTTCAGGACTGAAAACGCGATCCCCGGCGGGACGGCCCGGTTGAGGGCACCCACAAATTCCTCTTCGCCGTATTCGGTGGCCGTCTTGAATTCGAAGGCTTCCTCGCGGCCCTCCATGCCCAGCGGGAGGGCCGGCACGAACGACATCCGCATTTTAGGATGGAATCCCTCCGAGTAGAGGACTTCGACACGCGCCCGCTTGAACGCCCTCTGCAGCACGTTCAGCAGGTCGTTGTGGCCGAAAAACCGGGCCGGGCCTTCCTTGGCATAGACGGCCTGGTAGCGGTGGACGGACTCCGTCTTCCGCCCCAGGGGGGCGCACTCCAATTCGGCCGTTTCGATTTTGGCGGCGTGGACCCGCTGGAGGTCCGCCGGATACTCGCATCCTCCGCAGCGTCCGCACGTCGTATCAAAACAGGCGGGCGTCGGTTCCCCGCGGAGGGCTTTTTCGTACTCCTCCCGAAGGAATTCCTTCCGGACGCCGGTCAGGAGATGGTCCCAGGGCAGCTCGCCGTCCAGGGGGAGGAGCCCGAGATAGTCGGCTCGATCGACGCCCGCGGCCTCAAACGCCGCCGCCCAGGCCGGGAAACGGAAAAAGTCCGTCCAGCTGTCGAAGCGCGCGCCGCGCTCCCAGGCGTCCTGCAGGACCGGACCCAGGCGCCTGTCCCCTCTCGCGAAAACGCCTTCCAGAACCGAGCTCTCGACCGGATGGTCCTTGATCTGGACGTGCCGCATCCTCCGCATCCGGCCCCGCAGAAACGCCTGCTTTTCGCGGAGCGTCGGCTCGTCGTCCATGGCCGCCCATTGGAACGGCGTATGGGGCTTGGGGATGAACGAGGAGACGCTCACGTTGATCCGCGGCGGGGAGCCGATGATCTTGCGGCCGAGCGCGGTCAGGGTTTCGACGAATCGGACGATCTCGTCCAGGTCGGCCTCGGTCTCCGTGGGCAGACCGATCATGAAGTACAGCTTGATGAGTTTCCAGCCCTCGCGGAAGGCGTTGGCCGCCGCTTCGCAGACGTCCTCGTCGCGGAGGTCCTTGTTGATCACCCTCCGGAGCCGCTCCGAGCCCGCCTCCGGGACCAGGGTGAAGCCGGTCTTGCGCACCCGGGTGATGTTCCGGGCGATGTTCGAGGACAGGCCCCGGGGCCGGAGCGAGGACAGGGAGAGGGCGACGTGGTCCTTCTCCAGGGTGTCCATGAGCCGGCCGACGGTCGCGTCGAGATAAGGATAGTCGCTCACCGAGAGCGCGAAGAGCGAGGCGTCCTCGTAGCCCGTGGCCCGAAGACTGCGGACGACCTTGTCGAAGACAAAGCCGGGGTCCTTGACCCGGTAAGGGGCATACAGGTTCGTCGCCTGGCAGAAGCGGCATTTCTGGGGACAGCCACGCGCCACTTCGACCGCCACCCGGTCGAATACGGCCTGGAGATTGGGGACGATGATCTTCTCGGGGAAGGGGGACCGGGCGAACGTCCGGAGGACCCGTTTCCTGATACGGGCCGGCGCGCCCGAACCCTCCTTCGGCCGGACCGCAAGGAGCGACGATCCCTGCGGGCGATAAGTCTCATAGAGCGAAGGGACGTAGACGCCTGGGATCGCGGCCAAGTCCCGAAGGACCGACCCGCGCGCCGCTCCCTGGTCCCGAAGCGAGACGGCCCGGGCGATGATCTCGAGAAACGCCTCTTCCCCGTCGCCGGCGAAGACGAGGTCGAAGAACTCGGCCACCGGCTCGGGGTTGAAGACCGCCGGCCCGCCGGCGATAACGAGCGGCTGGCCGTCGGTCCGGTCCGCGGACCGAAGTGGGATCCCACCGAGCTCGAGCATGGTCAGGACGTTGGAGTAGTTCAGCTCGTAGAGCAGGGAAAAGCCGACGAGGTCGAAATCGGCGAGCGGGATCTTGTTTTCGAGCGAGGGCAGGCGGAGTCCTGCGGCGCGCAGGGCCCGCTCGAAATCGGGCCAGGGCGCGAACACTCGCTCGGCCAGGAAGTCCGGATGGGCGTTGATCAGGTCGTAGAGGATCTTCTGGCCGATATACGACATCCCGATCTCGTAGACGTCGGGAAACGCCAGGGCGACGCGGGCCCGGACGCGCGCGGGGTCCTTGCGGACCCGATTCCACTCCCCGCCCGCGTACCGGGCCGGCTTCTCGACCGAGGCGAAGAGGCTTTCGAGCGGCGGCGACGTCCGTCCGGGCTCAGACATTGACGCAGCTTCTCATCTTCACGTTGAGGGCGAGGCCCACGGCCAGGAACGTCGTGAGCAGCGACGACCCGCCGTAGCTCAACAGCGGGATGGGGATGCCCGTGACCGGGAACAGACCGACGATCATCATCACGTTGACCAGGAACTGGAAGGCCAGGAGGCAGGCGACCATGAAGATGATATACATCCCGGCCCGATCGCGGGATTGGAACACGGACGTGAACAGCCGGGCCAGGAAGAAGAAATAGCTCAGGAAGACGGCGAAGATGCCGAGGAAGCCGAATTCCTCGCCGAGGACGGACACGATGAAATCCGTGTGCCGCGCAGGCAGGAATTTGAGCTGGGTCTGCGTCCCCTTCTTGAACCCCTTGCCGGACAGGCCGCCCGAGCCGATGGCGATCTTGGACTGGAGGACGTGGTAGCCCGCGCCGCGGGGGTCCTGGCTCGGGTTCACGAGGGTCACCAGGCGCTTCTTCTGGTAATCCTTCAGCACGAAGTTCCAGCCGGTGAAGCCGAGGACGAGGGTCCCCGCGAGCAGGAGGACGACGGTCTTGCGGGTCAGGCCGCAGAGGATCAGGGCGCCGAAGAGGATCGGCAGGAGGCTGACCGCCGTCCCCAGGTCGGGCTGGAGCCCGATCACGACAAACGGCAGGACCGTGGCGCCGGCGCTGAGCATCCCGAACCCGAAGCTCAAGGACCTCCGCCGATACTCCGAAAAAATCCGGGCCAGAAGGAGGATGAGCGCGATCTTGGCCAACTCCGATGGCTGGCCGCCGAAGACGGACAGGTGGACGACCCAGCTCTTCGCCCCGGAGATGGTCTTTCCGAAGACGAGCAGCCCGGTCAGGAGGGCGATGAAGAAGCCGTAGACATAGGGCGAGAACCCGAGCAGGACCTTATAGTCCACGGTCAGGGTCAGGAAAAGGAGGATCACGCTGACCAGCAGCCAGAGGAGCTGGCGGAAGAAGAAGTTTCCGGCGAGGTAATGCGAGGAACTGTCGATGAGCACGACCCCGAGGACCGCGTTCAGGAGCAGCAGCCCGATCAGGATCCAGTCAATTTCCCGAAGATGGACTCGGTCGATCATGCTTGTCCTTGTAGAGCTTGAAAAGCCGGCCCGCGATTGGGGCCGCCGCCGCGCCGCCCCCGCCGCCGAATTCGATGAGGATGGTCACGACGATCTCGGGGTTGTTGCGCGGAGCGAAGCCCGTGAACCAGGAATGGGTCTTCTTCTTGATCCCCAGCCGCTCCGACGTCTCCCGGCCGATCGTCTGGGTCGAGCCCGTCTTCGCGCAGACATCGAACTTCTCGACCTTGGCCCCCCTCCCCGTCCCCTCCATGTTGGCCGATCGCCACATGCCTTCGATGACTTTCTCGAAAATCGCGGAGGGGATCGACGTCCGCGTCGCCGAGACGCCCGCCTTGGCGTCGTCCTCGAGGACCAGATGCGGTTGGAACCGGGTCCCCCGGTTGGCGATCTGGGCGGTCATGGCCGCGATCTGGAGAGGGGTCACCTGGAGCGGACCCTGGCCGATCGCCACGGAGATGGTCTCGCCCGGATACCAGGGTTCGCCCTGGGTCTTGCGCTTCCACTCCGTGCTCGGAACCAGTCCCGTTTTCTCGCCGGCGATGTCCACGCCGGTTTTCTTGCCGAGGCCGAGCTCGTCCGCATAGCGGGCGATGTCGTCGATCTTCATCCGCATCCCGAGGTTGTAGAAATAGACGTTGCAGGACTGGCGGATCGCCTCGGGCAGGTTGAGGGAGCCGTGCCCGGGCTCGAACCAGCAATGGAACGGCCGGCCGTAGAACAAAGCTGCGCCGGCGCAGAAAAACGTGGTCTGCTCGGTGATCAGGCCCAGGTCCAGGGCTCCGATGGCCATGGCCGGCTTGAAGATCGATCCCGGCGAGTATTGGCCCTGCAGGGCCCGGTTGACGAGCGGAGTGTCGGGATTCCTGGCCAGCTCGATCCATTCCTCGGGCGTGAATCGGGTGATGAACTTGTTGGGATCGTAAGTCGGGAAGCTCGCCAGCGCCAGGACCCCGCCCGTCCGGGCATCGAGGGCGACGATGGCCCCTTCCTTCCCCGCGAGCAGCTCCTCGGCCATGGCCTGCAGGTCGAAATCGAGCGTCAGGGCGAGCTTGGCTCTCTGCCGGGGCTCGACCCGCTCGAGCTCGTCCCGCTTGCGGCCCAGGCTGTCCACGACCTCCACGAGCTTTCCGTCGACGCCGGCCAGGCGCGATTCGTAGGCTCCCTCGATGCCGGTTTTCCCCGCCATGTCGCCGATCTTCCGGTCCTTGAACGCGGTCCGGAGGTCCTCGGGCGTCAGCTCCTGCAGGTAGCCGAGGGCATGAGCGGCGAAGCTCAGGAACGGATAGGCCCGCTTGGGCTCGGTCTCGATCACGAGCTCCGGGAAATCCATCCGTCGGCCTTCGATCTGGGACACCTCCGTCAGCGACAGGTTGTCCTTGACGACGATCGGCCGGAAGAGCGGCAGGGTCATGTACTTGTCGATGCGCTGGCGAAGGACGGCCACGTCCAGCCCGAGGAGGGGACTGATCCGGGCGAGCGACTCCTCCAGGTTCCGGGTGTTCTCCCGGATGAGCGAGACCTTGAACGCCACGACGTTATTGGCCAGGATGACCGATCCTCCGCGGTCGGTCAGGATGGCGCGCGGGGCGGGGATCACGATCTCACGGGTCCGGTTGGACTCGGACGCCGTCCAGAACTTGCCGTAATTCAGGATCTGGATCTTCCAATAGAAGAAGAGCACCACCCCGAACAGGATCGCGACGACGATGAAGACGAGCCGGGCCCGTTTGAGGTTGGGCGTCATGTCCTCGTAGATCGGGCTAACCATCGCGGCGGGCCTTGAGCTTGCGGATGAGGGTATAGGTCAGCGTCCCGAGGACGGCGGTCAGCAGCGGCTGGACGAAGACGAGGCCGCGGTCCCAAGGGACCGCCTGGCCGAAGAACACCGACGTCAGGAGGACCCAGAGCGAGAAATCGAGGAGTCCCATCAGGCCGATGAAGACGACCATCCGGCTGGGCAAGAGGACGTTGATCTTCCGGGAGACGTAGCCCGCCGCGTAGCCCGTGACGGTGTTGGCGATCCCGGCCAGGCCGAAGATGCCGAGGGAGAACGAGTCGACGACGAGCCCGCAGGCCAGACCCATGACCGCCCCGGCCAGCTCCCCTTTGAGCACCGCGAAGACGATGACGGTCACGGCGAAGACGTTCACGGCCAGGAGGACCGGCGCCGCGACGCGCTGGAGCGCGGCCTGGAGAAGGAAGGCGGCGATGAGGCTCGCCCCCCCGTGGATGACGTCGCGGAGAGAAGCGGACGTCATGGCCGTTCGCCCGGGAGCCGGGTCAGGACGGCCACACGGCTCAGGTCGCGGAAGTTCAGATAGGGCCGGACCTCGATTTTTTGGAACAGCGAGCTGTCCGCAACGATCGAGACCACCCGACCGGCCTTGATCCCCGGCGGATAGATCTTGTCGTACCCGGTCGTGATCAACTCCTCGCCTTCCGCCAGGCTCTCATCGGACGCCAGGACGTACTTGAGGACGCACCGGCCGTTTTTCACGTCGCCGGCCAGCTGCCCCAGGACCCCGCTCTTCGCGGACCGGACGTTCACCGCGCTGTTGTCGTCGGTGACAAGCTGGACCATGGACTCGCGGAGGGAGACGGGATTCACCACCCGGCCGACGAGGTTTCCGTTCCGGTCGATGACGGCCATGTTCGCCTTGAGCCCGTCCCGCGAGCCCTTGTCGATGACGATGGATTTGTACGCATTGGCCGCATCGAGGCCGATGACGGAGGCGACCAGGAACGGCCCGGTCTTCCCGCCCAGGACGCCCTCGATGTCCCGGATGTCCTTGAGCCGGACGAGCTCGTTCCGCAGGAGGATGTTCTCCTGGCGGAGGTGGAAGAGCTCGTCGCGCATCTCCTGGTTTTGGGTCTCGACGTGGCGGAGATAGATGTAGCGGGACCAGATCCGCCCCGCGCCGTCGAACACGCCGTGGACAACGCGCTCCAGCGGGGCGAACAGGAAGAACACGCCCCGCTCGAAAAAGCTCGGCTGGTCCCCGAGCGGCACCTGAAGGGACACGATGGCCAGCTGGCCGACAAGGAGCCCCGCCAATATGAGGATTTTTCGGTTGTCCTTCAGAAAGCGGGACATGTCCTCAATGCGCGCCGCGCCCTACGTGACGGCGATTTTCTTCAGGAGGTCGAGGTCGTCCAGCATCTTGCCGGCCCCCAGGACGACGGTGGTCAGCGGGTCCTCCGCGATGAAAACCGGGAGCTGCGTTTCCTCGCGGATGCGCTTGTCGAGGTTCTTGAGGAGGGCGCCGCCGCCGGTCAGGATGATGCCCCGGTCGATGATGTCGGCCGACAGCTCGGGCGGCGTCTTCTCCAGGGCGACGCGGACGGCGTTGACGATCGCCGCCACCACGTCCTCCAGGGCTTCCCGGATCTCCTGGTCGTCGATGACGATCGTCTTCGGGATGCCTTCCCGGAGGTCGCGGCCCTTGATCTCCATGGTCAAGGGCTCGTCAAGCGGATAGGCCGAGCCGATCTGCATCTTGACCATCTCCCCGCTCCGCTCCCCGATCAAAAGGTTGTATTTCTTCTTGAGGTACTGGATGATCGCTTCGTCCATCTCGTTGCCGGCGATGCGGATCGAATGGTTGAAGACGATGCCGTCGAGCGAGATGATGGCGATGTCGGTGGTGCCGCCGCCGATGTCCACGACCATGTTGCCGGTCGGCTCGGAGATCGGGAGGCCCGCCCCGACCGCGGCCGACATCGGCTGCTCGATGAGAAAAACTTCGGTCGCCTTGGCCCGCATGGCCACGTCCTTCACCGCGCGCCGCTCGACCTGGGTGATCCCGGTCGGAATGCCGATGACGATCCGCGGGCGGAGCAGGAATCCGCGGTTGTTGGTCGCCTTCTTGATGAAGAAGTCGAGCATCTTCTCGGCGATCTCGAAATCGGCGATGACCCCGTCGCGCATCGGCTTGATGGCCAGGGCGTTCGTCGGCGTCTTGCCCAGCATCTCCTTCGCCCGGCCGCCGACCGCCAGGACCTTGCCCGTCTGGCGGTTGACCACGACGATCGACGGCTCCTGGATGATGATGCCCTTGCCCTTGAGGTAGACGAGCGTATTCGCCGTCCCCAAATCGATGGCCAGGTCGCAGAAGAGCCGGCCCTTCACCCAACTGAATAAGCTCATGGCAGTCCTTTTCTTTTCAACATTTTATTTAACATAATTTACGCCCGGGCGCAACGAAAATGTGGCCGGCCGGGGCCTTGACGCGGGACGGCCTTTCGCATATAAAATGGGCATCGATTCCGATAGAGGAGAGTGGGATGAGCTTTCAACCGTATGTCCCCGAGAAATCGAACCTCCGCGAATTCACGTTCAAAGCCGTTCTAATCGGCCTCGTGTTGACCGTCATCCTCGGCGCGGCCAACGCCTACCTCGGCCTGCGGGCCGGGATGACGATCGCGGCCACCTACCCGGCGGCCGTCATCGGCATGGCCGTCCTGAAGCTGATGAAGGGCTCGATCCTCGAAGAGAACATCGCCCGGACGGTGGGCTCGATCGGCGAGTCCGTGGCCGCGGGCGCCATCTTCACCATCCCGGCCTTCCTCATTTCCGGGGCCTGGCTGAAGTTCAACACCTTCGACGCCTACATCAAGTCCTCGGCCCTGATGTTCGTCGGCGGCTTCCTCGGGATCATGTTCGTCACGTTCCTCCGGCGGGTCATGGTTACCGATCCAGACCTCGTCTTCCCCGAATCCCTGGCCGCGGCCGAGATCCACAAGGCCGGCCAGAAAGGCAGCGGGAGCGCGCGGTTCCTCTTCCAGGCCATGGGCATCGGCTCCCTGCTCTATGCGCTCGGCGTGATTCATTTGTTCGCCCAGGGCAAGGAGCTGATCATGAAGGTCGGCCGCCTCGGGGCGAGTTTTGTCCGATTGGGCGCCGCCGAAGACGCGCCGAAGCTGGCCACCGGCGGGACGGTTGCGGTCTCCGGCCCGGGCATCTATCCGGCGTTCATCGGCGTGGGCTACATCATCGGCCCCCGCCTGGCCTCCCTCAACTTCGCCGGCGGCATCCTGGCCTGGGGCCTGTTCGCCCCCCTGCTCATGTTCTTCCTCGGACCGCAGCTCATCTCCACATTCTACGGACCGGGCGTGGCCCTGGCCGATGCGAACTGGCCGGACATGGTGACGAACGTCTGGAAGTTCATCATCCGGCCGATCGCCGTCGGGGGCATGCTCGTCGGCGCCGGGTTTACCCTTTACCGGATGCGGAAGAACCTGTCCAACGGCATCAAGCGGTCCCTCGGCGATGTCAAGAAAGCCGCCGGGCAGAGGGAAATCGTCTCCCGGCTCGAGAAGGACCTGAACGTCAAGGTCGTCCTCGGCGGCCTGGCTTTGGCCTTCGTGCTGATGATCTTCGTCTATAAGGTCTTCGCCGGCGCCTTCCTCCCGGCCCTCGTCGCGGCCGTGGTGATGGGCGTGGCCGGCTTCTTCTTCGCCGCGGTCTCGGGCAACCTCGTGGGCACCATCGGGGCCTCGAACAACCCGGTTTCCGGGCTGACGCTATCGACCCTCATCATCGCCGCCCTGCTCATGGTCGTCATCGGCGCCTCGGGCATCAGCGGCGTCGCGTCCGTCCTCGGCGTGGCCGCGGTCGTGTGCGTCTCGTCGGCCGTGGCCGGCGAGATGCTCCAAGACCTCAAGGTCGGCCACATCCTGGGCGGCACGCCCTGGAAAATGCAGGTCGGGAACATCTTCGGGATCCTCCTCTCGTCGCTCGTCCTCTATTTTCCGCTCATGGTCCTCCACGGCGCGTTCACCTTCGGCAGCAAGGAGCTGCCCGCGCCCCAGGCCGGGCTGATGGCCGCCCTGGCGAAAGGGATCGTCGGCGGGGAGATGGCCTGGCCGCTCGTCATCGCCGGGATGTTGATGGGTTTCGCCTTCATCCTCGTCCAGGTAAAATCGCCCATGCTCGTGGCCGTCGGCATGTACCTGCCGCTCGAGACGACGTTCGCCATTTTCTGCGGCGGCATGATCAAGGGCCTCGTCGACAAATTCGCGGCGAAGCGGAAATACAACGACGGCCAGAAGGCCCGAGTGAGCAACATCGGGATCCTGCTGGCCGCCGGCCTGATCGCCGGCGAGGGGTTGACGGGGCTGCTCCGCGCCCTCTGGAAATTCCTGTTCCTCCAGAAGGTCATCGGGTTCGACATTCCCCAGATCTTCGCGAACCCCAGCTATCTGATCGGCCTGGCCGTGCTGGCGCTTATGGCCTTCTACTTGATCGCCATCCCACTCAAGAACGCAGGGCGGGCGGACGAGCCGCCGCCGCCGTCGGCCGTGATCTGATTCTGACGGGGCCGATCCCCACGCCGGATGGGGTGCCGCCGTTGAAGTCCGCGCGCGAATCCATTACAATGTTTATCGGAAAAACACCATGGCCCGCTTGGAGATCATCAAAATCGGCCACCCGACGCTGGCCAAGAAATCCGTCCGCATCGAAAAGATCGACGACGAGATCCGGCGCCTGGCCCGGGACATGGTTGAGACCATGCACGCCGCGCCCGGGATCGGCCTGTCCGCCCCTCAGGTGAACGTCAGCCGGCGCTTGATCACCGTCGACCTCTCGGTCGGCGAGAACAAGGACGAGATCATCGTCCTGGTCAATCCCGATATCCTGTCGCGGGAAGGCAAAGTCGTCCGCGAGGAAGGCTGCCTGTCCGTTCCCGAAATCTACGAGAAAGTGGCCCGGCCCCAAAAGGTCGTGGTCAAAGGCCAAGACCTCGAAGGCCGGGACCGCGTCCTCGAAGCCCAGGACATGCTGGCCCGGGTCTTCTGCCACGAGATCGACCACCTGGACGGAAAGCTGTTCGTCGATATCCTCTCGCCCCTCAAACGGAAGCTCATTCGGCAGAAATTCAAGAAGAAAGACGAGGCGGACGAGTCCTGATGCGCATCGTCTTCTTCGGAAGCCCCGAAGCCGCCCTCCCCGCCCTGCAGGGCCTCCTCACGGCCGGCCATACGATCGAGCTCGTCGTCACCCAGCCCGACAAGCCCGCCGGACGGGGAAAAAAGCTCGCCGTCCCCCCGGTCAAGGAATTCGCCCTCTCCCGCAGCCTCCCCGTCTATCAGCCGGGAAGGATCCGAACAGCCCCCGGCGCGCCGGAGAGGCTCCGGGCCGCCTGGGCGGACATCTTCGTCGTCGTGGCCTACGGGCAGATCCTCCCCCGCGAAATCATCGACATCCCCCCGTATAAGACCGTCAACGTCCACTTTTCCCTGCTGCCCCGATACCGCGGCGCGGCGCCCGTCCAGGGCGCCCTGCTCAACGGCGAGACCCGGACGGGCGTGACGATTTTCCGTCTAAACGAAAAAATGGACGAAGGCGACATCCTGACCCGGTCGGAAACTGCGATCTTGCTGCGGGAGACCGCCGGAGAGCTCGAAGCCCGCCTGGCCGACATTGGGACCGCGCTCCTGCTCGATACCCTCGATCGGATCGACAAGATCCCACTCCAGCCGCAGGACCCTACGGGGGCCACCCTGGCTCCCAAAATGCGGAAAGAGGACAGGCGGCTGGATTGGAGCCGGGAAGCCGGCGAAGTCGATCGGCGCGTCCGGGCCTTCTCCCCCCGCCCCTCGGCATTCACGTCGTTCAAGGGGCAAAGACTGATCGTCCTCAAGGGAGCCCCCCTGTCCGGCGCCAACGCTTGCGGAAACCCCGGAACCGTGCATCGGATCGCGAAGGAAGGATTAGAGATCTGCTGCGGCGGCGGGACCCTCTACCGGATCGAGCGGCTGCGGCCCGAAAGCCGGGGGGCGATGGACGCCTACGCCTTCACCCTGAACGGACGTGTCCGAGCGGGAGAGTTGTTGGGATAACAGACGGGGCGGCCGGGCGGATTATTCCAGAATATAGGACAGGGGGTTGACGATCTTGTCGTTCACCCGGATTTCGTAATGGAGATGGCTGCCGAGGGACCGCCCCGTATTGCCGACTTTCCCAATTTCGTCGCCCCTTTTAACCTTCTGGCCGGGATTCACTTCGATCTTGCTCAGATGGCCGTATAGGGTCGTGATACCGCCGCCGTGGTTGATCTGGATCGAATTCCCATAGTATTTGTCGTCCGTGGTCTGGGTCACATAGCCGTCCGCAGGGGCGATGACCGGATTGCCGTAGGCGGCCGCGATGTCCAGCCCGCTATGAAAGGTCTGCTTGCCCGTAAACGGATCCAGTCTCCAGCCGACGCCCGAGGACGGCCAGCCGTTCGTCGGCCAGATGCTCGGGGTCGAAGCCAGGAGGGAAGTCTCGGTCTCAAAGACCTTGACGAGGGTGTCGAAGTTCTTCTGGATGTCCTCGGTTTTCAGCTTCATGCCCTGGAGATTGCCGAGGGACAGCTGGTCCGGCGAATCGGGGATCGTCTGTTCCCCTCGGGGATCTCCGACCGCCCCGGGACTCGAGAGCTTGTCCCGGGAAGCAATGCCGGCCATCAGGTTGATCTTGCCGACATACTCCTCGAACTTGCCGACGTTGTTCTGCAGCGCGGTGAATTGGCTCTGATACTTCTCGAGCTCAGTCTTTTGCTTCAGGTTCTCGGCCTTCAGGGCGCTGTAGCTTTGATGTGAAAGCTGGATGCGGACGTAGTCCACGGTGACCCCCAGGAAAAGCGTGCCGACTACGATTCCGGTCCATATCGCTGTCTTGATCGTCCTTTTGGTGAAAGACAGAGTCCGAGTGGAGGTTTTGGTATGGGGGATGACGATCAGTGACAGATGTTTCTTACCCATTAATTACACGTGCGCCCCTTGATTAACATATCGGCTTTTTGGATGTCAAGCGTTTTTTCCCCGGCCCCGGCCGTCCGGCCCGGGTCTCGATCCAACAGACGATGTCTCCGGTTAAGGTTCCGGGAAGAAAAATCTCGGCGGTTCCTTCCTTTTTAAGGTGGACGACATCCTTTTCGTGGCGCGCTGTTTCATAAAAATCCCGTACGTTAGTGATTTTAAAATACCCCCCGACCTCACCCACAGAGCACGGATCCGCCGTTGACGTTGATGATCGCCCCGGTAATGTGGCGGGCCAGCTCCGACGCCAAGAAGAGGATGGGCCCGGCGATGTCTTCGGCCGGCGGGATGCGCTTCAGGGGGATGGACTGGCGGACGCTCTCCCGGAAGGCGGGGTCGCTGAACACCCCGGTGCACATGTCCGTGTCGACCCAGCCGGGGGCGACGCAGTTGACCCGGATGTTCCAGGGAGCGAATTCCACGGCCCAGGACTTGGTCATGGCGTGGAGAGCCCCTTTCGAGGCGGCATAATGGGAGTGGAGCGCCTCGCCCCTCACGCCGGCGGTCGAACCGACGTTCACGATCCAGCCTCGTCCTTGTTTCTTCATATGGGGAATGACCGCGTCGACGATGTGGAAGACACTGGCGAGATTGACCTCCATGGTCTCTTTGAGGACTTCGGGATCCATGACCCCCATCTCGAGATAAGTCCAGACGCCCGCATTGTTCACGAGGACGTCGATCTTTCCCCAGGCGCGGACGATTTCCTCGGCCATCCTCCTTACTTCGGCGGCATGGGCCAGATCCGCCTTGAAAGCCAGGCACCGCCGGCCCCGCTTTTCGACTTCGGCCTTGACCTCGAGCGCCTCCTTTTCCCGACAAGCGTAGTTGAAGGCGACATCGCTGCCGGCCTCGGCAAACAGAATGGCGGCGGCGCGGCCGATGCCGCGGGAACCGCCGGTGATGAGAGTCGTCCGCCCTTGCAAGGAAATCATGCGTCTGTTCTCCTCTTCATTATTATATTGTATACTGCAAAAAATCCTTCATTTCGTCGAATTGCAGGTAGCGATAGATCTCCCCCGCATAAGGCTGGATCTTCTCCCGTATGACCGCGAAGTATTCCTCGGGCGAAGGCAGTCTCCCTTTGAGGGCGGCCACGGCGGCGAGCTCGGCCGAGCCGAGGTAGACGCGGGCCCCGTCGCCCATCCGGTCGTCGAAATTTCGAGTGGAGGTGGAAATGATCGTCGCCCCCGGCTGAACGCGGGCCTGATTGCCCATGCAGAGCGAGCAGCCCGGGATTTCCAGCCGGGCGCCGACCTGAGAGAAAATCGCGTAATACCCTTCTTTCTTGAGTTGGATCTCGTCCATCTTCGTCGGGGGGGTGATCCAGATGCGCGTCTTCGGATACCCCGCCCTGTCGAAAATCCGTCCGGCGGCGCGGAGCTGGCCGATATTGACCATGCACGAGCCGATGAAAGCCTCGTCGATCCTGTCCCCGGCCACTTCGGACAGGGGCTTCACGTCATCGGGATCGTTGGGACAGGCCAGGAGAGGCTCCCGGATCTCGGTCAGATCGATCTCGAGGACGGCCGCGTATTCGGCATTTTCGTCGCGAGCGAGAAGCGTCGGAGAGGCAAGCCATTTCTCGGCGTCCGCGATCCGCTTTCTCAGCGTCGCGGCGTCCTGGGTGCCCTGGTCGATCATCGTTTTCATCAGGGCGATGTTGCTCCGCAGAAACGCGGCGACCTTGTCCGGCCGGAGGGCGATGACGCTCCCGGCCGCCGACCGCTCCGCCGAAGCGTCCGTCAGCTCGTAGGCTTGGTCCACGGTCAGTCCGGGCAGCCCTTCCATCTCGAGGATTCGATCGTTGAAGACGTTCTTCTTCCCTTTCTTCGCCACGGTGAGCACCCCGCTCTTGATCGCGAAATACGGGATCGCGTTGACCGCGTCGCGCAGAGTGATGCCGGGGTTGAGCGTCCCACGGAAGCGGACGAGGACCGATTCGTACATGTCGAGCGGCATGAAACCCAGGGCGCCGGCGAACGCCACGAGGCCGGACCCGGCGGGCAGGCTCAGGCCGATCGGAAAGCGGGTATGCGAATCGCCGCCCGTCCCCATGGTATCGGGCAGAGTCAGGCGGTTCAGCCAGGAATGGATGATCCCGTCGCCGGGCTTGAGCGCGATGCCCTTCCGCTCGATGACGAATTTCGGCAGCGACTTGTGCATCTTGACGTCCGCCGTCTTCGGGTAGGCGGCCGTATGGCAGAACGACTGCATGAACAGGTCGCACTGGAATTCGAGGCAAGCGAGCTCCTTGAGCTCGTCGGCCGTCATCGGGCCGGTCGTATCCTGGGAGCCCACCGTGGTCATCTTCGGCTCGCAAGCCGTCCCCGGCAGGACCCCAACGGTCCCGCAGGCCCGGCCCACGATCTTCTGGGCCAGTGTGTAGCCCTGGCCCGGCTTCGGACTCGGACGGGACGTCCCGGCGAAGAAATCGGCTTCCGGGAGCGCCAGGGCGGCCCGCGCCAGGCCGGTCAGCGCCCGGCCGATGATGTAGTTCAGCCGTCCTCCCGCCCGGAACTCGTCCTTGAGGGAAGCGGGCTTCAGGGCGAACCGGGACAGCACCTCTCCCCCTTCACCGCGGATCTCGTGCGCTTCGAAGTCCAGGACGATCGCCTGGCCCGTCTTCAGGACGGTCACGTCGACTTCGGCGATGGGCAGGCCGCCCGAGTCCTCGGTCGTGTTGAAGAAGATCGGGGCGATTTTCCCTCCGAGGACGACCCCGCCCCGCCGTTTGTTGGGGACGAAGGGGATATCCTCGCCGATATGCCACAACAGGGAATTGCAGGCCGATTTCCGGGACGATCCCGTCCCGACGACATCGCCCGCGAACGCCACGCGGGCCCCTTCGGCCCGGAAGCGAGCGATCGTTTCGAGGCCGCCCTTGAACCGGGTCTCCCCCATCGATAGGGCGTGGAGCGGAATGTCCGGCCGGGTGGAGGCATGTTTCGCCGGCGAAAAGTCGTCGGTGTTGATTTCGCCGTCCACCTTGAAGACGCGGAAGGACAGGAACTTGGGGAGCGCGGGACGGGACAGGAACCACGCGCCGGCCGCCCAGGAGGCCAACACCGATTTCGCCGGGAGATTCGAGCCGGCCAGGCGGACGACGTCATCGAATGCGCCATAGACCAGAACGGTATGCTTCAGAGCCTCGACCGCGCCCACGGCCAGGGCGGGATCGCCGAGGAATTCGATCAACGGCCCGACGTTGTAGCCGCCGAGCAAGGTCCCCAGCAGGCCGACCGCTTCGGTCCGCGAAATCGCCGGAGACGATACGGCCCCCCGGGCGACCCGGGCCAGCCAGTCCGCTTTGACCTTGGCCGACGGATCGACGCCCGGCGCGACCCGGTCGCGGAGAAGGGCGCGCAGCTCGTCGAGCCGTCCCGCGGGCGGGATTTCGAGGAGGCGGCAGACTTCGGCCGTCTCCTCGGGATTCAAAGGCAGGGGCGGAATGCCCAGCGCCTTCCGTTCTCCGACATCCTTGAAATACGTGTCCATCATGACGTTCACTCTCCCCAAACTCCACGGCGGCCGCGAGAGACTCAGCTAGGTTATAAGACGTTTCGACCGGCCTTGTCAATTTGGAGGGGAAGACCCCTTCCAACGGGCGCCGGGAAGACCCGGCCGCCCTGCCTCCCCTTCTCGGGCGGGGCATGAAACCCCGCCCTGCGACCAAGGGGGCGACTCCCCCTTGGAA
>CABEBD010000002.1_pt1 | contig 20968 bp, 17 predicted proteins | sample 3132501 | NCBI WGS metagenome assembly CABEBD01 (sample SAMEA5534344, study PRJEB31848) | metagenome | biome: tundra; feature: field; material: soil | place: USA | collected 2013-05 | depth 0.45 m | reverse complement strand
CAGCGCATGACCGATGAATTCATTACGGAAGCGGCTAAATCGAAGCCCCGCATCCTGCTCTGCGAAGGCACCCGGATGACGCCCGATCCGGAAAAGCACTATTCCGAAGAACAAGTCTATGAGAACGTCAAAGGCATCATCAACAATTCCAAAGGCCTCGTCCTCTGCGAATTTTCCATGTGCAACATCGATCGGTTCAATTCATTCCTCAGGGCCGCCCAAGAAACGGGCCGGACGTTTGTCATCGACACAAAATATGCCTTTCTCCTCGACCACTTCAAGGAGGTTATGGAACTTCCCGATCCGCGGAATGACAAATCTCTCAAGGTCTACTACAAATTAGCCAAAAACCGCGAATTTATACCGAAGGATTATCGCCCTAACGAGCAGGCATATCTGGGCAACATGATCACTTATCAGGAGATCAAGGATAATCCCAAAGACTATGTGATGTTCACCGGCTTCAACAAGCTCATGGAGCTTATCTATATCCAGCCCCGCAATGCAGACTACATCTACAGCTCGAGCGAATCCTTCCTGGAAGGAGAAGAGAACAAGGACCAGCGCAGGGTCCTCGACAACTGGATTAAACACTTCGGGATCACCCTGCACAAGACACACTGCTCAGGCCACGCCGGCAAAGGCGACCTCGAATACGCGATCAAGACGATCAATCCCGAGATTCTGATCCCGATCCATACCCAGAATCCGGAGGAGTTCAAGAAAATCCACGACCATGTGATCCTTCCGAAGCGCGGGGAGACGATTCGCATATGAAGGACATAGCCGCATGCTAGGCGCCATCATCGGAGATATCATCGGGTCGTCCTATGAATTCAAAGGGCTGAAGTCGACAAAATTCCCGCTATTTACGTCGTCTTCCAGGTTTACCGACGACACCGTATTAACTGTTGCCGTTGCCGACTGCCTCCTTCACAACCGAGATTACGCGCAGACCTTCAAAGAATACGGCCACCGTTATCCCAATGCCGGATACGGCGGGACGTTCGGAAACTGGTTGCAATCAAGCGACCTGAAGCCCTATAACAGCTATGGAAACGGATCGGCGATGCGCGTCAGCCCGGTGGGATTTGCTTTCGACACAATCGACGACGTTCTGCGGGAGGCTGAGCGGAGCGCTTCGCCGACGCATAACCATCCGGAGGGCATCAAGGGCGCTCAGGCTATTGCCTCAGCGATCTTCCTAGTGCGAACGGGTAAAGAGAAAAAAGATATCCGCACTTTTATTGAAAAACGCTTCAAATACGATCTCGGCCGCACGCTCGACGAAATCCGACCCCATTATCGATTCGACGAAACCTGCCAGGGTTCTGTCCCGGAGGCTATCATCGCGTTCTTGGAATCAACGGATTACGAAGACTCCATAAGAAAAGCGGTTTCCCTAGGCGGAGACGCCGATACGCTCGCCTGCATGGCGGGGGCTATCGCCGCAGCTTTTTACAAAAAGATACCGCCCAATTTCGTTCACCGGGCTAAGAAAATCCTCGACAAAAAGCTCCTGGCTATTGTGGACGAATTTACCGGCCGGTATGGTTTACAGTTTCCTTATAAACCTTCATATGCAAAGAATCCGCAAAGCGAATTTTAACTCAGTTCTCTCCCTAGCCTAAATGTAAGAAAATATTCGGGAATCCCATTATTCGCTGATTTCCTTTTGCATCCAAGTCTCATACAATCTATTTGGTATTGGCTTAATAACAAGGGGGTTATTTTTCAACAATTCGCTCTTGCCGTCATATAGATCGACAAACGGGTCAACGACACGTTCCTTAAGGATTGTTGAGTTTTCTATTTGAATCATGTCAACGAGGAAGACAGAAAATAGTTCAATTTTTTCTTTTTCTTTGTTGTTAACGAGAATGAGATCGAAGTAATCGTTTTTTGTATCCGACCCATCACGATTTTTTATGCGCCAATTGTTTTTTGGCCAATCGATTTTCAGATATTCTTCCCATAGCAAAAGGTCCCAGATAGTCGATAGGGTACACGGCGTAGCATTTTTGATTACACCGCAACTAAGCACCGGCCTCTCGAATACACTCGCAGGATTTACTGAAAAAGTGGCAATAATCGTTTTTTCAACAACCTTTTCTTTTTTTTCTGTTGCCTCTTCTGGAACATAAAGTCTTTGTATATTCTTCATAACCCAGCGATTGCTCATGCCGATATTATTCGTTAGAGGCGCAACAAAGGTAGACCTATTTCCAACAGCGGGATGTACAACAAAGCCCTTCTCGGCTAATAAGTTATCTAAGCTTTTAAACAATAAGCCCACATCTTTAAAAAAGCCGTTGACATATGCGAGAGCCGCCATAATGTCTTTGCCTTCATCCTTCATGGTGTCCTCCTTGTTCGTAAAAATGAAAGCTCTCAACTCCAACTAATTGGATTGGCATTCTCGCTCTGAACCAAGCCTCTACAAAATGATTTGTATACCTTGTATTTGTATAACTATTCAGCAATAAAAACCAGTTATATGAGGTATCATCCTCGAAAAACGACCGAAAGCTGTGATGCCAAGTTTGTTTTTGAAAACCCGAAAAGTCCTGTAAGCCCCTCTTTTCGAACAATTCAATCAGGTCCTGTCTAATTAGATAATATGGGAATTCATTTAGGCAATAAAATTTCATTTTGGCCCAAATGCTTGACCAATTTGTCCATAATATGGGAATTGGACTCTGTTCAAGCTGGGACGGCTGAAGAATGCGATATTCCTTTTTCGCTCGTTTAATATCTTCGCCTGGAATTGCCGCATGCATAGTCAGGTATATCAGGTAACGGTCTGTTTTCTTTGACTCAAGATGTATAGGATTGCCCATTGATTTATAGTTTCCATCTATAAGATCTAGATATTCATCTGCAAGTTGATTTCTGACTATTACCCGATCAGCATCAATTGCTTGATAATCACTTGGCCCAGAATGGTATTTGGCCTCAATTGCGAACGCAAATTTACAAACGGGACTCTCAAGTTCAATTAAAAGGTCCAGCTCCCTTCCCTTGACCGCGCCAATCGGCCAAAAATGAAAATGGGCCTTCCAGTCAAGTGAAGTGTCTAAGCTAACCGTAATCTCATTTCGCGCAAAAATGGAATTGATGAAAGGAACAAGTATATCCTTGGCGGGGAAGTATCTTATTAGCTGAAAGACTGTTGATGTTAAAATGTCTTCCATCGACTCGAGAGAAGTGCCATCACCGCCGGTTTTCCCATACAATTCAGCCATTATCATTTGATATGCATTCCTTTTCTACATTTTATCATTGTCAAAGAACGAGATCTTAAATATTGGATGGCAAATAAAGGCAATCGTTTAATACATCCCAAGTCAATGTACCACCTATGAAGTGAAAGTTCTAGGGGAAGTCTCCGAATTGAGCAAAAAGCGGAGAGAGGGTTAACTCCCCCAAACAAATCGCTTGACATTATCCCCAAATGTGGTATTATTATACCACGTAGTCAGATAATACCACAGGGGGCCACATGTCCAACTTCGGGAAGTTCCTCAAAGAGATGAGATCCAGAAAAGGGCTGACCTTGAGGGAATTCTGCCGGCTGGCGAACCTGGATCCCAGCAACTGGAGCAAAGTCGAGCGCGGCATTCTCCCACCGCCCAAGAGCAGCCAGGTCGTTTCCGACATCGCGAGCGTCCTTTTGATCGAGAAGGAATCCGATGAATGGAATGAGCTTTTCGATCTGGCCGCCATCGGCCACATTCCGACGCAGCTCCTGGCCGGCCCCGAGGTAAGCGACAGGCTTACCGTCTTTTTTCGCGCGGCGCGCGGCGAGAACGCGCCCACGCCGAAACAGTTTAAAACCATGATTAATGCCCTCAAAGCAAAAGAACCCGGGGGGAAGGACGAAGCCGTCGAAAAGACGGCCGTCGGCGGCCATAAGCCCGGCCGGCATAAGGACAAAAAAAGGAAATAAGGACTGATCGCTTTCTAAGCCATCATCCATTTCAAAATATTTCACAAGGAGGGGCAGATGAAGTCTATCTTGAAAAGCTATGTCGATTCTTTCGCACTCGGGCAGGGGGAACAGCACAAAAACATGACGGTTTTCCCTATTTTGAGCTCGCTCAATGGAGCCCCGGATTACCTGACCATGAAGGAGGCGCTCGAGAAGGGCGTCTTCGTAGTCACGGAGGTCAACGAGGGCGGAACGGTGCCGAATCTCAAAGTGACAAACAAGGCGGACATCCCGGTCCTTCTTCTGGATGGGGAAGAGCTCGCCGGGGCGAAACAGAACCGCGTCCTCAATACAACGATTTTGGTCATGGCGAAGGCTGAGGTCGTCGTCCCGGTCAGCTGCACCGAGCATGGACGGTGGAGCTACGTTTCCGCGGAGTTCTCCGAATCGGGCAATGTCATGTCCCCAAAGCTGCGGACGATCAATAAGAGTGCCGTCGCAGTATCGCTCGAATCCGGCCGCCAATTCCAAGGCGATCAGGGCGCGGTTTGGGATGAAATCAGCCATCTCGAGGTCGGGGCTGGGGCGAAATTGTCCACGGGAGCCATGAAGGACGTCTATGAAGCGAGAGCTGACGAGCTCGAAGCCTACTTGAAGGCGTTTTCCTATAGGACGGATCAGAAGGGAGTCCTGGTCATGATCGGGGGGGCCGTAATGGGCTTCGATTTCGTTTCGCAGGGCAAGGTCTTCGCGTTGCTCTTTCCGAAGCTCATCAAGAGCTATGCCATGGATGCCTGGCTCGGAAGCCGGATGAAGGGCAAGGGGAAAGCGGCCGATGAAAAGCACGGAGAGGGCCAGGCGCGGGGCAAAGCTAGCAGCCGGACGGCGGACCAAGATCTCGACAAAGCGAAGGCTTTCATGACGTTCATCGATCGGTGCGGCCAGAAAAGCTATGACTCCGTCGGCATGGGCAAAGACGTCCGCTTCGATGGGGAGGGCATCGTCGGTTCGGCCCTCGTGGTGGACGAAAAGCTCATTCATATGGCCGTCTTCAGTACGACCGACACGGAAAAGGCGGGAAACATGGCCGGGATGAGCCGGCGCCGGTCGTTCAGGACGTGAGGAAAGCGCAGGACATAATTGATTGTCCGCATATCAGGAGGAGCGCATGAATATAGAGTGGAACGGTTCTGAAATAACTATTCTCAAGTCAGTTTTTTATAAGCTTATGAGCGAGGGGGAATTCGGTCCGGCGCGGGTCATTGCCCAGACCTTATTTGAACTCACCGCGGATAATGATGTGCCTTGGGGCCTGTTCTGGCCTGTTCAGGGCAATCGGGACCGAGCGGCGATGACGTCCGACGGCGGCAAGAGCAAGCTTCAAGAAATTGAAGCCACTCTCGCTAACCATCCCGAGATGAAATACGATCTTATCGGCATCGCCCTGCGGGATGCGTGGGAACTTGGCTCCCGCTTGATCAAAGACGGGCGCCCCGAAGAAGCGCTCGCCTGCCTGAATAAATGCATTTCCCAATTTGAGGGAATCCATTATTGCGCGGCTTGGGCCCTTTCCATGATGGGCCGGCTCGAAGAATCCGCGGCGCATCTCCTCATGGCCATCGAAATCGATCCGGCCAATGTCCAAAACCTCAACATGATGGGGCAGGTCATGAATGACCTCGGAATACCGGCGGAAGCGGAGGCCTTTCTCCGGAGGGCCGTGAAAATCGATCCGAATTACGCCATGGGATACTATGATTTGGGCGTAATCCTAGCAAAGCTCAGGACGCGCGACAGGGCGGCGAGGCGGTGCTTTTCCAAGGCGATCCAGCTCGATCCGAACTTGGGGTGGGCATATTATTCGATAGCCTGCCTTGATGCCCTTGCCGGGAGGCGGAACAAAGCTCTGGCCAACCTGAAAACCGCGCTCGAAAAAGGTGTCGACGACAGGAAACACATCGAACAGGATTCGGATTTCGATTCGCTCAGGGGAGACGCGATCTACAGGCGGTTAATCGCCGAATATTTTTCCGCAAAACCATAAAAATGCCAATCTATCGTTTAGCCGTTCATGGAGATGGCCACGGCCATCTGGGCTTCGCGCCGTCAATGCCGCCATCGCAAAGCCTAAGGCATCTTTCATGACCAAAGAAGACACCCGTTTTGTTGCACTGAGTAGCAGCCGGTTGAGAGTGATGCGCGACGGAGGGAACATCATCCGCAGCGCGCGCATTCCCAAACCCGTCGTGCTGGTGGACACGAGGGAGAAGGAGCCTTTTCCCTTTTATGCGAACCACCAGAACTGGATCGGAGGGGAGCGGCGGGTCGCTCTGAAGACGGGCGACTACACCGTGGAGGGAATGGAAAGCCTCCTTTGTCTGGAACGTAAGAATCTGGCGGACCTCGTGGCGTGCACGATGACCTACCGGAAGCGGTTCCTTGCTGGCTGCAGTCGGCTCGCCCGGTTCCCCTGGAAGGCCATCATCGTCGAGGCGACGCTCGAGGACATCAAAGGGGGATTCGAGCAGTTCGACATCCCTTCCGGGGTCCATCCCAATGCCGTATGCGGCACCTTGGACGCGATCGAAGCAAAGTTTGGCATCCCAGTCATTTACAGCTCCACGGTGCGGGATCTTGCAACGGAGCGCGCCGTGAGCTGGCTTTCAAAGCACTTCACCTACTGGTGGTTGGAACAACACGGCTACGGTCGGGTATTGATCGACTCGGACCGACTCTGAACGCAAAGGGGAATTCCCCCGCACCATTCCCGTTGCGATAATAAATCCAGTGCAAATCTTCCGATTTCTTCTGCTATAATCCCCTTTCAGCATGCCCCCAACCTCCTGTTCGCCAGGCCTTTGCCCCCGGGAGGGCATCCGCTATCCCGTCCCCCCATCTGAAAAGCGTGTCTTCGAGTCCCTCCAGTCCGCTCTTCCCACGGGCTGGTATGCCTGGCATTCATTCAAGCTTTGCGCTGAAGGGCATGACTTTGCCGAGGCCGACTTCCTGATCGCCTCGCCGGCTCACGGTGTCCTCATCCTGGAGGTCAAGGGCGGTGCGATCCGGAAGGAATCCGGAGCCTGGTGCCAGAACGGAAAGCCCATGGACCGCTCGCCTTTGGCCCAGGCGCACCGCGTTCGCAATATTCTCCTGCACAGGTTTGACGAATTCGGGATACCGGCGCCGGCCATAGGGTTGGCCATCTGTTTCCCCGATACGCCGGTCGACGAGAGCCTGACCCAGGATGATATGGCCGGGTGCGTTATCGGGTCCGAAAGCCTGCCTTATCTTGACCGCATCCTGCCGGACCTCATCGACCGCGTCATCCCCAAACGCCGGACTATCCCCGGGGGCTGGATTTCTCAGCTCCATGCCATGTGGTGCGAATCCTGGATACCTTCTCGCCGGCTGAGCCGGAGGAAGGTCGAGGACTCGGAAACCCGCATCCGCCTGGACCAGGAACAGATGAAAATCCTCGACATGGCCGGCGGGAACGATCGGGTGATCGTCCAAGGCTCCCCAGGTACCGGCAAGACCATTCTGGCCATGGAATTGGCCCAACGGGAGGCCGCCCAAGGCCGCCGCGTCCTCTTCCTTTGTTTTACCGAGGCGCTTGGCCGGGAACTGGCCCGAAATCTGGACCCTCAGATGATTACCGCCTCGGACATCGGGGCCTTGGCCGTCTCGCTCCTGAGGGAGAAGGGCCAGGTGATCGTCGAAGAATACACCCCCGAGTTCTGGGCCCCCAAGACTCTCGAAGCCGCCTGCGAAGCCCTGACCGGTTGCGATCGGCGCTGGGATACAGTGATCGTGGACGAGGCTCAGGACATGGGCGAGAATGACTGGATCTTCATCGAGGCCTGCGCCGTCCGGGGCGCCAAGCTCTGGATCTTCATGGACCCGAGCCAGGAGTTCCTCCCCAAGCGGGCTCTCCCCGCTCATATAGTGAATAGTTTCATGAAGCTCTGCCTCGATCGGGCTTATCGTTGTCCGCCCGCCATCCAAGCCCTGGCCGATGCCGTGGCGGGACGGGAATTCGACCAAGTCCTGATCCAGGAGGGATTGGCGAGCGGCGTCATTAAGATCATCCCGGGCAAGCTCAAGGATATCGACCGGCTGATCGGCAAGGAGATCGATGCGCTCCTCCGAGATGGGTTCGCCCGCTCCGATATCGCGATCCTGTCCCTGCGTGGGCTCAACTACCCGGAGAATATCGTCCACCAAATACTGATCGGGGGAGAGGCGTTCTTCAAAGCATCGGATGAGAGCTGCGCCAACGAGATCATCGGCGACATCGGTTACGTTCATCAGGACCGGGACGAGATGGACGTTCTCTTTACGCTGCTGGCCGAGCGCTACGAACGCGGGAGCGTGCTGATCACGTCGAATCTGCCGTTTTCCAAATGGGAAGCGATCTTCAAGGACCCCATGGTCGCGGCAACCGCCATCGATCGGCTGGTTCATCACAGCGTTATCCTGGAACTCAACATCGGGAGCTACCGGATGTCGGCCGCCAAGAAGAGGGTCGCGGAGGCCGTGGCCTGAACATGGATCGATCTGAGATCGTCGTTCCTACGTCAAATGGTGAAGATATTTTTTGCCGGGGGTTCAGAAAAAGGCTTTGAGACCTATAAAAGGGGTTACTCACGGAATCGGGAATTATAGTTGTCGTTGGACGGGGGAATAATGCTTGACGTTCATCAAGGATTCACCGAAATCGAGATAAACCTTGGCGCGCGAGGTCTGGAGGAGGATCTTATTCCCGCCGATTTCGCCAGCACCACCGTAGAAAGTCAGAGAGAGCGGAGGGGGCATCGAATCTATGAACTCTGAATGAAGAATATCACCAGGAAGTAAGCGAGTCAACTTGACAAAATTAAGGAAATAAATATAAGCATTGAATCCATAGAGGGGAATTAAGATGAAAGATACCGAGAAAATGACCCTTACTCTAAGCGAACGTCAAATCCGAATCCGCTCTTGGGCTGACCGAGTTCTTTCTGACCGATTCATGACTGAATTGGCATTTTTATTGATCCCAACGATTGTTATTCCTTTAGTTATCAACCTTTCTGCAGTGTCGATTTTGATCTTCGATGTCATCAACAAGGCGATTGTAATACTTTTCGTGGTTGAATATGTCTTGAAGCTCGTCAGCGCCGAATCGCGATCGAAATATATCATTGATCCATGGCGTATTCTAGACTTGCTAATCATTTTGTTAGCGACCATTGATTTTATTCCCTCTCTTCCGATCAATGGATGGCGAGCCTCTCCGATATTGAGACTCTTACGATTGGCTCGAGTTTTAAGTGCAGCCGGAAGAACGATGACTGGTGTCGTATCGCATAAAGCCAGGGGGATTCCCCAGGAAAATAAATATGATCTTCAATATCACATTTTTATGGAAAACAGGGACATTCACAACGCATCACTGGAAGAAGTAAAAAGGGCATTGGCGGAAGAACGAAATGTGTGGATTGATGTTGAGGGAATCGATCCCAGTCAACTCAGTACCCTTTCAAAATGCTTTGGCTTGGACGAGGATATCTTAAAAAGCAAATTGTTTGGGAATTCGTTCCCAAGTTTCGATAAGATCAACGAGAAATCGATCATCACTTATTGGAACAATAAGTGCCCAGATATATCCCATATTTTCTCGAAAGACGAAGGCAAACCACCGCGAGTATTGATAATCTGTACCGACACGTATCTCGCTTCGCTGTCTGAGTCCCCAAACGACTTCGATGAACACGTTGCCAGACAAAATATTCCATTTCTGCACGAATCCTTCAGCATGAGAGCACTCTACTCAATACTTAAAATGAGGATCGAAGAGGATGCTGACATTCTACAAGCGTACGGACAAAAGTTCGTCGAGTTCGAAGAGAAATCAGGACAATTAAGACCTCCGAAGTTTCTAGAAGAAACCTTTCAGCTCAAAAAGGTGCTTCAACAGGAAGGCTATAAATTGCGGCACTTTTTTCAGATGATGAAGAATATTCATAAAAGCAAAGCCATGTTGCCCGAAATCTCAGACGAAAGCCGGTCCCATTTCGGGAATCTGCTTAATGAAACCGAAGCTCTACATGACTATTGCCAGAACATACAAGAAGACATGAAATCGCTCATTGAACTGCAAGTCAATAGAGTCTCTTTTAATTTGAACCGAGTGATGCGTTTTCTTGCCGTCATTTCTTGTATGGCCTTAATCCCAACGATCATCGGAGGGTTATTAGGCCAAAACTTATTAGGCCAGCCTTTTAATATATCTCTTGGCGAAATATTTTTCTTTGTTTTCTTTGGGATGTCGATCGCACTGTATATATTCTATCGAATAGGATGGCTAAAGTAATTAGAATGCATAATTCAGACCCACTCAAACCAGATAAGATCAATAATCTGAGGAGAAGGGCCTATGCTCTTGTCGAACCCGTTTCGGCTGATGATCTTTCGACAACGAAATATGATTTATTCGATATTTTCATCATAGTCCTTATTTTCCTAAATATTGTCGCTATCATTCTCCACTCGATAAAAAGCGTCGCTCTTAATTATTCATCCTTGTTCCGCGATTTCGAATTCTTTTCCGTTATCGTGTTTACTATTGAATACCTCATAAGGCTCTGGTCATGTACGGCCAATCCAAAGTACCGGAGACCAGTCGTCGGAAGATTGAAATTGATATTTTCCCCACTCGCCCTCATCGACCTTATCGCAATAGTGCCTTTTTACCTTCCCCTTTTAGTACCGGTCGATTTGCTTTTCTTGAGAGCTTTAAGGCTCCTGCGGATATTCAGAATTGCAAAAATCGGTAGATACTCAGAATCGCTTCATTTATTCGGAAGGGTCTTTAAATCGAGGCGCACAGAACTGGGCCTTTCATTTTTCTTGATAATAATATTATTGGTTATTTCTTCCAGCATCCTCTTTCTCTTCGAGGAAAAAGCGCAGCCGGAGGTTTTCAAAAGCATCCCCGATGCAATGTGGTGGGGGGTCGTCACACTTACGACGGTAGGATATGGAGATATTTATCCGATCACGCCAATCGGGAAAATATTCTCGGCCTTAATCAGCATTCTCGGCATAGCATTTTTTGCTTTGCCCGCCGGAATCTTGAGTGCGGGGTTTATTGAGGAACTACGGACGAAACGAGGTAAAGGAAAGTTCTGCCCCCATTGCGGAAAGCAGCTCGATTGATTATATTGGTATTTGGGGATCGATTACTTCATCTCTAGCCCGGAGGCGAGACTAAAGAGCCTTTTCTAATTCGCACCGCGGATTTCTTGACATCGCCTCGCTGCCAGCGGTAGTATTCCATCATGATCAGGGGGGGATATTTTTTGCGCAGAGCGGCCATTCGCCAAACACCGGAAAAAAGAAATTCCTATACTTCGAGAGTAGATGAGCGGATTCGTATCGGTAACAGATCAAAGAAGGATTCGCGCTGATGTTATGGTTTGTTCTTATAGTAATTATCATTTTCATTATCGCCTCATCTTCCTCCCGCCGCAAGGGCAAGAAAATGACTTCCCGGCGGCCTACTAGCCAACCCCCTCGTGTCACTGTCACCATTCGGACTGATCCTGATATATCTTTTGGCTCCACTGGAAGGGCATCCCTGAATTGGGTCGGCGCTGGGGCAACCCTCGAGGCCGGCTCCTATCAGATCAGTGATCCATTCACTTATATGTCTGATGGCGCCCCATCCCAAGAAGAGGCTTCATGCATCAACGTCCGTTTGCAGATCGGGAAGCCGGTTGCAGAAGAGCGTGGCGCTCTCGGCTACTGGCCACAATATTCGAGGCTGACCCCTGATCAGAGAGCGAACTACCTTGAATGGCTGGCCGGCGGCAGGAAGGCTGAGCTGGCCGACATCGGGTACGCTTTTATCTACTTCTACGGGCTAGAGCGCCGAGCGCTTGTAGAAAACGAGGATATCGAGACAGTTCTGAACCAGGTTACCCGCCTGATGTTCAGTTATTCGTCATCACGCTCCTTCTTCGGGTACTCCAGCCGTTTCATTGCCTTCGTGATTGCCCGGATGGGACTCGAAAATCTGACCCGCGAGTCTTTCGGCATCGTCTTCGAGCAGTCACTAAAGGAATTCGATAACGAGACCCTGGCCGTGGCTCTTGGTTGGCTCCACAAGGCGAATACACCGCTGCCGCCGTTTCTGGCTTTCGAGGTTGTGCGAAATGACATCCGTGCTTCTCGAAGCGTGGTCGTGGCCCGTGTTGCGCAACAGTTCCGTGCGCTCTTCTACAAGAAGTATGCCGATCGCTTCGGAGTCGGCCTGCAGCTCGAGGCGGCGGTCAGAGAGCGACGTCTTGAGTATCAGCCGGCCAGCCCGACCGTTCGTTACAGTATGCCCCAGTACGCCCTGGCGGGGATCCGTATCCTCGATGTCCTCGGCTTGCCCAGCCAATTCAAACCGCTGGTGGACATGTGGGAGGAATGCATTGAGGAACTGAAGCCCCTGAGCCGGGAAGTCGGAAAGGGCCGCGATGTTCTTTCCCGCCAGGCTTACCAGGCGCTTCCGGAGGCGCTCAAGGAGGAGGTTGACCACCCGGACAGGGATAAGTGGGAGAGCTTCGTCGCGGCAAACACGAACGAGAGCAGCATCGTCATCACGACTGTCGGAGATCTGGCTCCGCTCTGTGGATTCGAACAACGAGCGAAACTTACCACAAGCCAGAGCGAGGAGATGGCGTTGACCGCCGGCGACGTGGGATTCGTTCTCGTTCCCGATCCCCGTGTAACTGGTCGAGCGTATAAGTGGGATGAGATGATTGCTCTATTCCGGCCGGAAGGCCGTCCGGATGTCCCTTTAGACAAGAAGTACAGGGCGGCGGTGCTCATGTTAGAAATGGGCATGGCGGTGGCAGCGGCCGACGGGACGGTGGAAAAGGTTGAGGTGGACCAGATCATCAGCTTCCTCAAAGGTCAGTTCCTGTTAGTCCCGAACGACGCTCGACGGATCGACGCCTATAAGGAAATCCTGATCAAGCAGCCCCCAGCCCTGTCCAATCTTGCCAAGCGACTTCAATCCGTTCTCACTGCCGATCACCTTGAAGTTGTCTGCCAGTTCCTGGTCGGTATTGCCGCGGCCAATGGCTATATAGACAAGAGAGAGCGCACAACTCTACGCCGCTTTTACACTGCCTTGGGATTGCCCATATCCAAACTGGACGACATTATCGCCAAGCTATTCGGCCCGGTACCCGAAGCGGTTGAGGTCCAGCGTGGCGTTGCTGTTCCCGGCGAGAAGATCCCCGCGCGCCCAGCGCAGCCGGTATTTACGCTCAATGCCGCGGCTTTGCAAACGATCCTGCAGCAAACGGAGCAGGTCGCTCAGATGCTGGGCGCCGCTCTCATGGCCTCAGCGGAGGAAGAAGCGGAGGTCATTGTCACGGAGGCCCAACGCGCGCACCCAGAGCCGGACCAGACGCTGGCGACCGAAGCTGCAAAGAACATTAGCCTTTCTCAGACTTATGCCGGCTTGGATCCGCGTTACCACCTGGTCGTCACTGAACTGCTGTCCCGTGAGGCTTGGGCACTTGAGGACTTCGATGTCTTAGCCCACAAGTATAATATTATGCCCGCGGGAATGTTGGACGCGATCAACACTTGGTCCGATGAGAATCATGGGGACTTCCTCATTGAGGAAGGCGAGCACTATACTGTCAAGCGAACTCTATTGGAGAAATCGTAATGCCGAGCGTAATCAAGCCGCGTGAACGGGAAGCTATTCTACAGTCATTGCGGGCGGGCGTCGTGCCCCGCATCGGACTTCAACACATCCAGGTGGGACGCAAGGACGAAGTCGCCGCGATCCTCAAGGATCTGGAGACGGTGACACAGGGCGGCGCCTGCATGCGCTTTATCATCGGCCGTTATGGCGCCGGAAAAAGCTTCTTTCTAAATCTCACGCGGATTGTAGCCCTGGAGAAGAAATTCGTTGTAGCCCAAGCGGACATAACGCCCGATCGCCGTCTCTATGCGACCGGAAGCCAGGCGCGCAGCCTTTATTCCGAATTGATGCATAATCTGGCCAGCCATACCAAGCCGGATGGCGGTGCCCTTCCCGGCATCGTGGAGAAATGGGTATCGGGTCTAGACTACGACATGAGATCCAAGGGGGCATGCGACGCTGACATACTCAAAGCAATTCCTGAGAAACTTGCGGTGCTCCAGGACATGGTTAGCGGCTACGACTTCGCTCTGGTTGTTCGCAAGTACTTTGAGGGATTCCTGACAAACAATGACGCCCAAATGGCATCGGCGATCCGCTGGCTTCGGGCGGAGTACTCGACAAAGACAGAAGCGCGTCAGGATCTCGGGATCCGGTCAATTATCGACGACCAAGGGATCTACGATTACCTAAAGCTCCTGGCCGCCTTCGTAAGGATGGCCGGTTACTCGGGGCTGCTTGTGAACCTGGACGAAATGGGCGTGCTTTCGCACCGTCTCAACAGCTCTCAGGCCCGCTACGCCAATTACGAGATGATTCTCAGGATGCTTAACGACTGCCTCCAGGGATCTGTTTCTGGCCTGGGGTTTATTTTCGCAGGTACTGACGCTTTCCTGGACGACAAGCGGCGTGGACTCGCCAGCTACGAAGCCCTCGCCACACGGCTGGCGGCCAGTACGTTTGCTGCCCAAGGCCTGAAGGACTACTCGGGCCCTGTGATTCGCCTCACCAACCTCACGCCCGAGGACATGTACGTGTTGCTCCATAACATCCGAAACGTGTTCGCTTGCGGTGACATCTCGCGACATCTGGTGCCGGACGAAGCTATAGTGTCTTTCCTGGACTACTGTTCGAAAACCTTGGGTTCAGAGTTCTTCCGCACCCCGCGCGACTCCGTGAAAGGCTTCGTGGGATTCTTGTCGATTCTGGAGCAGAATCCTGGCACGGACTGGAAAGCTGTACTCGGTCAAACGAAACTGGAAGCCACTCCACTTGAAAACGTCGAAGCCGCGGCAACAGAGGAATCGCTTACCGCCGCTCCGGCCCCGTCACCCGCGCCAGCTACTCCCGCACCAGAAGGGCCCAAGATTGATGACGACCTTGCCACCTTCAAGCTCTGAGGCGGGTTCGTCGGCCTTCTCTTGCCTTCATCCTACCATCCAGGAGCAACTCTATCGGATGAACTGGACGGAGCTTCGTCCGATCCAGGTCGAGGCAATCCATGCCATCTTAGGCGGAACGGGCCATCTGATCATTTCTGCCATGACCGCTAGCGGGAAGACAGAAGCAGCGTTCTTACCGGTACTCTCCGGCATACTTGCGACAAATGCCCCCGGAGTCCAAGCCCTTTACGTCGGCCCCCTCAAAGCCCTGATCAACGACCAATTCCGCCGCCTAGAGGACCTCTGCGCTCTGGCGGAGATTCCTGTTCACAAATGGCACGGGGACGTAGGAGCCTCCGCTAAACGCGATCTGATCAAAGTCCCCTCCGGCGTTCTCCTGATCACGCCGGAGTCCGTAGAGTCCCTCTTCATTAACCGGACCAACAATCTGCCGGCCCTATTCGGCAACCTCGCCTTCATCGTGATTGACGAGTTGCACACGTTCATGGGATCTGAACGCGGTGCTCATCTCAAGAGCCTGATTGCCCGCCTAACCCAGATCAGCTCCTCGCATCCGCGGCTCATCGGCCTTTCCGCCACGCTCGGAGATATTGAACTGGCGAAGAAGTGGCTTTGCCCCAGTTCCCCAGCGGATGTCCAGGTGATAATAGGTGAGGGTGAGAAGACCATCCGCTACCGGATTAGTGGATACCTCAGGCAGGACGAAGACGGAGGAACGGAAGCCCGAGGGCCTGGAACAGACGATGCCCCCGAGGGACCGGTGGAGACTGAGGATGACCGGCGGCTGGCGACCGACCTCATCCGGACTTTCTCTGGAAAGACATCTCTGATCTTCGCCAATAGCCGCGCGAAGTTGGAGTTCTACGCCGATTTGACGCGCCGCATCCTCGAGCGCCAGGGGCTCCCGAACACTTTTCGCATACATCACGGATCGCTTTCGAAAGCAGAGCGGGAAGACACCGAGGATGCGCTCCGCTCGGACCGCCCCACGTCCACGTTCTGCTCCAGCACTCTGGAACTGGGCATAGATGTAGGGAACGTGATCGCAGTGGGCCAGATCGGGGCTCCCTGGTCCGTCAGTTCACTGGCGCAGCGACTAGGTCGAAGCGGGAGACGGAACGGAGAAGCCTCCGTGCTACTGATGTTTGTAGAGGAGGACCACCTGAACCGACATGCGGCTCTGGTTCCGCGTCTCTGCCCTGGCCTCCTCCAGGCCGTGGCCATGACCGAACTCCTGTTCAAGAAGTGGTGCGAGCCACCGGATATCGCCCGCCTCCATCTCTCCACCCTCATCCAGCAGACCATGAGTGTGATTGCCGAGCGCGGGGGTGTCTCGGCCGCTACGCTCTTCGATGTGCTGACTCGGAAAGGGGCATTCACGTGTGTTGATCAGCCGATATTCGTGGCGGTGTTGCGAGGACTCAGCGCGAACGACATGATTGAACAGACGCCCGAGGATGACTTGATTCTCGGCTTAAAAGGCGAGCGGATCGTACGGAGCAGAGACTTTTACTCCGCCTTCGCTTCTTCGGAAGACATGAAGGTCTATTTCAAGGGCCACCTCATCGGTACGGTGTCGGCTCCACCTGGGCTCGGGGGGGATGGTTACCTGATTCTTGCCGGCCGGCGATGGAAGGTCATCGAAATTGACTCTGAGAAGTTGGAAATATTAGTGGAGCCCGCCAAGGGTGGCCGCCTGCCTTTTTTCTCAGGGAAGGCTGGCGTCGACATCCACCCCCGCGTACGGGCTGAGATGCTCGCCGTTCTTAGGTCAAGCGACTTGCCTGTCTACCTCGATGACAAGGCTCGCGAGATCCTTTCCTTATCTAGGGATTTCGCTCGCCGCTCCGGCATTCTCGATGGGCCCATCATCACCGATGGTGCCGACACATATTGGTTCACCTGGACAGGGTCAAGAATCCACCGGACGCTTATGGGCATGGGGCGTTTTTTGGGCGGACTAGATGTCCGAGACGATGACATAGCACTGTGCTTCGAGAGAACTTCCCCCGAAGCCGTTCGCGAGAAATACTTGAAATTCCTCGATACACCCCCCGATGCCGAATGTCTTGCTATGGAGTTCCCGGTGCGCGTCAGCGAGAAATACGACGTTTTCCTGCCTGACGACATCCAAGCCAAGAATTTCGCACGGAATAACCTGGATGTTGAGGGGGCGCTCAGATTAATCCGAAATATCTTAAGTCCGCCTCGGTCTCTAAGAGAACTCGCCAAGTAAAACTAGCCTCACGTGCGATATTTACAAAAGAAACCTAGAAAAAAACCGGGATAAGTTCGATCTGGATTTCGTCGTAGCGACTTTAATCCCAATCTTAAGGCTTGTTGTCGGCCAGAACGTAGTTTCTAAAGCGGGTCGTTCTTCTACTTGCTCAGGCGTACATGTTCAGCAGCTCGACCCTTCCTAAAATACATATAAAACGGCACCCCCGCCAACATACACCCGAACGCCGCCAGCGCCTGCACGGGCTTGGCGATGAGCGTGGCCAGAGTGAAAAAGAGCGAGATCAGGATGAAGAGAATCGGCGTCACGGGATATCCGAGCGTCCGGTAGGGCCGGTCGGCGGCCGGTCGCGTCCGGCGGAGGACCATGATCCCCACCCCGATGATGAGCATGAACAGTCCGTCCATGAAGACGAGGTAGGTGATGATGTTGGCGAACGTCCCCCAGAAGAAGAGCAGGACGATCGCCCACACGCATTGGAGGATGATGGCGTTGGCCGGCGTCCCGAAGCGGGGGTGGATGCGGGCGAACGATTTGAAGAACAGGCCGTCGTCGGCAAGGGCGAAAAAGATCCGCGGGCAGGAGTAGGTGTTGATCCCCACCGTGCCGAGCGCGGCCAGGGCGATCATGATCGAGATGAGGATGGCCCCGAACGGGAGGACGGTCTGGAGGGCTTCGGCGGCGACGCCGGAGGAGCGGGCGATCCGGTCGGAGGGGAGGAGGAAGAGATACCCGAGGTTGGTCAGCCAGTAGGCCGCCCCGACGATGATCGCGCCCAGGATCATCGCCCGCGGGACGGTCCGCCGCGGGTCGCGCGCCTCGCCCGCGAGATACGAGGCGTGCTGCCAGCCGCCGACCGCGAAATAGACGCCCACGAAGGCCAGGCCGAACGCGCCGAAGAGGCCGAGGCCGGGATCGGTGATCGGGACGTTCGCGAGGGTCAGCTTGAAGCCGGTGCGGGCGGGAGAGCCGAGGACGAGACCGACGCCGATGATCATGGCCAGGCCGGCGAGCTTGAGGCCGGAGAACACTTTGGCCGAGAGGTCGGAGTAGCGCGTCCCGACGACGTTCACGGCGGCCATGACGGCAATGGCCGCGGCGCCGAGAACGAGGACGCCGGTGTTGCTCATCGGGATGTTGAAGGCCACGTATTTGGAGAAGGTCAGGGCGAGGGCGGCGATGCCCGAGCCGTTGATCACGACGAACGTCACCCAGGCGAACAGGAAGGCGGGGAGCGGGCCGAAGATCTCCTTGATGTAGGCGTACTGGCCGCCGGCGCGCGGGAACATCGCCCCGAGCTCGGAGAACGTGAGCGAGCCGGTGAGCGCGTGGGCGAACCCGAGGGCCCAGACGAGGAGGATCCAGAGCGGCGAGGACAGATAGCCGGCGACGAACGAGGGGCTGAGGAAGATCCCGGACCCGATGCAGGCGCCGATGGCGACCATGGTCAGGCCGAGGAGGGAGAGATTGCCGCGGAGGGGGGGCATGGGGCGGTTATATCGTTTGCGGAGGTTGGGTGTCAAGGCTTGACCATACACCTATTATGTGTATAATATGTGTATTCAAACGGGAGACCAACAACATGCAGATCCGTTACAACATCACGCTGGACGAAGAAATATCGAAAGAACTCGAGGCGGCGGCCGGGGAGCTCGGCGAAAAGAAGAGCCATATTATCGAAAAGGCCTTGACCGTCTACTTCGACCTGATGGATCTGAAGCTCGCCCGAAAGCGGATGGACGACCTCGAAAAGGGCCGGGACAAGATCTTGGACGCTGAAAAAGTTTGGAAAACCCTGGGCATTTGACGTTGTATGAGCTCAAGTTCCTCGGTCGGGTGCTTGACGATCTCAAGCGGATCGATAAGCCCCACCAGCGGATCATCAAAGAGAAGCTGTCGATCCTGGCCCATAATCCCGAGGCTCTCAAGAACAACATCGAGAGACTGCAGGGGGGCGAGGATTTTTTCAGATTGCAGGTCGGCAGCTACCGGGTCGTCTTCAAAAAGGAGGATCGGCGCCTCTTGATCTTCCGCGTCCGGATTGGGCATCGAAAAGAGGTCTATTAATCATTCGGCGATTTCCAGTCATACTTCCGCTCCGAGAGCTGCTTGTCCCGTAACGCCTTGAACTCGAAGCCAGGTTTCCAGTTCGCCATTTTGGCCGCGTTGGAGAGGCGATAGCCGACCGCGAGATAGAGTTGAAGGTCCTCGACGGTGCCGCTGAGGTCCCAATCCGGGCGGACTTCGTCGGAGGGCTTGTGGTAGTTGTTCCGCGTATAGTCCTCGAGGATCTTAAGGCCCCAGTCGGCGGGGTGGCCGATGAAATCGACCCCGCCGCTCGGGTTGATCGCCGGAACGCCCTGTTTGGCGAAGGAGAAATGGTCGGAACGGAAGAACGATCCCTTTTCGGGCGTCGGGTCGGGTTTCAGGACCCGGCCCTGCTCCGCGGCCGCGCTCTGCAGATAGTCGTCGAGCTCCGAGTTCCCGAGGCCGACGACAACTAGGTCTTTCGTGCGGCCGTGGACGTTCAGGGCGTCGATGTTGATGACGCCGGCCGTCCGGCCGAGCGAGTAGATCGGGTTGAGAGCGTAGTAGGTCGATCCGAGGAGACCTTGCTCCTCGGCGGTGACGAAGAGGAAGAGGACGGATCGCTTGGGGGGTGGATTGATTTTGGTGAGGGCGCGGGCGATTTCGATGATGCCGCCGACGCCGGTCGCGTTGTCGAGCGCCCCGTTGTAGATTTTATCGCCGTTGACAGCGGGCCCGATGCCGAAGTGGTCCCAATGGGCCGTGTAGATCACGAATTCGTCCTTGAGGACGGGGGTGCTCCCCTCAATCCGGGCCACGACGTTCGTCGAGTCGATCGTCCGGAGCTTGTTCTTAAGGGTGATGGAGGCCGTTACGCCGAGCGGGACAGGGGCGAACGAGCGGATGGCCGCGGCTTTCTTGAGGGCGTTGAAGTCTTGGCCGGAGGAGGCGAAAAGCGCCTTCGCCTGGTCGAGCGTAATCCAGCCTTCGATGGCGGCGCGCCCCATGTTCTTATCGGGCGAAACGAGGTCGAACTGCTCGGTGACCTTGCCCTGGACCACTGAAAACGGGTAGGCCGCCGACTCGGTTTCGTGGACGATCAGCACCGCGGCCGCGCCCATTTTAGCGGCCATCTCGTATTTGTAGGACCAGCGGCCGTAGTAGGTCATGGTCCGGCCGCCGAACGTATCGGGGTCGAGGGCGGCGGGGTTGGCGGGGTCGGGAACGGGCGGATCGCCGACGAGGACGACCATCGTTTTGCCCTTGAGATCGACACCCTTGTAGTCGTCCCAGGAAAACTCGGGGGCCTGCACGCCGTAGCCGACGAAGACCATCTCGGAGTTGTCCACGCTGACGCTCTCGAGAAAGCGCTTCGTCCAGGCGACGTAGTCGTCTTTCCAGGCGAGGTTTTGGCGGCGGTCGCCCTTGCGGAAGCTCAGGGTGGGGCTGCCCTGGACGGCGATCCCGGCCAGCGGGACCTTCTGAATATAGGTCCCGTCGGTGTTTCCGGGCTTGAGGCCGAGGCTCTTGAGCTGGTCCACCAAGTAGGCGACGCTCAGGTCCTCGCCGCGCGTTCCGGGCGCGCGGCCCTCGTATTCGTCGGAGGCCAGAACTTTAACGTGCGCTAGGACGGAGGCGCCGTCAATGGGGGGCAGGGCGGAGACGGCCAGGGG
>CABEBD010000201.1_pt1 | contig 21503 bp, 14 predicted proteins | sample 3132501 | NCBI WGS metagenome assembly CABEBD01 (sample SAMEA5534344, study PRJEB31848) | metagenome | biome: tundra; feature: field; material: soil | place: USA | collected 2013-05 | depth 0.45 m | reverse complement strand
AAAGTCTACGAGGTCGACCCGATGATCTGTCCCAAGTGCGGGGGCACGATGAAGGTCGTGGCCTTCATCACGGATTATGCCGCCGTGGACCGGATCATCGACCACCTCAAACTGACGTTTGTAGCCGAAAAGCCGCCGCCGTCCCACGTCATCGAGCAGGTCGTCCTGATGGCGGCCGAGGAACGGGTCGAAGTTCTATTCCTCGTTCTTGACATCGATCCGCGGCAAGGATTACCTTCTATATGCGAGGGGAAGTGTTGATGCCGAGATTATTAGGAAGGAATATCGCGAAGAGCGAAAAAGCAAATTCTTATCCCCCCGCAGCCATATTGATTCGCGCGCTCTGCGCCCTCGTTCTCTGGTCCGCTCCCGTGAGGGCGCAGGACCTCGCCGGTCGCTGGACCGGGCGCATGGAACCGAAGAACCTCTCGGCCGAGATCGAGCTTGATCTGGAACGCACGGGGGCGTCTTGGAACGGCGTGATGACGTACCGCGCGGGCCCGGATGGGGGGCCTTTGCCCGTTGAGCAGTTGCGCATTGAGGGGAACACCGTGTTCCTGCGCACGAGGCTCGAAGGCGCCGAGGTGAGCTTGCAGCTCGCGCTCGAGGACGAGCTGTTGCTCGGTTCCGTGCAAGTGACGGAGAACGGTCGCATGTTTGCGGAGGGGCCCGCGGGGCTCGCACGCGCGTCGGACCCGAAGGCGCAGGAGCAGTTGACGCGCTGGCTGGATGCGCAAGGCACTCCGATCGACGCCATACGGCGGAGCGCGGTAATCGAGCGTGCCGCGGAGCTGATGCTGGCGAACTACCAGCTTCTCGCCAGCGCCGAGCGAGCTGCCGCGGACGTGCGCGAACGCGCGAAGCGGGGTGAATACGACTCGATCGACAGCGCCGCGCGGCTCGCGGAGTCGCTCAGCCGAGACCTCTCCGATGCGACGACCGATCGCCACGTCCGGGTGAAGTTCGGGGCCGAGCGCGTCTCCGATCCTCTGGCCGCCGTTGACGAAACGAAAGAGCAACTGGCGCAACTTCGCCGCGACGCACAGGCCGAGAGCTGCGGCCTCGGCGCGCCGCGGGTGCTCGACGGGAACGTCGGCTACCTCGAAATGAAGCGCTTCTTCCGTGCGGAGTTCGCGGGCGATGCGCTTGCGGCCGCCATGCAGCGGCTCGCCGGCACCGACGCCCTGATCGTCGATCTGCGCGAGTGCCATGGCGGCGATTCGGTGATGGTGGTGCTCGCCGCGAGCTGGTTCTTCGACGGCCGGCCCCGCCACTGGAACGACCTGCTTCGCCGCTGCGACGGCACGACGACGCAGTTCTGGACTGCGGCCTGGCTGCCCGGCGCCCGCTACGTCGACAAGCCGGTCTATGTGCTGACCGCGCAGCGGACGTTCTCCGCGCCCGAGAGCTTTGCCTACGAGCTCCAGCAGACACGGCGCGCGACGATCGTGGGCGAAACGACCGGCGGCGGGGCGCACTCCGGCGCGTGGTTTCCGATCGACGATCGGTTCGCGATCTTTGTGCCGCTCAGTCGTTACGTGAGTGCAACCTCGGGAGGCGACTGGGAGGGCGTTGGAGTCAAACCCGACATTGCGTGCGAGGCGGCGGAGGCCCTGCGACGCGCGCATCGCGAGGCATTGGCGAAGCTCGGGAGAGAATAGACTCCGAGCCCCAGGAAGGGAAAGGCACCGCGCGGGGACTCGGGCATCGGGCGCAAATTCGGCGGGGCGGGCTTCCTGCTCGAGGAGATGGGGATCAAGTAGATTTATTTCGCCTGTTTGATCGACAGGCCGATGCGCTTCAGCTCGATGTCGAGCTTGATGATCTTGACTTTGACCAGCTGTCCGACCTTGACGACCGCGTGCGGGTCGGAGACGAATCGCTCGGCCAGCTCGGAGACGTGGACGAGGCCGTCGTGGTGGACGCCGATGTCCACGAACGCCCCGAAGTTGGCCACGTTGGACACGATGCCTTCGAGGACCATGCCCACCACGAGGTCCTTGATCTCCCGGGCCCCTTCGGAGAACGCGGCGGTGCGAAACTCCGCCCGCGGATCGCGGCCGGGCTTCTCGAGTTCTTTCAAGATGTCGGCGATGGTCGGCAGCCCGGCTTCGTCCGTGGCGAAGGCCGCCGGGTCGATCGAGGCGAGGAGGGCGGTGTTCCCGATCACGTCCCGGACCGACGTGTTCAGGGTCCGGGCCATGTTTTCCACGAGCGCGTACCGCTCGGGATGGACCGCGGAATTGTCGAGGGGGTTCATGGCCCCGGGGATGCGCAGGAAGCCGGCGGCCTGCTCGAACGTCTTCTCGCCGAAGCCCTTGACCTGTTTCAGGGCCTCGCGCGACCGGAAGGGACCGTGCTCGTTCCGGTGACGGACGATGCCGGCCGCGGTCGCCCGGTTCAGGCCCGATACGTACTTCAGGAGTTCGACCGAGGCCAGGTTGGCGTCCACGCCGACTTTGTTGACGCAGCTCTCCACCGCCGCCTCGAGCGACGTCTTGAGGTCCGCCTGGTCGACGTCGTGCTGGTATTGCCCGACCCCGATCGACCGGGGCTCGATCTTGACGAACTCGGCGAGCGGATCCTGGAGGCGGCGGGCGATGGAGATCGCCCCGCGGACGGTGACGTCGAGCTTCGGGAATTCGCGGATCGCGGTCTCCGAGGCGCTGTAGACGCTCGCCCCGGCCTCGTTGACCATCGCCACCGGGGGCCGCTTGGCCGCCGGCAGCTCTTCGAGGGCCGCCCGGACGAAGCTCTCGGTCTCGCGCCCGGCCGTGCCGTTGCCGACGGCGATGAGCTCGATCTTGTCCTCGCAGATCATGCTCAGCAGGGCCAGCTTCGATCCGTCGGTGTCGTTCTTCGGCTCGTGGGGGAAGATCGGCCGGTATTCCACGAACTTCCCGGTGGGTTCGACGGCCGCGATCTTGCACCCGGTCCGGAAGCCGGGGTCGATGCCGAGCACGGCTTTCCGGCCGGCCGGCGGGGCGAGCAGCAGGTCCTTCAGGTTTTCGCCGAAGACGGCGAAGGCCTCGGTTTCGGCCCTCCGGCGGACGTCCTTGCGGACCTCGGTCTCGGTCGCGGGGAGGAGCAGCCGGTCGAGGGCGTCGACGACGGTCTCCAGGAGGAGGGTCGCCGCCGCGCTCCGCGGATGGCGGATGAACCGGTAGACGAGGCCGCGGACGGCCTTGTCCTTCGGAATCTCGAGCTCGACCTTGAGCACTTTTTCCCGCTCGCCCCGGAACATGGCCAGGACGCGGTGGGAGGGAATGGCGCTCACGCTGTCGCGGAAGTCGTGGTACATCTCGAACTTGGTCTTCTTGTCCTCGAACTCCTTCCGGACGGTCGAGACGAAGAAGCCTTCCTTGGTCGCGAGCTCGCGCAAGGCCTTCCGGGCGTCGGCGTCGTCGGCCCATTCTTCGGCCAGTATGTCACAGGCGCCTTTGAGGGCGAGCTCGGCCGTTTCGATCCCCTGGTCGGGCGCGAGATATTTTCCGGCTTCGGCCGCGAGGTCCGCGTCCGGTTCGATGAGGTCGGAGAGCCACCGGGCGAGCGGCTCGAGGCCGGCTTCCCGGGCTTTCGAAGCGCGGGTCGTCCGCTTGGGTTTGAACGGCAGGTAGAGGTCCTCGAGCTCAGTCTTGCCCGTCGTGGCGAGGATCTTCGCCTCGAACTCGGGCGTGAGCTTTCCCTGCTCGCGGATCGTGTTCAGGATGGTCGTCCGCCGCGCGTCGAGCTCCTTGTAGTATTCGTGCCGTCGGGCCAGATCGCGGATCCGGGTTTCGTCGAGGTTCCCGGTCTGTTCCTTCCGGTAGCGGGCGATGAAGGGGACGGTCGCCCCCCCGTCGAGGAGGGCGAGGGTGGCGCCGACCTGGGCGAGGCCCAGGCTGAATTCTGCGGCGAGGCGTTCGGGGTTTCCCATGGCGGTGCTTCTAGTCGTGCGGTCGCGGCATGCCAGCCCATGCTATGGCAATTTCCGGGGAAAAGCAAGCTGGGCCGGCAGGAGCGCCGCGAGGATCACGGAATGTCCCGCGCGGCGCGTTCAAACACGTCCGCGAGCACCCGGGCGCTTGTTTCCCAGCGGAACGCGGCCGCCCGAAGCGGGCCCGCGGCCGAGAGCTTCCTCCGCAAAACCGGATCCCCGAGGACGGCCGCCATTTCCCGGGCGATGCTCCGCGGATCGAGCGGATCGGCATAGACGACGGCCTCGCCGCCCACTTCGAGTAAGGCCCCGCGTTCGGTCGTGACCACGGGCGTGCCGCAGGCCATCGCTTCGAGCACGGGCATGCCGAAGCCCTCGTAAAGGGACGGGAGGACGAAGAGGTCCGCCTCGCGCATCAAGGGGGCCCGGTCGGCGTCGGGGATGTAGCCCAGGAATTTGACCTGGTCTTCGAGGCCCAGCCTCCGGATCGCGGCGAAGAGAGTCTCGTTTTTCCAGCCCTCGCCTCCGGCCACGACGAGGGGAAACCGGCCCCGCAGGTCGGGGGTGAGAAGCGCGTAGGCTTCCATGAGCCGGGGAAAATTCTTTCTCGGCTCGAGGGTGCTCAACGAAAACAAATAGGGTCCGGGGAGGCCGTACTTCGCCCGGACGGCTGCCCGTGCGGCTTCCGGAATGCCCGGCCGGAAGGCCTCGTGGTCGATGGCCGGATGGATGACCGCGATCTTTTCGTCCGGGACGGGAAACGCTTCGCGCAGTTCGCGCTTGACCGTCTCCGAGATGACGACGATCCGGCTTGCCCGCCGGAGCGTGCGGGGCAGGTACCGCCGGAGGTACAGATGGTCTTTAGCCCGGAGCGCGTCGGGGTGGCGGAGGAAGCCGAGGTCGTAGATGACCGGGACGCAGGCGGAGCGCAGGAGCGGCGCGCCCACGTAATTGGGGAAGAAATAGATGCGGCGGGGGCCCGGCCCGGCCAGATCCACCGGGAACGGCGACCGCAGGGCGCTGCCGCGGAGCCGGCGGTGGACGCCGCTCGGGGCGGTCCGTTTCCGGACCTCGACCGTCGCCCCGATTTCGCGGGCAAGCTCCCGGAGATACTCCTCGGGGCGGGACGTCTGGGCCTTCAGGAAAAAGCGATACGACAGGATCTTCATTGGGAATCGCCCGGGCAGGAGCGCATAGGCCTTGAGGAGTTCGCGGGTATAGTATCCGACGCCGCTCAGCGGAGGATACAGGGCGCTGGGCTCGATGAGGATGTCGGGAGGACCGGTCGGATCGGATTTCATCAGTTTCCGCGTTTTCCATCGTGGACCGGCGATTCGGGCAGGGCCGTCGCGAGGAGGACGCATCCGGCCGTGAGGGCAGCCAAGGCGACGAGCGGCAGCGTCATGGCCCCCGTCGCCGGGACCTTGAGGGCGTCCATGGCGAAGATGAACACGATTCCCGAGATCTGGCCCATGACCAGCAGGAGCGTGTTCGACGTGCCTTCCGGGGCGGGATAGGTGATCTCGGCCGCGTATTGGAAGCCGATGGGGCCGGCGCTGAGCAGGCAGAATCCGAAGACGAAACTCGAGAGGAGCACGAGCGGATATCCGGAGGCAAAGGTCATGCCCAGGAGGCCGGGGATAAGCCCGATAAGGGCGAACAGGATGAACGGTTTACGGCGGCGGGACCGGTCGGAGAGGAGCGGGATGACGACCGCCCCGACGATGCCGCCGAAGAGCATCAGGCCGCCGAGCCATCCGGCCTGGGAGATCGTGAAGCCGCGGGGCCGGACGATGTCCTCGATCCAGGTCGAGACGGCGTTGAACATCCCCAAGCCGACGAAGAAAATGACGAGCAGAAGTCGGAAGTCGCGCCGGTGGAGCATGGACTTGAGGCCGTCGAACATCAGGGTGCGCTCGTCGCGCCCGGCCGGCGTGGGCGGGTGCTCGCGGGCGAGGAGCAGGAATACGGCTGCTGAAACAGCTGCGGCGATCCCGTAATAGAGCAGCAGGCGGGGCAGTCCGACCTTTAAAACGAGATAGGGCGAGAGGAGCATCGCCGCCAGGGGGCCGAGATAGAGGGCCAGGATGCCCAATCCGGAGGCCGTCGCCCGTTCCCGGGCTGGGAACCAGCGGGCGGCGATCTTCGTGATGGACCCGATGACGAAGGGCTGTCCCACGGCCAGGCCGACTTGCGAAATGAACACGACGGTGAAATTCGCGGCGAAGATCCCGCGCGCGAGACCGAAGACGCCCGTCAGGACCGCGCCTATGCCGACGGCGATCTTGAATCCCCAGGTGTCGATCACCCAGGCCGAGGGCAGAAACATGAGGATGTAGACGACCATGAAGCTCATCGACAGCAGGCCGATCATCAGATCGGACTTGCCGTAGAATTGGGCGGCGGTGCTCGTGATGGGGGCGAAGGTGATCCACAGGACCTGGGTCATGCAGCCGATGAAGATGAAGGCGGCGAGGACGATCCAGCGGTATCCATAGACCCGGACCGGTTGTTCTTCTATGGCGAGCCTCCCTGATGGGCCGAAATATAGGCCGAACGGCGAGGCGTGTCAAGGCGCCCACAACTTTCATGTTTTATCTTCGTTTGGAACCCGGTCAACTAGAAAGGGTGGACTTCAATCTTTGACAAAGGCTTAGGCCGCTAGATATAGTATAAATGAGGGAAGTTATAATATTTTAAATTTCATGATGTTACAAACGACTAAAGTAATGAGGAAAAGGAAAATTTCCGCCCGACGGACGGCAAGGGGCGAGTTTTCTCAGGGAAAAAATTGACGGTCCAAGAGATTGTCAAGTCCACCCCCTCCAAGCCGGTCATTCTCGTTGCCGATGACGACCCCTCCCGGCTCGAAAGGCTGAAGAAGGTCTTCGAACCGGATTTCGCCGTCTTCACCGCCTCCAACGGACGGGAAGCCGTCCAGCTCGTCAAAAAACTGTCCCATTTCGACGCCCTGCTCGTCGACCGGACCCTGCCCCAGATCGACGGACCGACCGTCGTCCGCTACGTGAATGAGATGGTGCCGAAATCCGAGGGCATCATCAAGATGCTCCTCACGGACGGCGCCGCGCGTCCCGGGGGCGACGACGGCCCCTATGTCGGCCGGATCGACTATGTCTTCCATCTTCCGTTTGACGCGGCGAACATCAAGAAGAAGACCAACTATCTCATCGCCCACCGGTCCCGGGAAAAACGCGAGATCATGCGCGCCTCCTTCGCCGGCGATTCCGACATCGAAGTCGAGATCGGCCTGCGGGGCAAGGCGCGCGTCGAGAACCTGAGCGAGGGCGGGATGTTCGTCCGGACGGACCTGCCCAAGGACGACATCCTCCCGTTCCGGATCATGCTGCCGAACGGGGAGGAGGTCCTGGGCACGGGGCGGATCGTGCGGACCGACAAGGCCGGCCGCGGGGCCGGCGTCAAGTTCCTGCTGATGGAAGACGACAGCCGCAAGGCCCTGACCCGCTTCATCGCCGATTCGTTCTCGCCCAAGGACCTGTCCGAGCTCAAGGAGAAGTACTCCTTCCTTCGGACCGAAAGCATCGTCGCCTTCACCGATCCCCGGAAAATCGAAGCCCTCCTGGCCGCGGCCCTCCGCTCCAAGAGCGAGATCACGGCCATCCATCCCCACGAGAAAAACTCCGTGACCTTGGAACTGGCGGCCGTCGACCCCGGCGACTTCTGCCGCCTGTCGGGGGAACACCTCGATTCGAAGTTCAAGACCGCGGACAGCATCTTTCTTTCGTTCCAGGCGGGCTATGCCACCTACAATTTCGAAACGATCATCTATCGCATCTCTCCGGACGGTCGGGGCCTGGAGAGCCTCTATCCCCGGATGATGTTCTATTCGGAGAAACGGTCCGTCCAACGGGTGAGCTCGGAAGGGGAGCTCGTGGCCGAGATCACCCTGCCGCCGCCGTTCGAGGCCGTCATCCGGGGCTCGATCACCGACATCAGCGAGGGCGGGGTGAGCTTCGTCACGGACGCCCGCGACGTGGCGCTCCTGATCGGGACCCCCTTAGAATCGATCCGCATCTTCCACGGCGACAAGATGGTCCGCGAGGTCCGCGGGGAGATCCGCAACATCCACCGGATCGCCGACGAAGGCCCGGACCGGCTGCGGTACGGCGTCCAATTCGGGATCGGCCGGCTGACCATCCAGGCCATGGAGTTTCCCCCGGTCGATCCGGCCGGCGAAAAACCGAAAACCCAGGACACGGAGAAATTCCGGACGGGCCCGCGGCGGTTTTCCGACCTGGCGGAGCTGGTCAAGAGGCCGCCCCGGGTCCTCCGCCTCGAGAACGCGAAGGGCGAGGAGATCGTGGGGCTGTTGGACGTCTCGCTGCCGCTCGATGGGACGCCCGTGCCCGTGATCATCGTCCCACCGGCCTTCGGGAAGACCAAGGAGACCCTGTTCGCCCTGGCCCTGATCATCGTCTCCAATTTCTATTCCCGGGGCGAACCGATGGCCGTCATCCGCTACGACGGCATCCGGCGCAAGGGGGAAAGCCATAAGGACCCCGAGGCCTCGATTCCGCCCTACGAGATGGTCCACGCCAGCCTCAGCCAGGGGGCCGACGACATTAAGGCCGTTCTGGACTGGCTTCAGCTCAACCCGATCCTCAAACCCAGTTCCGTCGGCCTCGTCAGTTTTTCGCTGTCCGCGCTCGAAGCGCGCATCGTCCTCCGGGACGCGGACTACCGCCGGAAGGTCGATTTCTGGATCGCCTGCATGGGGACGCTCGAGTTCCGGGACCTGATGACCCGGATCAATTGCGGGCTGGATCTCCTCGAGCAATACCAGATCGGCATCGACCTCGGTATCATTCCGATCCTCGGCAACCTGATCGCCATGGTTCCCTTCGCGGCCGACGTCGTGGCAAACGGGGTGGCGACGCTCGCCCAGGCCCGCGAGGACATGCGCCACATCGATATCCCGGTCACCTGGATCCTGGGCGAACACGATCATTGGATCAAGCCCGCGTTCGTCCGCGACATCATGAGCATCCGGGTCGATGCCCCGCGCGATGTCCTTTCGGTCCCGGTGGGGCACAACGCCCGGACGTCCGAGGAGGCGCTCCATCTGTTCGGAAAGGTGACCTCCCTGATCCATCGCTATCTGTACAAGGACTCGATCAAGCCGATTCTGCCGAGCCCCAAGGACATGGAAATCATGCGGCGGGCCGAGAAAGACCGCATCCCGCCGCGCAAGGTCAAGAACCGGCAGGAGTATTGGCAGCGCTATCTCGTCGGGGAGGACCGCTTGATCGGTTTCGACGTGATGGCCTTGTCGGACGATTACGTGGCGCTCATGGAGGACCAGCGGGTGGCGCTCGATCTCCAGCCCGCGGACCGGCTGCTGGACCTCGGCGGAGGCACGGGGAACTTCGTCGAACATCTCTTCGACGGGCCCCATCCCCTCCCGGCCCGGATCCTGATCGCCGACCTCGTTCCCGAAGCCATGATCCGGGCCCGCCGGAAACTTGCCGCGAAGGGCCAGGGCCGTCTCGATTTCCTCGGCCTCGACATCGAGATGAACCGCTTTCTCCCCGTGCGGCGGTTCCTGGACGGCCGGATCGGGCGCTTCCGGATGCTGGCCGACGCGATCGAGAACCTTCCCCTCCAAAGCGCCGAGAAGATCGACGAGGCGTATTCTCCCCGGCTCCATCGGATTCTGCGGGGGGAGGCGATCACCCCGGCCCTGGATCGCTGGCTGAAAGAACGGTTCGACGTTCCCGAGTACCGGATCATCGTCGATTTCAACCAGGCCGCTCGCTTCGTCCGGGACCCCGCCTCCGGCCCCCCGTCGTTCCGCAAGCTCGTTTTTTCGGAGACCCTGGAGGGGACGCTCCACCTGCCGGTCAGGCCGGGGCGGTTCAATAAAATCCTCCTGAGCCTCGTCCTGTCCTATATCTTCGACCCCGTCGAGACCCTCCTCGAGATCCGGCGGATCATCGCCCCGGGCGGCCGCCTCGTCCTCTCGAGCATGCGCCCCGACACCGACGCCTCGGGCCTCTTCACCCGGCTCGTGGAGAAGATCGAAGCGATGCCGGCCGAGAAGTTCGGACGGGAACGGCCCCGAGAGGTCCTCCTCGACTCGATCCGCTCCTTCCTCAACGACGCCCAGGCCCTGGTCGAGCTGGAGGAAGCGGGAACGTTCGACTTCTTTGATCCCGAGAAGCTCGACAGGATCCTGGAAGAAGCGGGCTGGGAGCCGCTCCGGACGATCCCCTCGTTCGGCGAACCCCCCCAGGGCTATGTCGTCGTGGCGAAAGTCCGAGAGTCCCATGGATGACGCGGAGCGGACCTTCGAGAAACGGCTCAACCGGGAACACGACCTGCGCGGCCGGACCCGGCGGGTCATTTTCCTGAGCGCGGTCCTCTACGTCCTCTTTTTGTTCCTGGACGCCATCTTCGCCGGCCCCCGTTTCCGCCTCTTCGCCGTCATCCGGCTCGTCGTCCTGGCGGCTCACGGCCTCCTCCTCGTCCTGCTCCGGCGCGTCAAGACGGACCGCGGCTGCGCGAACCTGGCCTTCGCCCTAACGATCTTCGACGTCTCCGGGATCGCGATCATGATCCAGCTCCTGGGGGGGTTCGCCGCCCCCTACGTCCAGGGGCTCTACCTCATCATCATGGGCCTGGTCGTCGTGGTCCCCCTCGCGTTCCGCGAAACCCTCATCCTCTACGTCTTCATCTGGGCGAGCTACGCGGTCCCCAGCCTCCTGACCATGGCCCGGAACGTGGCCGGCTGGCGCGATGTCTTCGCCAACATCTTCTTCCTGACGGGGCTGATCGTCGTCGCCGCGTTCGGATCGTACCTTAGGGACGCCATCCGCCGCCGGGAGCTGCGAAATCGCATCCAACTGGAGGAGGCGACGGAAAAGCTCCGCGCCTCGAACGAGAAGCTGAAAACGCTCGATACTCTCAAGACTCAGTTCTTCGCCAACGTCAACCACGAGCTGCGCACGCCGCTGACGCTGATGCTGGCTCCGCTCGGGCCGATGTTCGAAGGCCAGCTGGGCCGGATCACGGCCAAGCAGAAGGACTCCATCGCCACGATCCGGCAGAACGGCTTCAAGCTCCTCAAGCTGATCAACAACCTCCTCGACCTGACGAAGCTCGAGGAAGGCAAGATGCGGCTGAAGATCCGGACGCTAGACTTCGTGGAGTACGTCACCGCCCTCCTGGCCTCGGTCAAGCCCCTGACCGACCGGAAGAAGATTACCCTCTATTTCCAGCACCCCTCCGACATGATGGAGATCACGATCGACCCGGAGCATTTCGAGAAGGTGGTCCTCAACCTGCTGTCCAACGCCATCAAGTTCACCCCCGAGGGCGGCCGGATCACGGTCTACCTCGAGGACCGGGACACGGACATCGCCCTGATCGTCGAAGACAGCGGGATCGGCATCCCCCCGGACATGCTCGAATCGATTTTCGACCGCTTCTCCCAGGTCGACGGCTCGCCCTCCCGGCCCCACGAGGGGACCGGGATCGGCCTCTCCCTGGCCCGCGAGATCGTCCGCCTCCACGGCGGCCGGATCCACGCCGAGAGCGAGCGGAAGAAGGGATCGCGCTTCATCGTGGAGCTCCGGAAGGGCGAGGACCATTTCGGCGACGACATCCTCGACCGCCGCCAGGCGGACCAGCCCGTCTCGCTCAAGAAACGGGTCACGGACGCGGAAGGGCCGCGGGTCCAGGACATCGTCACCGACTTCCGCAAGCTCCAGCTCGTCGACCTCGAGCGCGAGGAGATTCCCATCGACTTCCAGAAGCGGGACAAGAGGCACGCCTTCCGTCTCCTGGTCATCGACGACAATCCCGAGGTCCTCAAGCTCATGATGCTCCTCCTGAGCGACGAGTTCGACCTCGATTTCGCCTCGTCCGGCGAGGCCGCCCTCGTCCTGCTCCGGGACAGGGCGCCCGACCTCGTCCTGAGCGACGTCATGATGCCCGGCATGGACGGGCAGACCCTCTGCCGGAAGATCAAGTCCGACGACAGCCTGCGCCACATCCCCGTGATCCTGGTCACGGCCCGGTCGGGTTCGGAGATGCTGGCCGAGGGGATCGAGGCCGGGGCCGACGACTACATCGCCAAGCCGTTCGATTCGGTGGAGCTCAAGGCCCGCATCCGCTCCCTGCTCCGGATGCGCCAGGCCGAGGCCGAGCTCGCCCTCGTCAACCAGAACCTCAAGGTCCGGACGACCGACCTCGTCGAGCGGCAGCGGGCGCTTTTCCTGTCGATGATCAAGTCCCTCGTCTCGGCGCTCGACGCCAAGGACAAATACACGCGCGACCACTCGACCCGGGTCACGGAATTCACCCTCCGGATCGCGGAGAAGATGGGCCTGAACGAGCGGGAGCTGAAAGATCTGGAGCTGGCCTCGATCCTCCACGACGTGGGCAAGATCGCCGTTCCGGAGAAGATCCTGAACAAGCGGGGGCGGCTGACCGACGAGGAATTCGCCTACATCAAGGAGCACCCCGTCGTCGGCGAAAACATCCTGAAGCCGATCATCGAGCTCCAGCAGGTGGCCAACGTGGTCCGCCACCACCATGAGCGCTACGACGGCCAGGGCTATCCGGACGGGCTTAAGAGCCTGGAGATCCCCATCGGTTCCCGGATCATGGCCGTGGCCGACGCCTACGACTCCATCACCTCGGACCGCCCCTACCGGAACGCGGACTCGCACAACTCCGCGGTGAAGGAAATCATCAAGCGCTCGGGCGCCCAGTTCGATCCCGAGGTCGTGGGCTTCTTCCTCGAGGTCGCCAAGACGTTCGTCGTCCCCGAGAAGCCGGGCGCCTCGAACGGGGCGGTCTGACGAGCGGTCTGATCGATCCCGCGGCTCGCCATGACACGCGGATCAACAACTTGTCAGAAGATGTGCCCGAAGTTGAAATAGAGTCCGGTGGCGTCTGCGCCCAGGCCGACGTCCATCCGGACGACGAAGGTCTTCATGTAGTAGCGGAGACCGATCGTCGGATTCGCGGCCCAATTCCGGAGATCGACGCTCCCGAGCGAGGGCCAGACCTTGCCGCAGTCGAGTCCGACGACGCCGCCTAGGCGGCCGATGATGGGGAACCGGACCTCGGCGTTCATGAGGAGGTGGGATTTGTCGAGGTAGCGGTCCTGGGGCGAGCCGCGCAGCGTCCTGTTGCCTCCGAGCGGAAGCAGCACCTGGCTGGGCAGATCGTCGCCGAAGAGGTTTTGGCCGCCGAACCGGAAGGCGAAGATCGTCTTGGGCTGGAAGAGGACGGCGTAGTATTGGAACCAGCCCGCCACCCGGGTGAACGAGACAGTCCCCGCCCCGGCCTTCGGCGCGTATTCAGCCTCGGCCTGGAGGACGATCCCTTCGCTCGGGTGGATGAAGCTGTCCCGGCTGTCGTAGCGGATGTTCCCGAAAATCGAGACGTACGAGGCCCGGCCGATGTCCAGGCCCGAAGGCGCGGGACGCGCTTCGTCCTCCGGCGGGCTGTTGCGGACCGTGGCGTATTTCAGGCCGACCTGGCCGACGGTCGTCGTCGTGAACCCCCGGCTCAGGGCCAGGCTGATCTCGACGGGCTCCCGCGTATAGGACACGCGGTCGGCGTAGAGGGAGGCGTTGCCCACGCCGAAGAAGTTATTCTTGATCATCTTGTCATAGTCGATCGTCAGGTCGAAGGCCAGGGGGTAGGTCTTCCCCTGGCGCGTCTCGAAGTCGGGCAGGGAGAAAACGAACCGGTACCAGCGCTCGCCCTTGGTGCTGTTGAAGGCCGTGAGGTCGAACGACTCCGAGAGGCCCAGCGGGTTGAGGAGGAACCCCTTGGCCCCGTAGCCGAACCCGATGTCCGTGTCCCACATCAGGATCGGGAAGAACTCAGAGCCAAAACCCTTGGGCGGCACGACTGTGGCCGGCTCCTTGGGGGCGGAGGAGAGGACGCGCCCCAGACCGATTTCGGCGATGACGCCGTAATGGTCGGAGGCGTGGACCCCGGATTCCGGCGCATCCAAGGCGACCGACGAGGATGCGACGTCCTCGCGCCGGAAGCCCTTGTTCAGGACGATGTAGTCGAGCCGGCGGCTGATCCCGCAATCGAAGGCGTCGAGCAGGCCAAGGGGCGGCCGCGGCGCGCCCGAGGCGTTGACCGGGCGGCTGGAAAAGGCGATGTTCTCGTTTTCCCCGGCGTCCCAGGTGATGGGGCGCTCTTGCGCCACGCCCCGCTCGGAGAGCGGGGTGGCCGCCGCCCCGCCAGCCGTTCCTACGGTAGCGGCGGCGAGCGTGTCGATCATGCCCTCGGTGGACAACACGGCCCGGACCGCCGGGGTTTCGGGGTCGGCGTTGAAGTCCCCGGCCACGATCACGGGGCTGTCGGCGGGAAGCTTATGGATGTCGGCGAGGAGCTTGCGGGCCTCGTCGAGGCGGCGGCGGTTCTTGGCCTTGGTCTCGGCGACAACGGCCGCGAAGTCGGCCGGCGAGAGGGCGCGGCCCTCGGGCGTCTCCCGGAAGCGGGCGAAGAGCGCCTCGTCGTCCGCCGCGGAGGCGACAAGATGGACGTTGACCAGGTAGATCGGAGTTTCGTCGACGAGGACCTTGCCCACGAGCGAGAACACCGCCTCGTCGAAGTGGAAGGTGAGAAAATCGCCGAAGAGGCCGAACGGGCCCGAGAGCTTCCAAACGTCGTGCCGCCGCAGCCGCAGGGACGGCCGGGCCAGGATGGCCATGCCCTCCTTAAAGTTCGAAGGCAGGCCGAGTGGGCCGAGCTTGATGCCGCCGTTCACGACCTGGTGGATTTCGGTGAAGCCGAGCTCCCCGGCCAGACGGGCCGCGAAGCGGGCGGCGGTATTCGCCTCCTGGAGGAAGACGACGTCCGGCGCCAGGGTCTTGATCCGGTCGACCAGGACGGTGAACCGGCGTTCGCGCCGTTCGCGCGGCTCGTACTCGCCGAACTTGACGAATCCCTCGTAGTCGAGCCCGGACCAGACGTTGACGGTCAGGACGCGCAGCCGGGGCGGCGCGGCGGGTCGGGCGGAGAGGGCGGATGCCCCGAGCCACAGGGCGGTCAGGACAATGGCCGTCTTTCGGATCATGGTCATGGCGGTTCCTCCTGGGACGCGATTCTCACCCACAGGATACCGCGCCCCCCGTCCCGACTTGTCAGCGGCGGGTTAAAAGTCTGTCAAGAATTTGTTAAAGCCGCAAAACCCGAATTCGGAGGTGCCAACGGCCCCGGCATCTGGTAAACTAGAAGGCTGGAGGAGAATCATGACCTCACTTCGCAACAAAGTCGTTTTCATCACGGGTGCGAGCTCGGGCATCGGCCTGGCGTGCGCCCGGATTTTCGCCGCGGACGGTGCCCGGATCCTCATCACGGCCCGCCGGGTCGACCGGCTGGCGAAGCTCGCCGACGAGCTCCGCGCCGCCCACGGCGTCTCCGTTCATGCCTTCGCCCTCGACGTCCGGGACTCGGGCGCCGTGGAGCGGACGATCGCCGGACTGCCGCCGGAGTGGTCGGCCATCGACGTCCTGGTCAACAATGCCGGGCTGAGCCGCGGCCTGGACAAGATCCACGAGGGGAAGATTTCCGACTGGGAGGAGATGATCGACACGAACATCAAAGGCCTGCTCTATGTCAGCCGGGCGGTCATCCCTGGCATGGTCAAGCGAAACGCCGGGCATATCATCAACATCGGCTCCATCGCCGGCCACGAGCTCTATCCGGGCGGCAACGTTTACTGCGGGACGAAGTTCGCCGTCAAAGCCATCTCCCAAGGGATGCGGATCGACCTCGTGGCGACCCCGATCCGGGTGAGCTCGGTCGATCCGGGGATGGTCGAGACCGAATTCAGCCTGGTCCGCTATCACGGCGACAAGGAGCGGGCGGACAAGACCTACAAGGGCTTCACGCCGCTCACGCCCGACGACATCGCCGACGCCGTCCACTATTGCGCCACGCGGCCGCCGCACGTCAACATCAACGATATGATCGTCATGCCCCAGGCGCAGGCCGGGGTTCTGGTCGTCCATCGGACCTGAAGCCGCCCGCGAAGAGAGAGAACCATGGAATACCGCCGCTTGGGAACATCGGGATTGAAGGTCTCCGCCCTGTCCTTCGGGAGCTGGGTGACCTTCGGCGAACAGATCGACGAGGACACGGCCGCGGCCTGCATGAAAGCAGCCCGTGAGGCCGGGGTGAATTTCTTCGACAACGCGGAGACCTATGCCCAGGGCAAGGCCGAGAGCATGATGGGCGCGATCCTCCGGAAATTTGGCTGGAAGCGCTCCGACCTCGTCATCTCGACCAAGATCTTCTGGGGGGGCAAAGGCCCCAACGACATCGGGCTGTCGCGGAAGCACATTTTCGAAGGCATGGAGGCCTCCCTCCGCCGCTTGCAACTCGACTATGTGGACCTCGTTTTCTGCCACCGGCCCGACAAGGACACGCCCATCGAGGAGACCGTCCGGGCCATGAGCCACATCGTCGGACAGGGGCTGGCCTTCTACTGGGGGACGAGCGAATGGACCGCCGAGGACATCCGGACGGCCTACGACCTCGCCCGCCGCGAGCGCCTGGTCCCGCCGACCATGGAGCAGTCGCAGTACAACATGTTCCACCGCGACCGCGTGGAGCAGGAATACCGCCGGCTCTACGAGGACATCGGCCTCGGGACGACGACCTGGAGCCCCCTGGCCAGCGGCTTCCTGAGCGGGAAGTACCTGCGCGGGATCCCCGAAGGCTCGCGGTTCTCGCTGCGAGGCTACCAGTGGCTGAAGAAGAGGTTCGAAGGTCCGGACGCCGGGGCGATGCTCAAGAAGGTTCGCAAGCTCGGCCGGCTGGCCTCGGGCCTGGGACTCACCCTCCCGCAACTCGCCATCGCCTGGTGCCTCAAGAATCCGCACGTGAGCACGGTCATCACCGGCGCGTCCAAGCCCGAGCAGGTGGTGGAGAACATGAAGGCCGTGGACGCGGTGAAGCACCTCGACGGCGAAGTGATGGCTAAAATCGAGAAGATCCTGGCGAACGCCCCGGTGCCCGAGCCCGACTTCCGGAGCTAGCGGGTTAGAGATCGCCATCCGTCTCGCTGTCGAGGCGGTCAAAGAAGGCAACCATGAACCGGTGGCGCCCCGCGGCGATGCGCTTTCCCTCCCGGGTGTGCATCCGGTCCTTGACGTGGCGCAGCTTCACCATGAATTCGCGGTAGGCGGTGTCTTCCTTCGTGTAGGGCTCGGTTTTTGCGAGATCGGTCCCCTTGTTGTGCATCCGGGCGCCGACTTCGCCGGCGAAGAGGAACGCCCGCCCGATCCCGACGGCCCCGATCGAATCCAGCTTGTCGGCGTCGAAAAGGACCCGGGCCTCGAGCGTGGCGGGGGCCGCGCCCTTCCGGAAGCGGTGGGTCTCGATGCAGTGGACGATCCGGGCGATCGCCGCCTCATCCACCCCCTCGGCCCTCAGGATTTCCGCCGCGAGCCTGGCCCCCGCTTCGGAATGGCAGACGCGGCCGTGCGTTCGGTCCTCTTCGGCCCGACCGATGTCGTGGAGGACGGCGGCCAGCTTCAGGATGCCCAGGTCGGCCTTTTCCTTGCGGCCGATCCGGAGGCAGAGGCGGAGGACGCGTTCGGTGTGGTCCCAGTCGTGGCTGCCCCGGGCGTCCCGGAAGCGTCGCTCGGCCTCCTTCCGCACGCGGTCGAACAGCGATTTGGTCCGGTTTTCTTTTTTTGTGATCGTCAAATGAATCCCCATTTACTTTTCATTGTGTCCTTCAGGGGACATCTTAATATTAGGGTGACTCTCAGTGCAATCCCCATAAACCATTCGGGAAGAAGGAGGGGCGGTCGGCGCAACGACAGGCCGGGGCTGGGATTGCCCCCCGGCCCTCATAGCGGAGGGGGGGCCCCATCGCTTTTCGATGGGGGGAACCGACGGGACTGGTTCCCTCGGAGGGCCGGGGGTAATCCCAGCGCCGGCCTATTCGCGCCCGTCGGAAGCCCCGCGCAACCTTTTCGCCCGCTTTTTCGTCTATGATATCGAATGCCCTTGATGGAGGAGACTATGTCCATGAAAAGATCGTTTTCAGCCTTGGCGCTGGCGTTGGGATTGCTGGCGGGAGCGGTCGTTGTCGGGTTGAACGCCGCGTGCATCGCTTTCGACGAAAACGGGCTGCATTTTCTGGGAGGCCAGGAATACAAGGAAGATTTCCTGAAGACCGTTCCCCTGAGCGCGGGCGGAAGCTTCAGCCTGAAGAACACGAACGGCATCGTCCGCCTGTCGACTTGGGCCCGGGACGAAGTCGAGATCAAGGCCGTAAAAACCGCCCGCGGGTCCAAGGAAAACCTCGGGAAGGTCACGATCGAGGTTAGCGCGGCGGCCGGATCCGTCAAGGTCGAGACCGTCTATCCCAGGCTCCGCAATCTCCGGGTGAGCGTCGCCTATGAGATCAAGGTCCCGGAGAACGTCCGTCTAGAGGACGTCCGGACGACGAACGGCGATCTGGTATTCACGGGCCGCCTCGCCGACGTCAAGGCCGGCAGCACCAACGGAGACGTCCGCGTGGATAGCGCGGCTGGCCGATGCGAAGTCGGGACGACGAACGGCGACATTCATCTGACCAACGCCCGCGGACCGGTGGACGCCCACACGACGAACGGCGGCGTTCATATCGACATTGGGAAGGTCGAAGCGGACATTTCGGCCAGGACCACCAACGGCTCGATCACCTTGCGGGCCTCCGGCGAGCTGAACGCCGAACTGAAAGCGCGCACGACCAACGGACGGATCCAGACCGACTTTCCGATCACCGTCCAGGGGATGGTGAGCTCCAAACGGAGCCTCGAAGGGAAGCTGGGGAGCGGCGGGCCGCTGATCGATCTTCACACGACGAACGGCGGCATTACGATCGGCCGCTGACGAGACATCACGGGTCGCAGAAAAAGCGCCGTTTTCTAAAAGACAAAGCCGAGGCCGAAGATCAGTCCCAGGGAAGACGTCCGAAGCCAGCGGCCCCACCGGGGTCCTCCCTGGCCGACGGAGAGTGTCGTGATATCCCGCCCCTTGCCTTCGTCGCCGCTCGTATAGAAAAACCCTCCGAGGCGCCAGGATGCGCCCGCGTGGGCGAAGACCGCGGGCCCGATCCGGGCCGCCAGGCCAGCCCCAATGACCGCCTCCATGCCGATGTACGATGCCTTCAATTTTTGGCCGTTGAGCTCCGCCCCGTTGTCGATCTGAAGCCAGGGAACGCTGATGCCGAGGGAGACGTAGGGCATGACCGGAAATTCCTTCAGGAAAAACGACCGGCCCGTGATCTGGATGGCTTGAAAGAGCGCCGGCGTGTCTCGTTCCTCGACCGAGGCCGTGAGGTTCGACCTCAGATAGGAGATCTCCCACAGCCAGGATGCGTGGATGTATCCGAAACCGAAGGCGATGGAGGTTTTTTCCCCAAGCTTGGGGATGCGGAAAGCCAAGTCGAAATGCCAGAGGGTGAGCTTCCCGTCGAGGTCGCCTTTGTAGGCGAGATCATAGCCGCTCGCCGCGATGAAAAAACCTTCTCCGGCGGGTTTGGCGTCCTGGGCGAGGAGGGAGACGGCGAGGGCCGCGATCAACGCCAGTGCGGCAAGTCCGGATCGAATCGAAGGCATGTGTTTTCAGCCCATAAACAATAAAAAAAAGGGACCGTGCGTCGCGTCCTTAGAACCCGACGCACAGCCCCCCGGGCGAACGACGGTTACTTCTTCTCCTGCGCCGCGGCCTTGATCTGGTCGATGAACTTCTTGATATTCTCCTTGAGCTGAGGCGGCTGGGCGGGCGCGAGCTCCAGCGCCTTTTCGGCGGCTTTGAGCGCGTCGTCGTACTTCTTGAGCTTCAGGTTCACCTGGCCCAGATTGTTCCAACCCGTGTAGGCGTCCGGAGTCAGGGCGACCGCCTTCTTGGCCGCTTCCAGGGCGCTGTCCAGATTCTTGCCCTGCCCCGTCCAGAACGTGGCATAGGCCGCGACCGCCCGGCCGTTCTCCATGTTTTTCTTCAGGTACTCGGGTCCGAAGACGGCGAGCGCCCGATCCAACTTGTCGGCCTCGACGAAGATCCGGGCGGCGTTCATGGCCGACATATCGGCCCGCGCCGGCGGAGCCTCGCCCGATCCGGCCTGGACCGGTGGCGCGGCGGGCGGATTGGCGGCGGCGACCGTTAGGATCTCCTCGGCCGCCTCGGCGGCCTTAGCCTTGTCGCCCTTCTGGAGGTAGACCTGGGCGAGAAGCTGGAGCATGTTGCCCTTCGCTCCGCCCTTGGCGAGATTGACCGCCTCCTGGGCGAGCTGGAGGCCCTTGTCCAGGTTGTCCTTGTCCTGGAGGATGCGCCGCACATAGGCACTCAGGACCTGGGGATCGTCGGAGAAGCGGGCCGTGTATTCTTCGAAGAACTTGACCGCTTCGTCCTTGGGCGCGGTCCGGCCGTAATAGCCCTGGGCCAGGCGGCTGTAAGCGTCCTTGACGATGACGCCGTCCTTGTATTTCTTGAGGAATGCCTGGAGCGGAGCGGGGTCCGGCGGCCGGCTGCGTAGGGCGTTCTGGCCGACGTTGAACTCGGCCAGCTCTGTATAGGAAACCTTTTCCTTCTGGTACTCGGTCGTTCCCTGCTTCCCGTCGGGATCGGCGGCGATGAGCTCCTTGTACATCTGCGCGGACTTCACGTTGTCGTAGCGGTCGGCCCACTTCTGGGCGAGCTTGAAGACGGTCGGGATGTCTTTGGGGTTCTTGGCGTAGGCGGCGGCCAGGGCCTTGTAGGTTTCGGGCCCAGCCTTCATCGCCTCAAGGCGGTCCTGGAACTTCTCGGGCGGAGGGCCGTAGCCGACGGTCCAATCGATCTCGGAGCCGTCCTCGCCGAACACCACGACGGTAGGGGTGGCGTGGATGGCGTACTTGTCGAAGACGAGCTTTCCGGCCGGTTCCTGGGTGTAGACCTGAACCAGGACGAAATTGTTGGTTAGGAAGTCCTTGAACTTGGGGTTGTCGTAAAACTGCTGACCCAGCAGTTTACAACTCGGTCAGGTGTAGGAGGAAAAATCGAGGAGGAGGGGCTTGTGATCGGCTTTGGCCTTAGCGAACGCCTCGTCCAGGGTTCCCTTGAACCACATGGGGTTTTGGGCGAACGCCGCGGAGGCGAGCACAAGCACGACGATCAGAATGGATAGTTTTTTCATGCACACCTCTGCCTGAACTATATTCTCAGGAGGGCGAAAAAGTCAACAAAAAAAGGGGGACGCGCGGTCCGCGCGCGTCCCCCTGACAGCAATTCGATTCTACTTCTTCTCCGGCGTCGGGTTTTTGAGTTTTTCGAGGTTCTTCTTGTAGGTTTCTTTGGCCGCGTCGGGGGCGAGCTCGATGGCCTTCTCCAGCGCCTTGACGGCTTCGGCCTTGTTCTTCATCTTGTCGTAGACCGTGCTCAGCGTGGAATAGAGATAAAAGGTCGCTGGCATCAGCTCCACGGCCTTCTTGGCCGCGACGAGCGCGTCGTCCAGGTTTTTGCCCTGCCGCGCCCAGAACCCGGCGTAAACATAGAGCGCCGTCGCATCCTTGATGTTTTTCCGGGAGAAAGCCGG
>CABEBD010000194.1_pt1 | contig 23491 bp, 19 predicted proteins | sample 3132501 | NCBI WGS metagenome assembly CABEBD01 (sample SAMEA5534344, study PRJEB31848) | metagenome | biome: tundra; feature: field; material: soil | place: USA | collected 2013-05 | depth 0.45 m | reverse complement strand
CTTGGATCCGCGCCCACTGGATCGGGCTCGCGCTTTCGGGCCTCGTCCTGGGCGGCCTGGCCCTGCGCGTCTGGGGCGTGTCGGCGGTCTATCAGCGGATCGACGACGTGCCGGTGGCCAAGCAGATCTTCGCGGTCTACCAGGGCAATTGGAGCCCCGATCCGCTGCTCTTCTACCCGATGTTCTTCGAGTACATCGTCGGCATTCTCCTCAAGATCGCGTCCGTGGTCCTCACCCTGTTCGGCCGGAATCCCTCGCCGGGTCTGTTCGAATTCACGCTCGACCAGGTCCTGCTCATTGCCCGCCTCGTCTCGGCGGCGATGGGCGCCTCGACCATTCTCGTCGTCTTCAAGATCGGTAAGCGGCTCTTCTCGGAGAAGACGGCCCTGGCCGCCGCGTTCTTCTTTTCGCTCTCCTTCGTCCACATCCTCTACAGCCATCAGATCGTGCTCGACGTCCCGATGACTTTTTTCTACGCAGTTTCGTTCTATTTTTGCGTCCGGATCCTCAAAGGCGGACGATGGCCGCACTATCTCCTGGCCGGCTTCTTCGCCGGGATCGCCGTGGCGACCAAGTACAACGCAATATTCGTTACGGTTTCGATCGTCATGGCCCATCTCTGGAAGCACCGCGAAACGCAAAAGAATATTTTTCGAAACCTGACTCATGGAAAACTGGTGGCTGCCGGCTTCATGTCCATCGTGGGTTTTATTATCGGCCATCCCTATGCCCTTCTTTGGTATAAATCGTTCTTTCAAGCGACCAAAACGCTGGCCCGGCTCGTCCACTACACCGAGTGGTACCTGGTCCTCATCAAGCCCCAGACCCTGTTCGAAAGGATCGGAGAGAGCAAGTATTTCAAGGGCCTGGCGAACGTCATGTCCGCCGAGGGGATCGTCCTCTTCGGACTCATCGTCCTCGGTCTGGTTTGGGCGCTGCGGCGGCGGACCCGGGAGACGCTGTTCTTCACCCTCTCAGCGCTGGCCTATTTTCTGGGTGCGCTCGGGTTCCTCGGGTTCTCCCGCCTGCGCGACCTCAGTACGCTCGCCCTTTTCTACGCCTTCTTCGCCGCCTTCGGCCTGGCGCTCCTGACCGGGGCCCTCGGGAAAGGCCGCCGTGGGCGGACGGCGTTCACGGCCCGGGCCGTTCTCGTCGTCATCGTCGTTCTCATCCTAATGGCGCGGACCGCGGGCCGGATCTATTACCTGGCCGAGGACGACACCACCCAGATCGCCGAGCGCTGGATCCGGCGGAACCTGCCGCCCGGAGGGATTTTCGGCCGCGAGTTGTTCACGCCCGTGATCGCGGACCCGGCCTACCCGGCCCTCTTTGTCACCCGGCCCTACCTGATCTACAGTGACTTCCCGGCCTTCGAGCGGCTCGATTACATCGAGACGTCGAGCGTCCAAGGCGGGTTTTTCTTCCAGTATGCGAAATATTATCCCGTCCAGGTCGAGGTCTACCGGAGGCTAAACCGCGAGCACGAGCTCCTGAAAAGTTTCCGTTTTAAGGACATCGAGTATAAAAACCCCGAGGTCAGGATCTACAGCGGCCAAGCGCTCCGCCGGGTGAAGCAGCGCTTGGCCCTGCCGGTCGCGGCCCCCGCCCAAAATCCGGCCCGGGAATTCGTCATGGACGACGGGTCGCCCTACGGCAAGGACGTGGACAGCTTCTGGCTGGCGGGAGGCGAGCGGGTGGAGCGGCTCTTCGTCGGCCGGGCGAAGATCCGTCGGATCGGCGTCTTCGTCCGCGAGGCCGCCGGCGACGGTGAGATCGTCGTCCGGAGCGGGCTCGGGCGGCGCGCCATCCCGGTGCGGAAGGGCGCGGACGCCTTCGTCCTGATCGAGCCGGCCCGTGCGTTTCCGTACGACGCCAACTTCTATAAGGTCGGGGTGAGCGCCTCGGCCGGGCTTCCCGCGAGCTTCGTCAAGATCGCGGCGGATGATTTCGAGATCGGACTCGAATTCTTCCGATCCCGCGATTACAGTCGGGCCGCCGAATTCTTCCGGCGGGCCGAGAACGAATCGCGGCCCGGCACGCTCCTTTCCGAAATCTCCCTCTATCTTGCGTATTGCGAACGGATGACGGGGAACGCCGCGGCATCGGAGGAACGGCAGGCCCGCTTCGCCGCCGACCCCGCGGTGCCCTCGCGGTTCGCGCCCTTCCTGCGCGCCCTCGCCGCGGGCGGCGGGGCGTGGGAACGGGCGTTCGAAAAATACGCGGGCGTCGACGTCGGCTTGTTCGAAACCACCCAGAGCCTTCTCTTCGAAGACGGCCTGTTCGCGTTCGAGAACGCGGCGGTCGTCGAGTCCGAAACGCTCATGAGCCGGACCGCCCGCAAGCCTTCGCCGGACCAGGCTGCCGGTCCGTTCTCGGCGCTGTCGCCCGAGTTGCGGCTTGTGCCCCAGGCGTATCGGGCCGAGCTCGATTTTTATAACCCCAAGGCCGCGCAGGGGAAGGTCGGCGAGGCGGACGTCGTCTACCGAAAGGACGGCGTCGAGCGGACCGCCGTTTTCCCGATCGAGCTCGCGAAACCCGGGGAGGACGGGATGTCGAAGTGCGGCCTGGATTTGAAACCCGAGTCGTTCGAGACGACGATCCGGATCCGCGTTCGACTGGACCGGGGGACGGAGGCGGCCTTCGACCGTCTGCGGATCGTGCCCGATCTCGAGCCGTTCCTGCGCGAACGCTACGACACGTTCAAGGACCTCCTGAGATAAATTTCATGGCCCATTCTTTTCCGTGCATCCTCTGCGGCGGCCCGGTCCGCAGGCCGCTGTTTGCCATCGGCCCGGACCGGTTCTGGCGCTGCCCGACGTGCGGCCTCGTCCAGATGAACCCCCTTCCGGCGCCGGGCGGCGCGCCGGGCGAGGACTATGCCGGATTCGATTTGGAGAACTACAGGAAGTTCATGGCGGAGTTCCGCATCCCGCAATACGAGCGCGACCTGGCGTTCCTCCGGAAGCACGCGCCCGGCGGCCGGCTGCTCGACATCGGCTGCGGGCTGGGGGAGTTCCTCGATGTCGCGGCCCGGGGCGGGTTCCGGGCGTTCGGCCTCGAGCCTTCGCGGACGGCGGCCGAAATCGCTCGCCGCCGCCATCCGGTCGTCCGCGGCGAATTGGGAAACGTCGAGTTCAAGGCCGGTGCGTTTGACGCCGCGACCGCCTGGTCCGTCCTCGAGCACGTCCCCGCGCCGGCGGATTTTCTGCGGAAAGTCCGCGGCCTCCTGGACGCCGGCGGCTGCCTCGCCCTCCGCGTCCCCGACGTCCGCGGCCTCCTCCCGGCGCTGTCGCTCGCGGCCTACCGGCTTTCGTTCAAGCGTGTCGACCTGCCGCTCCGCGTCCTCTACCAGCTCGATTGGCATTACAAGCATCTTTACGGCTTCGGCCGCCGGACGATCGCGCGGCTTCTCGCCGATAACGGCTTCGAGGTCGCGGCCGTCCGCTCCGAACCCAGCTTCGATTACCGGAGCCTTGACCTAAGGATGGACTACCTTCCGTTCGGGGGGGCCGCCAAGAGCGCGGCCAAATGGGCGCTGGGCTTGGTGCTTCTCCTCGCCCGGCTCTTCGGGCGGCAGGACGAGCTCGTCCTGGTCGCCCGGAAAAAGGGGTGAAGCGTCGGCCGGCGGGCGGCCGGGTCTTCCCGGCGCCCGTCGGAAGGGGTCTTCCCCTCCGAGTTGACCTCCGCCCCGTTTCCTGCTAGCATTTGACCTCGTTAATGCCAATACGCAGGCGGGAGTTCATCAAGCTCGGCGGGGCAGGCCTCCTTCTCGCCGGACTCGACCCCCAGCGCTTCTTCGCCGCGCCCCCATCCGCTCCCAGCCCCCGCTCTCCCTTCTACGAACAGCTCGCGAGCGACGAGTTTCCCTTCCCCTACGATGAAACCGTCTTCGAGTGCGCGGAGCGGATCGCCAACGTCCGCCGCAGCGCGGGCGATCCCAAGACCTGGCTCACCGACCTCAATCTCCTCGTCAGGAACGGCAAGATCCTCGACATCAAGGTCCTGGTGGCCGACCGCAGCGAGGAGTTGTCCGTTCCCCGCGAGACCCTGACCTTCACCGGCGTCACCGGCTCGCTCGATACGGTCCTCCGCGGATACGACAGCCCCCGGCTTTATTACCAAGTGCAATATCGGGAAGACGGGGCCGGCGCCTGGAAGGCGCTTTCGCCCCGCAATTTCAAGCTTCCGAACGCCCGTCTCCAGAGCGGCGGCCAGGTCCAGGCCGTCTTCATCGGGGACGACCACACTTTTGACGACGCCGATGTCGCCGTCACGGCCGACCTCAAGGCCACCAAGATCACCGGCGACTTCTTCTGCGACTTCCTCCGAAACCTGAAGACAAACGCAAGCTGGCGCCCATCCAATGCCCTGGCCAACATGGCCAACAGCCTGTCGTTGAGCAAGACCATCCGCCAGATCCTGATTTCGGAAGATCCCGATCTGTTCATCAACATGGGGGATACGACGGGCATCGGGTCGGAATACCGTTGGGAGGCCTGGGGCCTGCCCTTCAAGAACCTCACGAACGCGGACTACGATACCATCGCCCGGACGCTCTGGCTCCGGATGCGGAAGGCCTATTCCGGGCTCACCCCGAACATGCCCACCCTCACGGTCCTCGGCAACCACGACGGCGAGGAAGGCTACAACCTCGCCCGGTTCAACGCGAAGTCCTGGCGGCAGAAGTATTTCCCGTCCCCCGCCGCCGCCTATCCGGAAAGCGGGCATCCGGACGGCAACTACTATGCCCTCACCCGGAGCGGGGACGAGAACAACCACGGCGGCGTCCAGTTCATCGTCCTCGACGTCATGGGATCCATGGCCTCGGTGCCGCGCAAAGTCGAAGACTGGACGCTCGGCGCCGACCAGCGGAAATGGCTGGAGGGCGTGCTGGCGGCGAGCGAGCACGAGTACAGCTTCGTTTGCGCCCACCATGTGCTCGGCGGCTGGCCGGCCGCGCCCGACGAGAACGACTCCCGCACGATCGCCTACGGCCGGGGCAGCCTGTTCACGGCCAAGGACTATACGGGATACGGCGACCCGGCCAAGATCGAGCAGATCCAGGTCACCGAGCTCGCCCGCGGCTCGCGCGTGCGGGGCTACATCTACAGCCACGACCATATTTTTAAAGCCACCCGGATCGGCGACGGCAAAACCCTCTACGATCTGTACGGGGTCTGCACCGGCTCTTCGAAGTCGGTGAGCGAGACCGATTGGTGGAACGGCGCCTTCTGGAAAAAGCATTACGGGAGCTTCTCCAAGACCCCTCCCGATTTCTACGGACCGTCCGGATTCACCCGGCTGACGGTGACCAAGGACCAGGCCAAGTTCGAATTCGTCCCGACCGGCCGGGGCGTGCTGACGAACATTCCCTCGGGAACGGTCCTGGGCGCCGTCCTGTCGAGCGCCACCCTGGCCAATCCCGCCCCGGCGATCGGCGTGGACAAGGGCTCGTTCGTTTTTCAAACGAGCGAGTTGCTCGCCGCCGTCCACGCCCAGGTCCTCCGGATCCGGAACACCGGCGGCCGGAGCCTCGCTTTCACCGTCAATCCCAATCAGAGCTGGCTCAAGGCATCGCCCGCGAGCGGCGCCTCGGTGGGGGAATGGATAGAAGTGACCGTCTCCCTCGCCTCGAAGACCCTGGGTCCCGGAACCTACGACGGCGCGGTCAGCATCGAATGCGCCGGCGCGGCGAATTCGCCGTTCCAGGTCGCCGTCCAGCTCGTCGTCCAGGAGGCCGCGCTCCCCGCCCCGACCGACCTCACCGCCAAGCGGCTGAAGGGACCCTTCGCCCTGTCCGGCGGCGACACGATCCGGCTGGCCTGGAAGGAGAACCGGCTGGCCACGGCCGCGGTCAAGATGCGGATCTCCCTGGTCGACGACAAGGGAGGTCGGACCACGGCCGGCGAGGTCAAGGCCGGGATCGGCGCCTTTCTCTACAAGAAAGCCCGCCGCGATACCGAATACCGGTTCGCCGTCTGCGCTCTCGACGGCCGGAACCGGGAAGGGGCCTTGGCTTTCGTTACGGTCCCAAAAGCCGTATAATACGGCCGATGCCCGGCCGCAGGATCCTCATCGTCGACTACGACGCCCGGAGCGTGGATGCGCTCGCCGCCCTGTTCAAGCCCTGCGGCCTCGAAATCCTCACCGCCTCCGACGGACTGTCGGCCTACGAGATGTTCCAGCTCGAAAAACCCGACCTTGTCCTCATGGAAGCCATCCTGCCCCGGCTCCACGGCTTCGACCTGGCCAAGCGGATCGTCGCCGATTCCAGGGGCACGGTCCCGGTGGTGATCGTCACCGGCCTCTACCGGGGCCCCCATTACCGCCACGAAGCGCTCACCGCGTTCGGCGTGGCGGACTACTTCGAGAAGCCGTACGACGCCGAAAAGCTCGTCCGGTCGGTGATGGACCTTCTCCGGGAGAAAGGGGAGACCGGCTTCGACCTGCCGGCGCCCGAAGCGGTGATCGATTTTCTCGCCGCGCGCCTGAAGAAGGGCTGACCGGCGAGGGGGGGAGCGCATGGACGACTCCGAATACCCGGACGAGGGAGAGCCCGACGTTGACAGCTCCCTTCCTCTGCTGGTAGACTCTTTTCCACCCATGACCGACAATCTTTGGACGAGGTGCAACAATTGCCAGAGGATCCTCTATAAGGAGGACATCCTCGAGAACCACTCCGTCTGCCCGGCCTGCAACTTCCATTTCCGCCTGTCGGGCGTCGAGCGTCTGACCATGTTGTTCGACGAGGGCGCTTTCGACGTCGTCGATCATGGCCTCCTGCCCCTCGATCCTCTCAAATTCAAGGACACCCAGGCCTACGCCGCCCGTCTCGAGAGCAACCAGAAGAAGACCTCGCTCCCGGAGGCCGTCGTCAACGCCGTCGGGACCATGGGCGGGATCAAAGTCGTGATCTCGGCCTTCGATTTCGCCTTCATGGGCGGCAGCATGGGCTCGGTGGTCGGCGAGAAGATCACCCGGGCGGCCGAACGTGCCCTGAAAGAGCGGATCCCCCTGATCGTCGTCTCGGTCTCGGGCGGCGCCCGGATGCAGGAAGGCGCCCTGTCGCTCATGCAGATGGCCAAGACGAGCGGGGCCCTGGCCCGCCTCGAGGAAGCCGCGGTCCCTTACCTCTCCGTCCTGGCCGACCCCACGACGGGCGGCGTCACGGCCAGCTTCGCCATGCTCGGCGACCTCAACGTGGCCGAGCCCAATGCCCTCATCGGCTTCGCCGGCCCCCGGGTCATCGAGCAGACGATCCGCGAGAAGCTGCCTAAGGGGTTTCAGCGCTCGGAGTTTCTCCTCAAGCACGGCTTGGTCGACGACGTCGTCCCCCGGAAGGCCCTGAGGGCCTACCTCATCCGCGCCCTGCGCCTCCTCCTCAACCGCCCGCAATGACCCCGTCCCGGTGCCGGGCCTATCTCCGGGACCTCCAGCGATTCGGCATCAAGCTCGGGCTCGACTCCATGCGGACCGTTCTGGCCGCGTTCGGCGATCCCCATCGGGCCTATCCCTCCGTCCACGTGGCCGGCACGAACGGCAAGGGATCGGTCTGCGCGATGCTGACCGGGATCCTGGCGGCCGGCGGCCGGAAGGTCGGACTTTACACTTCCCCCCACCTCGTCCGGGTCGAGGAGCGGATTCAGGTGGTCTGCGACGACCAGGCCGTCTTTGACGGCCGAGTCGTCCGCGACGTCCGCGACGACCGGGTTGTCTGCGACGACCAGGTTGGCGGAGCCAACCGAGTCGCCGGCCGGCTCATTTCCAGCCGGGATTTCTGCCGGCTGGCCGGGACCGTCAAAGCCCGGATCGAACGTCTGCTCGCCCGCCGGGAGCTCGGCGCTCCGCCGACGTTCTTCGAGGTCCTGACGCTCATCGCCTTCCTGTATTTCCGCGAGCGGGAGGTCGATGTCGCCGTGCTCGAGGTCGGGATGGGGGGGCGCTTCGATGCGACGAACGTCGTCACGCCTCTCGTTTCGGTGATCACGAGCGTCTCCCGCGACCACCAGGAGCACCTCGGACCCACGCTGGCCGCGATCGCCTTCGAGAAGGCGGGAATCATCAAGCCGGGCGTGCCCGTCGTGTGCGGCGCCGAGGCCCGGGACGCCGTCCGGGTCGTCCGCGCCCAGGCGGCCGGGAAAAGCGCGCCCCTGACGATGGTCTTCGGCCGGAAGCGCCCGCTCACCCGCGAAAAAACGAACGTCCAGGGGATGGCATTCCGCTATGAGGCCGAGGGGACGAGCCTCCGACTCGCACCCGGCCTTCCGGGCGCCCACCAGGGCCGGAACGCGGCCATCGCCGCCTCGGCCGTCCTGGTTTTGGGGCGGGTGTGGCGGCCGATCTCCCGATCCGCCATCGTCCGGGGCGTCGCCCGGGCCCGCTGGGAGGGGCGACTGGAAACCGTGGCGAGGAACCCGCGGGTCCTGCTCGACGGCGCGCACAACGAAGGCGGCGCGGCCGCCCTCCGGGCCTACCTCGAAGAGCTGCGCCCGCCGCGCCTCGTCCTCGTGTTCACGATGATGAAGGACAAGGCCGTCGGCCGCGTCGCCGGCCGGCTCTTCCCCCTTGCCGACAGGATCGTCCTCACGACCATCCCCTTCGCCCGGGCGGCGGAGCCGGCGGAGATCCTCCGCCGCGCCCGCCCGTTCCGGGACCGCATTCTCGTCGAACCGTCCCTCCCGAAAGCGATCGCCCTGGCGCGGGCCGAAGCCGGCCGCCGGGGGACGGTCCTCATCACGGGGTCGCTCTTCCTTGTGGGCGCCGTTAAAAAGCTCGGGCCGATTCGGTAGTCATCCTTGAATTTTTGGCCCAAAAATGCTACTTTAACTGATCAAAACGAGGCTGACGACGGTGCTCTATGCTTCAGATTGACGCGTCCCTGTTCGTGACCTTCTTTGTCGTCTGGGGGCTCGTCTTCGTCCTGTCCAAGATTTTCTGGAAACCGATGATCAAGACGACCACGGAGCGCGACACCCGTCTGGCCGAGGACCGGGAGGCTTCGCGCCGGGGCCTCGCGGCCTACGACAAGTCCCTCCAGGACGTCGTGGTGACCCTGAAAGCGGCCAGGACCGCCGCGGACAGGGCGCGCGAGGACCTCGAAGCCGAGGCCTTGGGGGAGAAGACCCGGCTGCTGGCCGAGGTCGCCGCGTCGTCCAAGGACCGGATCGAGAAGGCCAAGGCCCAAGTCAGGGACGAGATCGCCAGTCTGAAATCCGAACTCGCCGCCAAGGCCGAGGGCTTGGCGGGCGAGATCGAAAAAAGGCTGCTCGGCTGATGTCGAACCGCAAAGCCGCCCTCGCCGTCTTGCTCCTCGTGCCGTTCCTCCTGGCCTCGTCCCCCGAGGGAGAGGCGCACGAGCCGGCCACGTCCGGCATGCTGGGCAAGGTCATCAACTTCGCCGTCCTGTTCGGCGGGCTGACCTTTGCCCTCCGCAAGCCCGCCCGGAATTTCCTGGAGAAGCGGACCCGGGACATCCAGGCCTCCCTCGACGAGGCCCGCGAAGCGCGGATCCAGGCCGAAGCCAGGCTCGAGGGGGCCCGCCGCAGGATCGCGTCGCTCGAGGACGAGGTCGCCCAACTCGGCCGCGACGCCGAGGTCGAAGGCCTCGCGGGGAAGGATCGGATCAAGGCCCTCGCCGAGAAGGAAGCCCTGCGGATCCGGACGTTCACCCAGCAGGAGATCGACCTTCAGCTGAAGGCCGGCATCCAGGAGCTCAAGGAATACACGGCCGATCTCGCCGCCTCGCTGGCCGAAGCCCGGATGAAAGGCCGGATCACGGCCGCGGCCCAGTCCGACCTGATCGACAAATCCATCGAACGCCTCGCGGATCTCCATGAAGAACGACGTTCTGGTTAACCGCTACACCGAGGGACTGGCCGGCGCCCTCCGGACGGCCGAGGAATACGAGGCCGTCTCCAAGGATCTGGCAGGGTTCGCCGGGCTCCTCGCGTCGCACGCCCTGCTCCGCGAGACCCTGCTCCGGCCGTTCGTCCCGGCGGCCCGGAAAACGGCGGTCCTCGGCGACATCCTCGACCACCAGGCTTATCGAGATAAGACGCGCCGCCTCCTCGTGCTCCTCGCCCAGCACCGGCGGCTCGACATCCTGACCGACATCGTCGCCGCCCTGCCCGCCCTTTGGCAAAAACGCCAGGGCATCGTCACTTTCGAGGTCCGGTCGGTCGTCCTCCTGAAGGACACCCAGCGTGTCCGGCTCGAGGAGGAGCTGCGGACGATCGAGAAGCGGCCCGTCGCCTGCACCTATGCCCTCGATCCGGCGATCGTGGGCGGCCTGGTCATCCGGAAGGGCAACAAGGTCTACGACGTGTCGCTCAAGGGGCAGCTCGAGCGGTTGAAGGAAAAAATCCGAGAAAGGTAGCACGCCATGCCGATGAAAGCGGACGAAATCAGCAAGATCATCCAGCGCCAGATCGAGGGCCTCGAAACCGACGTCGACGTCAAGGAAGTCGGGATGGTCATCTCGGTCGGGGACGGCATCGCCCGCATCTACGGGCTCGACCGGGTCATGTACAACGAGCTGCTCGAGTTCCCGCACGGGGTCTCGGGGATCGCCCTGAACCTGGAGGAGGACGGCGTCGGGGCCGTGCTCCTCGGCGAGGGCCACCTCATCAAGGAGTCCGACGTCGTCAAGCGCACCCACCGCATCATGGAGGTGCCGGTCGGGACGGCGCTCGTCGGCCGCGTGGTCGATCCGCTCGGCCAGCCCCTCGACGGCAAGGGCCCGATCAAGTCCGAATGCTTCCTTCCGGTCGAGCGCCTGGCGCCCGGCGTCGTCGACCGGCAACCCGTCCGCGAGCCGCTCCAGACCGGGATCAAAGCCATCGACGCCATGATCCCGATCGGCCGCGGCCAGCGCGAGCTGATCATCGGCGACCGCCAGACCGGAAAATCGGCCGTGATCCTCGATACGATCATCAACCAGAAGGGCACGGGTGTCGTCTGCATCTATGTCGCCGTCGGCCAGAAGAACTCCACCGTCGCCCAGGTCATCAAGACCCTCGAGGACTTCGGGGCGATGGAGTACTCGATCGTCGTGTCCGCCTCGGCCAGCGACCCCTCGCCCCTCCAGTACCTGGCGCCCTACGCCGGCTGCGCCATGGGCGAATACTTCCGCGACAACGGCCGCCACGCCCTCATCATCTACGACGACCTTTCGAAGCACGCGGCCGCCTATCGCGAGATCTCGCTCCTCCTCCGCCGGCCGCCGGGACGCGAGGCCTACCCGGGCGACGTCTTCTACCTCCACTCGCGCCTTCTCGAACGGGCGGCCAAGCTCAGCGACGAGCTCGGCGGCGGTTCGCTCACGGCCCTCCCGATCATCGAGACCCAGGCGGGCGACGTCTCGGGCTACATCCCGACGAACGTCATCTCGATCACGGACGGCCAGATCTACCTCGAGACCGAGCTCTTCAACGCCGGCATCCGGCCGGCGATCAACGTCGGCATCTCGGTCTCTCGCGTCGGGGGCAACGCCCAGACGAAGGCCATGAAGCAGGTCGCGGGCAAGCTCCGCGGCGACCTCCAGCAGTACCGCGAGCTCCTGACCTTCGCCCAGTTCGGGACCGAGCTCGACAAGATCAGCCAGGCTCAGCTCGACCGCGGCGAGCGCCTGACCGAGCTCCTGAAGCAGGGCCAGCACGTGCCGATCCCCTTCGAGAAGCAGGTCCTGATCATCTTCGCCGGCAACCGCGGCTTCCTGGACGAGGTCCCGGTCGCCCGGATCCGCGACTACGAGAAGAAGCTCTACGAGTACTTCGACAAGGAGCAGGCCGACATCCTCGTCCGCCTCCGCGAGAAAAAGCAGATCGACAGCGGCCTCGAGGAGGCGATCAACGCCGCGATGGCCGCGTTCAACGCCCGGTTCAAGCAGGACGCCGCCTGATGCCGAACCTCATCGATCTTCGCCGCCGGATCAAGAGCGTGAAGAACACGCAGCAGATCACCAAGGCGATGAAGACCGTCTCGACGGCCAAGTTCAAGAAGGCGCAGCGCGTCGTCCTCGAGGGCCGTCCCCTCTGGCACGAATCGCCCGATGTCCTGGCCCAGTTGTCGCGCTGGGCGGGCGCGGCCTCGCACCCGCTCTTCGCCGTGCGCGAGGAGAAGCGGGTCCGGGTCATCGTCCTGACCTCGGACAAAGGCCTGTGCGGCGCCTTCAATTCCAATCTGCTGACGGCCGCCCTGGAATTCATCCGGGGCAAGGCGCAGGGGGCGGACGTCCGCCTGGTCCTGATCGGGAAGAAGGCCGCGAACTTCTTCCGGAAACAGCCCTTCCCCGTGGAGAAGGCCTACGCCGACAAGACGGACCGGCTGGGAGACGCCGATTTCGCCGATCTCGCCGCGCGCCTGGCCCGGGAATTCACGTTCCAGGACACAGACGCCGTCTATGCCGTCTACAACGAGTTCAAGTCCGTCCTCGCCCCGCGCATCATGACCGTCCGCCTCCTGCCCGTCGCCCGGCCGGCCGACTCGGCCGTCAAGGACGACCTGGTCGACTCGGCCGTCAAGGACGGCCTGGTCGTCGCAGACGTCGCAGACGCCGCCAGCGGACCCGCCGACTCGGCCCCGGACTGGGAGCCGACGGCCCCGGTGCTCCTCGCGGCCCTCGTCCCGCGCTACCTCGAGGACCAGCTCCGCCATTTCTACGGCGAGTCCCAGGCGGCCGAGCAGGCGGCCCGGATGATGGCCATGGACAGCGCCTCCCAGAATGCCGAGGAGCTGATCGGCGACCTCGTCCTCGTCATGAACAAGATCCGCCAGGCGAGCATCACCAAGGAGCTTCTCGAGATCATCTCCGCCGTCGAGGCGATGAAAAAATAAGGAAATCCGTTGGAGTGACCCATGATTGAAGCCTCACCGCAGGATCCGCAGCCGCGCGACGGGACGGTCGTCCAGGTCATCGGGCCCGTCGTCGACGTCGCCTTCCGGGGGATGGAGCTCCCCGAGATCTACTCCGCCATCCGCATCACGAGCGAAGGGTTCGACACGCCGCTCCCCGTGGACATCATCGTCGAGGTCGAGCAGCACCTGGGCGAGGACGTCGTCCGGTGCGTGTCCATGCACCCCACCGACGGGCTGTCGCGCGGGATGAAGGCCATCGACCTTCGCGGGCCGATCATGGTCCCGGTCGGCGAGGCGACCCTGGGACGGGTGATGAACGTCATCGGCGAGCCCGTGGACCACATGGGCCCCATCGTGGCCAAGACGAAATACCCCATCCACCGCCAGCCGCCGAGTCTCGAGGAGCAGAGCACCCGGCTCGAGATGTTCGAAACCGGCATCAAGGTCATCGACCTCATCCAGCCGTTCTTGAAGGGCGGCAAGATCGGCCTCTTCGGCGGCGCGGGCGTGGGCAAGACGGTCATCATCCAGGAGCTCATCCACAACGTGGCCACGAAGCACGGCGGGTTCTCGGTCTTCGCCGGCGTCGGCGAGCGGACCCGTGAGGGGAACGACCTCTGGCTCGATATGAAGCATTCCAAGGTCATCGAGAAGACGGCCCTCGTCTACGGCCAGATGACCGAGCCGCCGGGCGCCCGCCTCCGGGTCGGGCTGACGGCCATGTCCGTGGCCGAGTATTTCCGCGACGAGATGAACCAGGACCTCCTCCTCTTCATCGACAACATCTTCCGCTTCACCCAGGCCGGCTCCGAAGTGTCGGCCCTCCTCGGCCGGATGCCCTCGGCCGTCGGCTACCAGCCCAACCTGGCCTCGGAGCTCGGCGAGCTCGAGGAGCGGATCACCTCGACCAAGAAGGGATCGATCACCTCCGTCCAGGCCATCTACGTCCCGGCCGACGACTTCACCGATCCCGCGCCGGCCACGACGTTTTCGCACCTCGACGCCTCGACGAGCCTCTCTCGAGCCCTGACCGACATGGGGATCTACCCCGCGGTCGACGCCCTGGCGTCCTACTCCCGCATCCTCGACCCGAACATCATCGGCGAGGAGCACTACCGCGTCGCCCGCCGGGTCAAGGAAATCCTCCAGCGCTACAAGGAGCTCCAGGACATCATCGCCATCCTGGGCATCGAGGAGCTTTCGGACGAGGACAAGCTCATCGTCGGCCGGGCGCGCAAGATCCAGCGCTTCCTGTCGCAGCCGTTCCACGTGGCCGAGGAGTTTACCGGCCGGCCGGGAAAATACGTGACCGTCGCCGAGACCGTCCGCGGCTTCAAGGAGATCTGCGAGGGCCGCCACGACGACAAGCCGGAGCAGGCCTTCTACATGATGGGCGGGATCGAGGATGTGGTCCAGCGGGCCGAGGAACTGAAGAACTTATGAGCGCCTCTCCGCCGGTCCGCCTCAAGGTCATCACCCCGCACAAAGTCGTATGCGAGGCGGATGCCGACGAAATCACTCTGCCCGGCCTGGACGGGCAGATCGGGATCCTGCCGGGACACCGGCCGATGGTCGTCGCCCTCGGCGAGGGGACGCTGAGCTACCGGGCCGGCGCCGAGGCGGGGGAGAGCGAGATTCGGGGCGGCTACGCCGAGATCGGGCCGGAGCGCGTCCTCGTCTTCACCGAGCTCCGCGAGAAGCATTGAAGGACGAATCCCTGGACGCTTTTCATCGGGGGCGCATCCTCATTCGTCAGAAGAAACGCGGCTACCGGTTCTCCCTTGACGCGCCCCTCCTGGCCGATTTCATCCGGCCCCGGGCGTCCGACGAGCTCCTGGAGCTCGGGACGGGGAGCGGTGTCATCGCGCTTCTTCTGAGCGCGCGGCGCTTCGCCCATCTCACGGCCGTGGAGATCCAGGCCTCGCTCGCCGGGCTCGCCCGGAGGAACGTCCGCTTGAACGGGCTCGGAGATCGCATCTCCGTCCTCCGGGCCGACCTCCGCCGCTTCCGGCCCGGGCGGAGGTTCGATATCGTTTTCAGCAATCCCCCTTATATCCCGAAATCCACGGGTTTTTTGAGCGCTGAACCGGAGAAATCCGTTGCAAAGCATGAGATAAAATGCGATATTCAAAGCGTTATGCGCGCCGCGAGCGAACTCCTGAAACCGGGCGGCCGGGCCTGCTTCGTCTTCCCCGCCCGGCGGGCGGAGGACTTCGCGCGCGCGGCGGAGGCGGCGGGGCTCGCCGTCCGGCGCCGCCGGTTTGTCCATCCGCGCTCCGGCGAGCGCGCGAACCTTTTCCTGGCCGAATGCCGCTTCGGGCGGGGGCCGCTCCGCGAGCTTCCGCGGCTCATCCTGCGCGACGCGAAGGGAAAGGACACGCCCGAGGCCCGGGCGATCTTCGAAGGGAGGGTCCGTGGTCCGGCTCGTCCGTAACCTGAAGGAGCTCTACAAGTACCGGGTCCTCATCCAGAACCTGGTGAGCCGCGAGCTCAAGGCCCGCTACCGGGGCACGGTCCTCGGCTTCCTCTGGTCGTTCTTCAACCCGCTCCTCCTGATGATCGTCTATACCCTCGTCTTCGGCCTGATCCTCAAAGGAGGGAGGGGAGGTGAGTTCGGCGACTCCTCGACGCTCTACGCCGTCTTCCTCTTTACGGGGTTGCTACCCTGGACCTGGTTCTCCTCGTCGGCACTCGAATCGGCCAACGTCCTGATGATCCACGGCAACCTCATCAAGAAGATCCTCTTCCCGGCCGAGATCCTTCCGATCGTCACCGTCCTGAGCAACCTCATCCATTTCAGCTTCGGCCTGCCCATTCTGCTTCTCTTCCTCATCGTCTTCGGCAAGGGGTTGACCCTCTTCGCCCTGCTCCTGCCCGTCGTGGTCCTCGTCCAGATGGTGTTTTCGCTCGGCCTCGGGTTCCTCATCTCCTCGCTGACCGTCCATTTCCGGGACATCAAGGACATCCTGGCGAACCTCCTGACCCTCTGGTTCTTCGCGACACCCATCATCTACCCCCTGACCTTCGATTCGCTCCAGAAATCCTCCTTCCTCCGGACCCTGCTCAACCTCAATCCCATGACCCATATCATCGAGGGCTACCATTCCTGCCTGTTCTACGGGACGATTTTCCACTGGAAGAGACTGGGCGTGACGTTCCTCATCGGGCTCGTCCTGTTTTATTTCGGCTATTCCGTTTTCGACCGGCTGCGCGACTCCTTCCCGGAGGAGGTCTGATGGCCGCCATCGAGCTCGACCACGTCACCCGGGTCTACCAGAAGTATTCGTCCCGGCACCGGTTCCAGACGTTCAAGAGCGCCATGGTCCGGGGCAACCTCTTCGGCTCGCTGAAGGCGAACGAGCTCGTGACCGCGCTCTCGGACATCAGCCTCCAGGTGGAGAAGGGCGAGACCTTCGGGCTCATCGGCGAGAACGGCTCGGGCAAGAGCACCCTCCTCAAGATCATCGCCGGCATCGCCAAGCCCACCTCCGGCCGCTTGAAGGTCACAGGCAAGATCTCGGCCCTCATCGAGCTCGGGGCGGGCTTCCACCCCGAGATCTCGGGCCGGGAGAACGTCTTTATCAACGGGATCATGCTCGGCCTGTCGAAGAAGGAGATCGGCCGGAAGTTCGACGAGATCGTCCGGTTCGCCGAGCTCGAGGAGTTCATCGACGCGCCGGTCAAGACCTACTCCTCGGGCATGTACATGCGCCTCGGCTTTTCCGTGGCGATCAACGTCAATCCCGAAATCCTCCTGATCGACGAGGTCCTGTCCGTGGGCGACGCGGCCTTCGTCCCCAAGTGTCTGGACAAGATCGACGACTTCCGCCGCCGCCAGAAGACCATCGTCTTCGTCAGCCACGACCTCGACACGGTGAAGAAGATCTGCGACCGGGTGGCCTGGATCAAGGACGGCCGCATCCGGATGCTCGGCGAGCCCAAGCGGACCGTGGACGCCTACCTCCAGGACATCGCGGCCAAGCAAGAGGAAGACTTCCAGGAGCAGCAGGTCGAGGTCGACATCCGGCAGCCGTTCGAGGAGGGCCGCCGCGAAAACCGCTGGGGGAAGCGCGAGGTCGAGATCCGGAAGGTCACCCTTCGCGGGCTCGGGGGCGAAGAGAAGCACGTCTTCCATCCCGAGGAGGGCCTGATCATCGAGCTCGAAATCGCCGCGGCCTGCCCGGTCGAGGACTTCGTGTTCGGGATCGGCGTCTTCAACTCGCTCGGGACCGCCTGTTACGGGACCAACACGAACCTCGAGGACCTCGAGCCGAAGCTTTTCGCGGGCGAGGGCAAGGCCGTCTGCCGAATCGAGCGGCTGAACCTCATCAACGGGACGTACTATCTCGACGTGGCCGTCCACAAGCGCGACGGCTACCCCTATGACTACCACCAGAACCTGTATTCGTTCCTGGTTTCATCGGCGGCCTACAAGGACGTCGGCGTCGCCCGCCTGCCCCATACCTGGGAATTCTCGCCGGGGATCACGTTCGGGCCGCCGGACAAGAAAACGCCGTGACGGGAGACGGCGGACGGTCCCCTCGCCAACGACCATGCGGAACCCGAAAATCCTCGCCCTGAAAGACCTCGCCAAGGTCCGCGCCCGGCTGCGCCGGGCGGGAAAGACCGTCGTGTTCACCAACGGCTGCTTCGACCTCATCCACGGCGGGCATATCCGGCTTTTCCGCCACGCGAAGCGGCACGGGGACGTCCTGGTCGTGGCCCTCAACAGCGACGCTTCGATCCGGAAGCTCAAGGGGCCCGCGCGACCCGTTTTCCCCCTTCGGGAGCGGCTCGAGATCCTGTCCGCCGTCGCCGACATCGACTACGTGACCTGGTTTTGCGAGGATACGCCCCGGAAAATCATCGCCGCTCTGCTCCCCGACATCCTCGTCAAGGGCGGCGACTGGGGGGCGGGCGAGATCGTGGGCCGGAAAGAGGTCGAGGCGGCCGGCGGGAAGGTCGTCCGGGTCCCGTATCTCCCGGGCCATTCGAGCACCTCGCTCATCGACCGGATCCGGACCCAATTCCGCGAGGCGAAAGACCCATGAAGATCCCCTACGCGCGGTCGTTTTTCGGGTCCCGCCGCCCGTCCCGCTTGATGCGCAAGGATTGGGACCTCCGGGCCCGCGAGAATGCCCTGTTCTACATCGACTGCGGCCACGGCGAGTCCGAGACCGAGTTCTGGGCCTCGGGCCGGAAGGACTTGGACCTTCTGATTCTGCGCGGTATCAGTCTGGCCCCGGACGCCGTGGCGGTCGAAATCGGCTGCGGCATCGGCCGTATTCTCCGGCCGCTCGCCGGTCGGGCCGCGCGGGCGTACGGCGTGGACATCTCGCGGGAGATGGTCCGCCGGGCGCGGCGGGCGCTCCGCGACGTCCCCAATGTCCGCGTGTTCCGGACGAAGGGAGCATTGGACAAGATTCCGACCGCCTCGTGCGACTTCGTCTATTCCTTCATCGTCTTCCAGCATATCCCGGTGAAGAGCGCCGTCTCCCTCTACATCGGCGAAGCCGTCCGCGTTTTGAAGGGCCGGGGGATTTTCCGCTTCCAGGCCGACGGCCGCGCGTTCGGTGAGGCGGCGGGCACGGACACGTGGAACGGCGTCCGCTATGCCGCGGGCGAGCTCCGCGGCGAGCTGGAGGCGGCCGGCTTCGAGGTCCTCGACGCGACCGGCGAGGACACGCAATACATGTGGTTCACGGCGTGCCGCCGGTCCGAAGCGGGACGTCCGGAGAGCGCCGCGGCCCAATTCTCCGGGGCCGTCTGGGACGTCCCGGCGCTCGAGCGGCTGGGCGGCCGCCTGGGTCATGATCCCGCAGAAACTGCGGTGCGGATCCTCCGGGGAGAGACCGGGGTCCGGCTGCTGGCCGAAGGCTTCATCGCCGCTCACCGGGATGCGGCCCCGGCCGACTACGTCCGGCGCGCCTACCGGGCGATCCTCGACCGCGACCCCGACCCGGACGGCCTCGCGTTCTATACCCGCGAGATCGAAAGCGGGATCGCCCGCGAAAACGTGGTCGACTGCCTGATCGCCTCGCCCGAATTCGACGCCAAGCACCGGACGAAGCGTCCGGCCGAGGCGTCTGCGACGACCAGGTCGTTTTTAACGACCAAGTCGTCCGGACCGGAGGAGGCATGAGCCCCGCCGCGTCCCAGCCGATTCCCGAGCTCGTCGTCGAGCCGAGCGCCCTGTTTCCGCCGCTCTCCGGCGTCGGCTATTACACGCGGGAGCTCCTGCGGACCTACGAGACGATTCCCGGGCATTTCCCGGTCCGGATCCTCGGCTCGCGCTGGCACTTCAAGCCTTGGCAGGGGCCGCTGGACATACATCTCGACCGTGTGTCGCGGGCGACGGGATACGCTGTCGACCTCCAGGCCAAGTTGACGCCGAGCGCGCTCGATTCCCGTCTCCGGAACCGGAACCTGCGGCCGCCGTTCCCGGTGGACCTGTTCACCGCGCCGGGGTCCCGGGTCTTTTTCTATCCGAATTACGTCGGGCCGCCTCTGTGCCAATCTCCGAGCGTGTCGGTCGTCTATGATTTCTCTTACCTGCGCTTTCCCCACATCCTCAAGGCGAAGAGCGTCGACTACCTCCGCCGCTACCTGCCCGCGACGCTGCGGCAGGCGACGCGGATCGTGGTGATTTCGGAGAGCATCAAACTCGAGCTGATGAAATATTTTAAAATCCCCGCGGAGCGGATCGCCGTCGTCTATCCGGCCATCGACCGCAGCGTCTTCCGGCCGGACATCCCCTGGGCCGCCCGCGACCTCGTCCGGAGGAAGCACGGCCTCGCCGGCGATTACATCTTCTCCCTGAGCACGGTCGAGCCGCGCAAGAATTTCCCGCGGCTCATCCAGGCCTACGCCCTTCTCCCCGAAAGCGTTCGGGCCGTCTATCCGCTCGTCGTAGCCGGCGGAAAGGGCTGGAAAAACGAGGACGTCTTCGGGACGATCCGGCGCCTGGGCCTCGAGCGCCAGATCATGTTCCTGGGCTATATCGACGAGGAAGACCGCGCCCCGCTGATGCGCGAGGCGGCGCTCTTCGTCTTGCCGTCCCTCTACGAGGGCTTCGGTATGCCCGTCCTCGAGGCCATGGCCTGTGGGACCCCCGTCGTCACGTCCTCGCGCGGCGCGCTGGCCGAGGTCGGCGGGGACGCGGTCGTCGACGTCGACCCGCTCGAGCCGGAGGACATCGCCCGGGGCCTGCTCTCCGTCCTCGAAAGCGAAGCCCTCGCCCGGCGGCTGGCCCAGGCCGGCCTTGTCCGGGCGCAGGCCTTCAGCTGGGAGTCGAGCGCCCGGGTGCTGGCCGAAACGTTCTCCCAGGCCGCGGCCGAAGGCAGGCCCAGGAAATCATTCTTCTTTTTTATCCGGAAATAATAAACGGAGGGCTGGTGCGGCGGGCTCGGAGGGGCGGTTCGAAAACGCGCGAATTCCCCCAGCGCGGGAATTCGCTCTTCTTCGTCCCTCGCTCTCCTCGCCTTACCGGCGAGGAACCGTGCCCGCTCGGGCCAAAGACCGGTTTTCGAACCGCCCCTCCGAGCCCGCCGCAGTAGGGCATCCCCGCCTAGGGATACCGTACGGATACGTGCACGGTCTTTCCCGGCGGGACGGTGATCTCGATCAAGCTGATCGGGCGGCCGGCTTCGTCCGGCACGTGCGTTGCCTCAACCTTCTTCCCGTCCACGAAAAGCGCCGGAATGCTCCCATCGAACGCTGCCCGCCACGCGAGGGCCGGGCCCGAAATGTTCGTTAGGGTCGAGCGCGTCCGGCCGTCGTGGCGGACCTCGACCACGTTGCCCAGGACGGGCACGCGCGCCAGCTCCGCCCAGGCCGTAGCGGCCGTGAGGCGCGACCGCGTCGCCACGATACCCGCCGCGGCGTCCGGCTCGAGCCCCATCGTTCCCGCGGCGATCGCCCCGACTAGGGCGAACGGCACTTCGGGATACTCCCGCCGCTTCTTGCCAGGGTCGGAAAGCTTCAGGATTTCAGCATACGCGGCGTCGTCCCGCCCGTAGCGGTAAAAAACCTCGGGCAGATAGGATTCGACTTCGATCCCGTCCGCGTCGCTCCCGGTGAGCCGGTCCAGGATCGCTTCGCGCTCGAACCCGGGCCTCAGGAATCCGAAGTACAGCGGAAAGAGGCCGTACCAGAACATGTCGTCGAAGTTGAGCGCGCCGCCTTCGAGCATGAGCCCGGCGAAACGCTTGAGCTTCGGGTCCCACCATTTTTTGTAAAACATATCATGCAGGCCGGCGGCTTTCGCTTCGAGCGCGTCCGCCCCGGCGCGATCGCCCCGCCCCCGCAAAATCCCGGCGTACGACAGGAACGCCCGGAACTCCGCGGCGAGGAGGTCGGCGCCGATCGCCGTCCGGTCCGAGAGCGGCCCCTCGTCGTAGCTGCCCAGGCCCCGGTTGCCGTCGCCTCGGCGGTGGTCGGGCACGCCGTCGCCGTCGTTGTCCCAGGCCCGGATGTACGAGGTCGCACTGTGCTCATAGAAATTAAGAAACGCCGGCTCCTCGAGGTAGGCCTTGTTCCCCGTCCAGCGGAACTGCCGCCAGCAGGCGTCCAGGACGTCGAAGTTGGCCGGCAGGTTGTACCAAAAGTCCCGGTCGCTCTTGTAGTCGACCGGCGCCGGTCGGTTCCACTTGTCGATCTCCCAATAGGAGCAATACGTCCGGGATGCAGACAGTCCCGCGGCAAACTTGCGCAGCATGTTGAGGTTGAACGCGGCCAGCCCGAGGGCCTGGGCGCCCGCGGCCTGGTGCGAGACGTCGCGCATGCAGAACGCGAAGCGGCCGGGGAGGGCGGCTTCGTACCAGTCGCCGACGGGATCGTCGTGAGCGGACGCAGGGAAGACGTAGTCCAGGGCTTGCGCCTTGGCCCAGGCGAAGGCCGCGGCCAGCTTCGGATCGGACGTGCGGAGCGCGAGCGGGCTAGCCGGCGGCATGACCGGCCGGAAGCCGCTCGGCGGCCCGAGCTCGAGATCGAACGGTTTGTTCCGGTCGCAGGCAAGCTTGCCGTCCACGATCTCCAGCCTGGCCACCTGGAGTGAGGAGCGGTGCTTGCCCGGCTGGACATGGTCCTTGGGGCCGTAGGGATGGGTGAAATAGAACAGGGTGGCGTCGGCGCCCTGGACGATCACCTCGCCGTGGCGGGCGATGTCGGCGTCGTCGGGCCGCGTCCCGGGGACGCCCAGGATGGTCCCGGACTGCTCGGTCCAGCGCTCGAGATCGTCCGAGCGGAGCACCCCCATGCCCTGCCAGCGGTCGACCAGAAGCCAGTACGCACCGCGCCAGCGGAAGACGGCCGGCCCTTCCTGGGCCGCCCCCGTGACGACCGGGCCTTTCACCGTCCAGCGGTCGAGGTCCTCGCTGTCGGCCGCATAGATGTGCGATCCGTTCGTCTCGTCCTTGTACCACATCCGCCATCCGCCGGACGGCTTGGCGTACACGAACGCGTCGATGACCCGGTCCGAGCTCAGCGCCAGGACCGATTGGAAGGTCCAATGGACGAGGTCGCGGCTGGTGTAGTGCACGATGTGCCGGTCGCCGCTCCAGTCGGCCGGGACGCCGCGCACGTAGGCAATGTACATGTGATGCGCGCCGCCGTGCGTGACGAGGCAGGGCGCCCAGAACGTGTTGCGGCCTGGCTCGAACTCCAGGCCCTGCGCGGTTCCCCGGTAGGTCCAGGTCCGGCCGTCGGGCGAGGAGGCAATCCCGAGGTCGGTCCCATGGCACCAGCGCACGCCGTCCTGAGCGTCGGGCGCGTTGGCCCGGCGGTTGGTGTAGAGGACCCACCAGGCCCGCTCCCGGTCGTTCCAGACGAAGGACGGGTCGGCCGCTCCGTCGTAGACGGGATCGCGGAAGAGCGGCGTGGGCGGGGTGCGGCGCGGCGCGCCGGCGGGGGACTGGGCGCCGGACGGGTCGGCGATCCGGGCCGCGCCGAGGCCGAGGGCTGCCAGGAGAGCGACGAGAGACATCGTCTTTTGCATACGGGTCATGGTCATCCTCGCCTTCGATGAGAGCAGGTCTCTGCTTACAATACTACGTCCGATCGGATATCATCAAGCTGGCGGGATTTCTCGCCCGCCGTGCCAATGAAACGTGGGCGAGATGGGGGGAACGTCACCGCGGCGCGGATTTTTGAAGTCAAAAAAAAGGCCCTCCGGAACACCGGAGGGCCGTCTCAATCAAGGAAAGAGCAGTTTCACCTCATGCTCGGGAGGCGCGTAGGCAGCCGCTTTTGCAGTGAGAAACCCGGGGAAGCATGTAGCGCGTCATGGGTTTTCTCCTTTCGTAAAGTCGATAGGATAACTATAGAATCAAGGCGTCCATTTGTCAAGCTGCCAAGCATCTCGTCCCGGTCGTCGGCTTGGCGCGGCTCCCACCCCAGTCGCTCTTGCGGCTCACCCACAAACCGCGGGTCCCCGCCGCTTCGAGCGACCGGGGCTCGCGCCGCGCTCGTTCGCTCTTCCCTTACCCAAAAAGTAACCGATAGGCTCAATAAGATGGATTGGGGGCGCGAGGGCGGTGGGGCGGAGAAAGGCATACCGAGGCGCAGCGGGCATGGACCGCGATCCGTCGAAGGCGGATCGCGGGAGCAAGCCGAGGGAACGAGCCGATTTTCCACGCCG
>CABEBD010000192.1_pt1 | contig 23717 bp, 26 predicted proteins | sample 3132501 | NCBI WGS metagenome assembly CABEBD01 (sample SAMEA5534344, study PRJEB31848) | metagenome | biome: tundra; feature: field; material: soil | place: USA | collected 2013-05 | depth 0.45 m | reverse complement strand
GATATCGTCATCATCGCCGTCCCCGATGGGGAAATAGAAGGCGTGGCGCGTAAGCTCGCCAGGGTGTACGGGCTCGCCGGTCCGCGCGGGCTTGCTGGGGCGGCAGAAGCATCGGGGGTGTCAGGGAAGCCCCTGGGCCGGCTCGCAAAACTCGCGGGGGCACCAAGCAAGGCTTGGCGCGGGAAGATCGTTTTCCACACGAGCGGTGTCCTGACCGCAGACGCGCTTGCGCCGCTCCACGATCTGGGGGCGGCTTGCGCCTCCTTCCATCCGGTCCAGTCGTTTCCGCGAAAGGATCTACCCGCCTCGCATTTCAAGGGCGTGACGATCGGCCTCGAGGGCGACGCGCGCGCGGTGCGGGCGGGCGCCGCGATCGCCCGGAAATTGGGCGCCCGGCCGCGTGTCTTCAAGGGCACGGACAAGGCGCTCTATCACGCGGCGTGCAGCGTCGCCTCGAATCTCCTCGTGCCGCTGTTCGACACGGCCTGCGGCCTGCTGCGCGAAGCCGGAATCGGGGACCGCGAGGCGGTGGAGATGCTTTGGCCGCTGGCCGAAGGTACTTTACAAAGCGTAAAACAGCTTGACAGGGCATCCGCCCTCACGGGGCCCATTTCCCGGGGGGATGTGGAAACGGTCCGGAGGCATCTTCGGGCCCTCGAAAAATTTCCCGCCGCCCGAAAGATCTATCGGGTGCTCGGCGCCGAGGCATTGCGCCTTGCGCGCCGGCGGCAGGGTTTCCCAGCCGCCCCGGCCGCCTTCGCGAGCCCGCGGAAGACGTTTCCGCCCCGTAATCTCCACCGCGCTGACATCGATGACTTATGGGAGCAGATCGGGAAAGAACTAGCCGCCAAAGGCGTCCATACCTCCGACGTCGAGAAGGTCATCAAAGAGGTCCGCCGCCGGAAATAAGGACATCCGGATTTCAAGCCCTTCGCGGTTTTTGAGCGATTTCCAGAGAGAATGACAATCTTGAACTGAGGAATGGCCCTGCCTGCCGCCAAATTTAAGACCTGCCTCCTCGCATGCTCCGCATCCGACTTTACGGATGAGTAAAATCGTGATAGGCTGAATTTACCATGGCCCGCTTGCGTGAGCGCTATATCAAAAAAAGCTCCGCCGGCAAAGTGACATGAATATGGGGGTTAGATCCTAATATCTAACGTTTTTGGTGAGGTCTGACACCAAAGGGTCAGGCCAGGTCAAAATTGTTAAATGTTAAGACCTGACCCCAAACTAATAAAATGGCCTATCTCATCGACGGCAACAACCTGCTCGGGCACTTGTTCCCCGGCGCGCACCGGGACCCCGAGAACCGGCTGAAGCTCGTCCGGCGGCTGATCGCCTTCCAGCGGTTCACGCGCGCCCGCGTCATCCTCGTCTTCGACGGCCCGCCGTCGGCGGATATCGAGGCCATGATCGGTGACGCCCCCCGCTTCGCGATCCTGAACCCCGGCCTGGGCAGGTCCGCAGACACGGTCCTCGAAGAGTTCATCGCCTCCCGCCGCGACACCCGCCGCCTGTTTGTCGTCAGCACCGACCGGGGCGTGCGGGCGATCGCACGCCAGCACGGCGCCGTATCGCTCGCCGCCCGGGAGTTCGCCGGGGAGCTCAACGGCGTCCTGCGGGAGCACAGGAACGTGCGGGAGCTCGACAAGAAAGAGCCGGGGTCCACAAAGCTCGAGGTCAGACTTTGGTCCGAGCTGTTTGGGGAGAAGAAATAGGATCAGTAGCGGGGTCAGGTCTTAACTTTTGACAAATTTGACACGGCCTGACCCTTTGGTGCCAGGTCTCGCCAAAAATGTCAAAAGTTAAGACCTGACCCCAAACTAGCAGGGCCCGGCTGCCGGGAGGAAAATCACCTCTTCCTCGAGGTCGATCCCGAAATGCGCTCGGACCCGGGCCTTGAGCTCCGCGGCCAGGGCGAGCACGTCCCGGGCCGTGGCGTTGTTCTCATTGACCAGGAAATTGCAGTGGCAGGCCGAGACGGCCGCGCCGCCGACCCGCCTCCCGCGCGCTCCGGCCTGTTCCAAAAGATATCCGGCGGCCGTCTTGGTCCCGTCGGGCCCGACAGGGTTCTTGAAAAAGCTGCCCGCGTAGGCGGTCTCCGGCGGCGGGTGCTTTCCCTCGCGGAGGGCCAGATATTCGGAGATTTTTGACTGGATCGCCTCCCGGTTTCCAGGTTTCAACCCGAAAACGGCCTCGAGGAGAAGATCGTGCCGGGTTTTGAGCTTCGAATGGCGGTAGCCGAACTCAAAAAAGTCCCGTCCGACCCGGAATTCCGCTCCATCGGCCCCCAAAAGAAGAGCCTCTTCCAGGAAATCGCCGATCGCCCGGCCGAACGCGCCGGCATTCCCGAAGACGGCCCCGCCCACGGTGCCCGGGATGCCGGCCAGGAATTCGAACCCCTCAAAACCTCGGGCCGCGCTGAATTCCACGATGTCACCGATCGGTTCGCCGGCGGCGGCCCGGATACGCCCGTCCCCCGTCCCCAGGAGATCTATCCCCCGGAGGCCGAGCTTGATCAGAAGGCCCCGGAACCCGGCGTCGTCGAACAAGAGATTGAACCCGCCGCCCATCACGTAATGGGGAAGGCCGCTCTCCCGGGCCGCCCGGACCGCCGCCCGGAGGTCCACCGCCGTCCGGGCCTCGAAAAAGTAGTCCGCCGGTCCCCCGATGCGGAAGTTGGACAGGTCTCGGAGGAGGATCCCTTCGAGAAGGGACTTCCCGACGTATTTTTGGAATTTTTCCCTGAAATCGGATATCACGCGATTCACCACACTATTGTCCGTCCTCATTGTAATGGAATGAATCATCGCGTAGCAATGAATTTACAAGAACCCGACTTTGTCGTTGCGAGCGACCGAAGGGAGCGTGGCAACCCCATTCGGCGAAGGGGGTCGCCACGTCGCCCCTGAGGCCGAAAAGGGGGCCGCGGGGCCCGGAAGTTATGGAATATTGACATGTTAGGGGATGTAGGCTATCATTCCTAAAATTATGATGTGAGGTAGCCCATGAAAAAAACCATTCTGAGCGCCATCGTCGCCGCCATTTTCCTGAGCGGCGTGGCCTACAGTCAGAGCGAATCCGACCAGGCATATATCAAAGCGATGACCGCCAACACCCCGGCGGAACGGGTGACCCTTCTGAAGGACTTCCTGGCCAAGTACGCGGGCAAGGGCAGCCAGTACGAGAATTTCGCCAACGCCAACCTGTGCCTCATCGGCTGGCAGGGCAAGACCGAGCAGGAGACCATCGGCTACGGCGAAAAAGCCCTCGCCCTCGGCGGCCTGGACAACGTGGTGAAGTGCCAGGTCATGATGAACGTCGCCGACCAGTTCAACAAGCAGGGCCAGGGCGACAAGGCCAAATCCTATGCCAACCAGCTGATCCAGGCGGCCACCGAGGCCAAGGCCAAAGAGCCCGAAGCGGCCAACTGGAACGCGATGATCGGCGCGGGCCACTACCTGACCGCCCAGGCGCTCGACAAGGCCAAAGACGTCAAGGGCGCCCTCGCATCCTACATGACGTCCTACGGCATCCTCAAGGACGCCAAGATCCTGGCCGAAGTCAAAAAGCTCGCCAAGACGCTGTACGAAGCCAAGAACTACGCCGAGGCCGAGCAGGTCTTCCGGACGCTCGCCCAGGCGAACCCAAAGGACGCCGAGAGCCAAACCCTCATCGCCCAGTGCCTCTACAAGGCCGGCAAGGTGGATGAGGCCATGGCCCTCTGGAAGGAGTCTTTCGCCAAGAGCAAGTCGGGTGACCTGGCCTACAACATCGGCATCACCCTGGCCAAGGAAGCCAAGACGAACCCGGCCGTGACGAACGATGCCATCCGCTATCTCCTCGACGCCGCGTTCCTTTCCCCGGCCAAGAGCAAGGAGGCCCGGGCCCTGGCCGAAAGCCTCTACTTCAGCAGCGATAAAGAATGGAACAATCGGGTGAAGCTGATGCAGGAGAGCAAGACGCTCATCGACGATTGGGTCAAGACGATCAACACCAAGTTCGGCGACAAAAGCGAAGAGGACCTGACCTCGGACCAGAAACGCGAATACCGGAAAATCAAGGAAAGCATCGACAAGGAACAGAAGACCCTCGACGAGCTCAACGCCAAGCAGAAGGCGGGGGTGGAGGGATTCAACAAGATTCTCGAAGGCGAAAAACAGAAGCTCGGCATCAAGTAAGTCCCATCCCGTTCGAAACGCGGGAGCCCCTATATCCTCTCCCGTGCGGGAGAGGATATAGGGATTTTTTTTTAGCCGCGGAACCTATACAATGGGGGCGGCCGCGGGAGGATCTCCGGCCGGGAGGAGGCTCATGCCATCGAAATCGCCGACGCGCAAGCAGGCGGCGGCCCGCATCGACCGGCTGCGCCGCGAGATCGAATCCCACGAAAAGAAATACTACATCGACAACCTTCCCCAGATCTCCGACGCCGAATTCGACCGGCTGGTAAAGGACCTCGAGGCCTGCGAGGCCGAATTCCCCGAGCTCGTCACGCCCGAGTCTCCGACCCAGCGGGTTGGCGGGAAGCCGGTCGACGGGTTCCCGACCGTCCGCCACGTCCGGCCGATGATGAGCATCGACAACGTCTATTCGGTCGAGGAGCTCGAGGAGTTCGGGGAGCGCGTCCGGAAGCTCGTGCTTGACCGGCCGGTCGACTACGTGGCCGAGCTCAAGATCGATGGGCTCGGAATCTCGATCCTCTATCGCCACGGCCGGTTCGTCCAGGCCGTCACGCGGGGCGACGGCGTTCAGGGCGACGACGTGTCGGCCAACGTCAAGACGATCAAGAGCCTGCCGCTCACCATCCCCGACACACGCAAGATCGAGGTCCGGGGCGAGATCTATCTCCCGTTCGACTCCTTCCGGAAGATCAACCTCGACCGCGAGGCGAACGACGAGCCGCTGTTCGCCAACCCCCGGAACGCCGCCTCGGGATCGATCCGATTGCTCGACCCCCGAGAGGTCGCCGCCCGCAAGCTCGACATGTTTTTATATTCTTTCTTCGCCGACGGCGAGGAAGCGGAAAGCCAATGGGACAACCTGGCGGAGCTCCGGAGGCTGGGATTCAAAACCAATCCCCACTCCCGGCTCTGCCGCACGCTGGCCGAGGCCGTCGATTGCTGGCGGGAATGGACGGACAAGCGTGACATGCTGGACTACGACGCCGACGGCATCGTGATCAAGGTCAACTCCAGCGCGGAGCGGGAGGCCATCGGCGTCACGGCCAAGTTCCCGCGCTGGGCGATCTCGTTCAAGTTCCCGGCGCGCCAGGCGACGACGCGCCTCAGCGGCATCGTCGTTCAGGTCGGGCGGACGGGCGCCCTGACGCCGGTTGCCGTCCTGGAGCCGGTCAAGCTCTCGGGCACCACGATCAGCCGGGCGACGCTCCACAACGAGGGCGAGATCAAGCGGAAGGACATCCGGATCGGAGACTACGTCCTGATCGAAAGGAGCGGAGACGTCATTCCCAAAGTGGTCGCTCCGATGAAAGAGCGGCGGACGGGCCTGGAGAAACCGTTCGTCATGCCCTCCAAGTGCCCCGTCTGCCATTCGGCGGCGTTCCGGCCCGAGGGCGAGGCGATCGCCCGCTGCACCAACCCCTCCTGCCCGGCCAAGCTGCGGGAGGCGCTCCTCCATTTCGCGGCGCGGCGGGCCATGAACATCGAGGGGCTGGGCGAGGCCCTCGTCGACCAGCTGCTGGCGAAGAAGCTCGTGGCCTCGATCCCCGACCTCTACGGCCTGGACACCGACACGCTGGCCGGCCTCGAGCGGATGGGCGCGAAGAGCGCGGCCAACCTGATCGAGGAAATCGAGCGCAGCAAATCGAACGAGATCGGGCGCTTGATCTTCGCTCTCGGCATCCGCCACGTCGGCGAGAAGCTGGCCCGGACGCTGGCCGCCCATTTCCGCGACATCGGGAAGCTGGTTGGGGCGACGATCGAGGAGCTGACGGCCGTGGAGGACGTCGGGCCCATCGTCGCCGAGAGCGTCGCTTTCTTCTTCCGCCAGCCCGAGAACCTCGCCCTCCTGGAGCGGCTGCGGGCCGCCGGTTTGAATTTCGCGGACGCGCCCGGGGCGAAGATGAGCGGTACGACGGCGGCCGGCGGCGCCGCCGTCGCGGGCGGGGCCGTCCCGGCGGGCGATCTAGCCCTCGCCGGGACGACGTTCGTCCTCACGGGCAAGCTCGAACGCCTGACGCGCGACGAGGCCACGGCCGCAATCGAAGCGAAGGGCGGGAGCGTGACCGATTCGATCTCGAAGAAGACGAGCTACCTCGTGTTCGGCGAGGACCCGGGGTCCAAGCTGGCCAAAGCCCAAAAATTAGGCGTGGAAATCCTCAACGAGAAAGAGTTTCTTGAGAGGATTTTGAAATAAAAAAGAGTGTCGTTGCGAGGAGGAGCGCTTTTGCGCGACGACGAAGCAATCCCCTTTCCGCGAAGGAGATCCCTCGCTCCGCTCGGGATGACGGCGGAGCGTGTCATTGCGAGCGACCCTTGGGAGCGTGGCAATCCTCCTTCGCACCAGGGAGATCCCTCGCTCCGCTCGGGATGACGGCTTCGCCGTCACTTCTTCTTCGGCCCGAACAAACCCTTGTTCAGAAAACCGGCCCACCCTTTCTTGGAATCCGACTTCTCTTTCAGCGCTTCGAGCTCCTGGCGGGCGATCTTGTGCTCGGCGTCGACTTCCAGGGCCCGCTCGAACTGCTTTTTCGCCCGGGACATCAGCCCCTCGCGCTTGTAGAGGAGCCCGAGCCCGACCAGGCCCTCGGGGTTCCAGGATTCGAGCTCGATGGCCCGCTGGAAATTCTTCTCCGCTTTCTTGCTGAGGGACGGGACCCGAGACTGGGCGAGGGCGAGCAGGAGGAAATAGTCCGCCTTGTCGTCCTTTTGCCGCGCCACCTCGTCGAGCAGCCCGATCGCCTCCTCGTAGCGGCCCTGGTTGAACAGAGTCTTGCCCTGGCGGTAGAGCGTTTCCGGGCTCGCGGCCTTTTCCTTTTCCTCGGCGCGTGACGGGGAGGCGGGTTTCGGCGGCGGAGAGGCGGCGGAGAGCTTGACCTTATCCCGGGTGAGGGTCCGGTAGGCCTTGGTGATGGCGTCGAACACCTCGTCGATCAGGGCTTTGTATTCGGGCTCCAGCTGACGGCCAAACAGGTCCGGATGGAACTTCCGGGCCGCCTTGAAGTACGCCTTCTTGATCTCCTCGTTCGGCGCGTCGGGGGCGACGCCCAGGATCTCGAAATCCTCCATCTGAGCGAGCTTCTTCCTCAATTCCAGGGCTTCGCGGAGCCGCGCGTTGACCTCCGCTTCCTTATTGGCCTCCTCATTCGTGGCCAGGGCGAACGAGGCCTCATGGAGCTCGATGAGGTCGAGACAGTAAAACAGGAAGAGCGTTTTCCAGAACGCGTGTTCGCTCCCGGTCTGGATGTCTTTGACGTATTCCGCCGGCCGTTTGCCGTTCAGGAGCGTCAGGAGGGACCTTTCATCCTTGGTCAGGAGGCTGAACTCGTCGTCCCCCGCGGCGAGTGGGATCTTGTCCGCGAACAATTCGGTCAGGGAGGGGTGGAACGGCATCGCCCGAATCCCCTGCTCAATCAGGCGGGGGATGATCAAATCGTGCTCGATGCTGTCCTCGGAAAACCGGCTGCGCGCCTGGAAGGAGATTTTGGCGTCGAAGCAGCCGAACAGGCTGAGCACGACGGACGTCATCTGGGCCACGATCCCCTCATAGAGGTCCTTCTGGCTGATGAGGCCCTTCCGGACGAGGGTCTCCCCGATCATCATGTCGGGCCGGATGAGGCCGGGGATGGCCTTGTAGACGTCCTCGTCGATCTTTTTCATGCGGAAAAGGACACCTCCCAATCGCTCGGCGACGACGTTCGTCTTGACGAAGATCAGGTTCCCGTCCTGGAAATAGAGGTTCTTCAGAAATCCGGGCCCCCGGACCCCCAACTGGCCGGTCTTCCGGTTGAAATAGATGTCCTTGAGAGAAAGGGCGATATGCTCCATCTTGCTTGCGCCCATTATTTTAGCCGAAAATCCGGCGGCCGGGAAGGAGAAGATTGGGCGTATTGAGCCCGCCCCCTCTTTGTGTTACTTTTATCCCATGAAAATCGCCCTGGCCCAGATCGCCCCCGTCCTCGGCAACGTCCGGAAAAATCTCGAGATCCACTATAGAACCATCGAAAAGGCCCGCAAGAAAAAAGCCGACCTGCTCGTCTTCCCCGAGCTGAGCCTGACCGGCTACAAGCTGCGGGACCTCGTCGAAACCGTCGCCCTCGATCCAGATACCGCCCGGGAGCTGCGGGACCTAAAGACCCTCAGCAAGGACATCGCCCTCGTCTTCGGCTTCGTCGAGGAGCGCCCCACGGAAAAGGGGATGTTCTACAACTCGGCCGCGTTCTGCGCGGGCGGCCGCATCCTCCACGTCCACCGCAAAGTCTTCCTGCCGACCTTCGGCCTGTTCGAGGAGCTCCGCTTCTTCGCCCCCGGGAAGAACTTCCGGACGTTCGCCACGCCCTGGGGAAACATGGGCCTCCTGATCTGCCGGGACTTTCTCCATATCAACGCCAATTACCTCCTGTTCGCCGGCGGGGCCGAGACGACGATCACCATCAGCGCCGCGCCCGGCCGCGGCCTGTCGGGCGACAAGGGCTTCGCCTCGAGCCGGATGTGGGAGCTCATGGGAGAAGCCATGGGCCGCTTCACCCAGTCGTTCGTGGTGTACTGCAACCGGGTCGGCTTTGAGGACGGCGTCGCCTTCGCCGGCGGGTCGTTCATCTACGACCCGATGGGCGAGAACCTCGGCCAGGCGGCCTATTTCGACCCCGACCTGCTCATCCGGGAGGTCGACCTGGGCGCGGTCCGCAAAGCGCGCAAGAACTGGCCGTTCAAGCGCGACGACAAGCCCGAAGTGACGCTCGCCGCGCTCGAAAGGATCGTCCATGGCTATGACGATTAACGGCCCGTTCGCCGTCAAGATCCTGACGACCTTCATCCGCGAGGAGCTGGCCAAGGCCGGGTTCTCGAAGGGGATCGTCGGCCTGAGCGGCGGCCTCGATTCGTCGGTATGCGCCTTCCTCGCCGCTAAGGCCCTGGGCCCGAAGAACGTCCTGGGCCTGAACATGCCCTACGGCCGGAAGTTCAGCGCCGACATGGACGACGCCCGGGATGTCGCCCGCATCCTCAAGATCCGGTCGCGCGTCGTCGACATCGCGCCGATGGTGGACGCCTACTTTGCGGCCCATCCCTCCGACGACCGGGTCCGCATCGGGAACAAGATGGCCCGGGAGCGGATGTCGGTCCTCTACGATTTCTCGGCCCAGGAAAAAGCGCTCATCCTCGGCACCAGCAACAAGACCGAGCTCCTGATTGGCTATGGCACGGTCCACGGCGACATGGCCTGCGCCGTGAATCCCCTGGGCGACCTCTACAAGACGCAGGTCCGGCAGCTCGCCACTGAGCTCGGAGTCCCCGAAAAAATCCGGACCAAGCTCCCGACCGCCGGCCTGTGGGCGGGCCAGACCGACGAAGGCGAGCTGGGGATGACCTACGTCGAGATCGACCAAATCCTCTACGCCCTCGTCGACGATCGGGAGTCCCGGGCGGAAGTCATCGCCCGCGGCTTCAAGAAGGAGAAGGTCGACCGGATCCTCGCCCGGATCAAGGCTTCGGAGTTCAAGCGCCAGATGCCGCCCATCGCCAAGATCGCCTCGCGGACGGTGGGCCACGATTTCCTCTACCCTTACGATTGGGACAAGGTGCGCCCTTGAGCGGAACCCTTTATATCGTCGCCACTCCGATCGGCAACCTCGAAGACATCACCTTCCGCGCCGTGCGGATCCTAAAAGAAGTCGCGGTCATCGCCTGCGAGGACACGCGCCAGACGGTGAAGCTCCTGAACCGGTTCGAGTTCAAGAAGGAGCTCATCAGCCACTTCCAGCCGCAGGAGGCGCGCAAAATCCCGCTCATCCTCGACATCCTCAAGAAGGGCAAGGACGTGGCCCTGGTCTCGGACTCCGGAACGCCCGGCATTTCCGACCCCGGGTTCCGCCTCGTCCGGGAAGCGCTCCGCGAGGGCCTCAAGGTCGTCCCCATCCCGGGGCCGACAGCGGCTGCTGCCGCCCTCTGCGCCTCCGGACTCCCGACGCACCGATATTTGTTCGCAGGCTTCCCGCCCCCGAAAAAAGAGGCCCTCCGGAAGACTCTGTCGGCGTTGAAGGACGAGACCGCGACTCTGATATTCTACCTTCCGGCCCGGAAAACCCGGGAATTCTTGTCGGCCCTTCAGGAAACACTGGGAGAGCGGGATATTGTCATCGCCAGAGAACTCACAAAAATCCATGAGGAGTTCATTCGGGGAAAAACATCGGAATTACTAAACTCCATTGAAAACATAAACTTAAAGGGGGAAATGACTGTCCTTGTCGGATGTAAAGATAAATAGTTATATAAAAAATTTTAATTATAATTGACAAATATACGCTAAGATATTATATTTATGTCTTAAGTAGATTTATATCAGGAGGTTAAATATGGCTATCATCAGATGGGATCCATTCAGGGACATGGTCACCCTGCGGGAAAAAATGAACCGCGTGTTCGAGGACGTCTTCACCGGCCGGACCGAGGAAGGCAAGGACTTTGCGACCAGCACCTGGGCGCCGTCGGTCGACATTTTCGAGACCGAGGGCGAGCTGGTGCTGACGGCCGAAGTCCCCGGCATCGACGAGAAGGACATCGAGATCAAGGTCGAGGACAACACCCTGACCTTGAAGGGCGAGCGGAAGTTCGAAAAGGAAACCAAGGAGGAGAACTACCACCGCATCGAGCGCTCCTACGGGTCCTTCTACCGGGCCTTCACCCTGCCTAACTCCATCGATCCGGAGAAGATTCAGGCCACGCACGAAAACGGCGTCCTGAAGATCACGATGCCCAAGAGATCGGAGCTCCATCCGCGCAAGGTGAAGATCCTCAAGCCGGCTTCCCCCGAAAAACCCAAAAAGTAAGCCCTTTCCCCTCTCCCCCGATTCCGGACGGCCGGGATCGTGGGGATTTTTTTGTCCGGAAAATCGATTTTTCAGGCCTGGGCGACCGTCACGGCCCGGACCTCTCTCGCGCCCGCGCGCTTAAGGACGGCCGCGCACTCGCGGATCGTGGAGTCCGTGGTAAAGACGTCGTCGACGAGGAGCACGACCCGCCCGCGGATCCGGTCCGACCGCGCCACCTCGTAGGCGCCGCGGACGTTGGCCCGCCGCGCCTCGCGCTCGAGCGACGTCTGGGGAGCGATGTTCCGCACCTTGCGGAGGACGCCAGCCGCAACGGGCAGTTTCCGCAGGCGTCCGATTTCCCGGGCCAGGACCCGCGCCTGGTCGAAGCCCCGCTCCCGCCGCCTCCGCGAGTGGAGCGGCACGGGAACGACAACATCCACGCCGTCCCAGAGGACGATTTCCTCCGCCAGGGACTCGACGACGAACCGGCCCAAGGCCTTCCCGAGCGATCGGAAGCGGCGGTATTTGAAGAGCAGCAAGGCGTCCTTGAGCTCTCCCCGGTAGCGGGCGCACGACCGGTGCCGATCGAAAGGGGGCTTGCGCTCGAGGCAGGCGGCGCAAGCATGCGGCCCGCCCTCGCCGTCGAAGAAGCGGCCGCAGCAGACGCACGACGAAGCGGTTTCGGGGACGATCTTTTGGAGGCAGCCCGCGCACAGGACGCGCTCGCCGGCGCGCTCGAGGAGCGTCCCGCAGAGCTTGCAGAAGGACGGGAACAGGGCCAGCTCGACGAGTTTCGCGCCCCGCTGGAGAGCGCTCCGGGCGGGCCCGATCAGGCCGTCTCGGATTCCGCTTTTTCCTGGCACTCGATGCAGAGCGGCGTCCAGGGCAGGGCGTTCAGCCGCTTCTTTCCGATTTCTTTCTGGCACATCTGGCAGGTGCCGAAATCCCTGGCCTCGATGCGCTTGAGGGCGGCGTCGATCTGGAACAGTTGGTCGCGCTCGGCGTCGGACAGGCTGAGGAGGAATTCCTTGGTATAGGAGCTTTCGGCCTTGTCGGCTACATCCTGGGCGATATCGGTCTCCACGTCCCGGCTGTCGTTGCGGAACCCGCTGAGTTTGATGACGATCTCGTTTCTCCGGGCGACGAGCTTTTTCCTGTAGACTTCGGCTTCCTTCTTGGGCATGCTCTTGCTCACGCTTCCCCCCTTATTTGGCATACTGTCTTCCTTTCAAGATCGAGATCGAGCGGTAGATCTGCTCCATCAGCACGATCCGACACAGCTCGTGCGAAAACGTCATCCGGGACAGCGACACCCGGGCTTGGGCCTTGTCCAGGGTCCGCGGGTCGAGCCCCAGGAACCCGCCCACCACGAAGGCGATCGTCCGGGACGAACCGGCGGCGGCGCGGTCCAAAAACCGGGCGAATTCCAGGGAGGACATCTCCCGGCCTCCGTCGAAGAGGCAGACAATATAATCGTTGTGAAAGTGTTTTTCAAGCCCCTGCGCCTCAATTTCCATAATTTTCCGCCCGGCCTTTTCCCCGAGGCCGCGGGCCTCGGCCGTTTCGACGATTCGGCAGGAGGCGAGCTCCCGGATCCGCTTGAGATAGAACTCCTGGAGGTCCCGGATCGCGGCGTTCTTCGTCTTTCCGGGCCAGAGAAGCTTGATGTCCATGGCGGGGGGCGGCGAACCGGGCGGCGGTCAGTACTCGAACTTGGGGGCGTCGCCCCAGAGCTTTTCGAGAGCGTAATAGTCGCGGGCCGCCCGCGAGAAAATATGCACGACGAGGAACCCGTAGTCCACGAGGATCCACTCCCCGTGGGTCGTGCCCTCGACCCCGAGCGGACGGACGCCGAGGCCCTTGAGCTCGTGGACGATCGCGTCGGAGAGGGCCGCGTTCTGGCGGGGGTTCGTCCCCTCCAGGATCAGGAAGTAGTCCGTGAACGTGGACGCCACCCGCAGGTCGAGGACGCAGATGTCCTCGCCCTTCTTGGATTGGGCGGCCTTGACCGCCGTCCGGACTTCGGCCGGGAGGCTCCGTTTCGTGACTTTTTTCACAGGTGTCGTTTCCATGTTTGCCTCGGATGATCAGGGTGTCGGGATGCGATAGAGCCCGTGCTCGCGGATATAGCCCTCGACGGGGGCCGGGACGAGGCCCCGGAGCGGCCGCCCCGCGCGGACGCGGGTCCGGACGCCGGTGGACGAAACGTCGACGGCGTCGATCGGTGTGAAGAAGATCCGGAACGCCGCGAAGACCGCTTCGCTGAGGCGCGTCGTGGGCCGCACCTCGAGGACGCCGCTCCGGTATTCCTCGGCCAGAGCGTCCCGCGCCCCGGCCAGGCGGCTGCCGGGCCGGGTGGTGACGATAAATTGGCACCCTTCCAGCACGCGCCGCCATTCGCGCCAGGTCTCGATCTCCCGGAACGCGTCGGCGCCAAGGATGAAGAAGATCCGCGCGCCAGGATGCAGCGCCCGGACCTTGTTCAGGGTCACGATGGAATAGGACGTCCCACCGGCCTCGATCTCGATCGGGCTCGGGACCAGGCGCCGGTAGCGCCGGAGGGCGAGCTCGACCATCGCCATCCGGTCGCGCGGGGAGGCGACCTTCGCGGTCTCCTTATGGGGAGGGATGAAGGACGGCACGAAGAGGACGCGGTCGAGCGCGAAACGGGCCCGGACCTCGGCCGCCGCCCGGACGTGGCCGGAATGGACGGGATTGAACGTCCCGCCGAAGATCCCAATGCGCTCTTTCCGGGTCATCGCTGGGCCGTCGTGGCGCCCGCCGCCGCGAGCTCCCGGATCTTTGCCGCGACGGCGGTCGTGAGCGCCTTCAGGCTATCGCCCTTGATCGCCGAGATCGCGAAGAACGGCAGCTTCTTGCGGGCCGCCAGCTTTTTGACGGCCTCCAGGCGCGATTTATCCTCGCCGAGGAGGTCGACCTTGTTCGCGACCAGGATCTGTTTGCGGCGGGCCAGCTCCGGGTTGAAGGCCGCGATCTCCTTCATCACGACGGCGAAGTCCTCGACGGGGTCGCGGCCGGAATACGGCGAGATGTCGAGGATGTGGACCAGGACCTTGGTCCGCTCGACATGCTTCAGGAACTGGATGCCCAGGCCGTGCCCAAGGTGGGCGCCCTCGATGAGGCCGGGGATGTCGGCCACGACGAAGCTGTGGTCGGAGCCGACGTCGACGACGCCGAGGTGCGGGATGAGGGTCGTGAACGGATAGTCGGCGATCACCGGACGGGCCGCGGAGATCTTCGAGATCAGGGTGGATTTGCCCACGTTCGGAAAGCCGATGAGGCCGGCGTCGGCGATGAGCTTGAGCTCGAGGAGGAGATCTTTCTCCTCGCCGGGCCGCCCCTTTTCGTGCTCCCGCGGCACCTGGTGGGTCGAAGAGGCGAACGAGGCGTTGCCCCGGCCCCCCTTCCCGCCCTTGGCCGCGCGGAATTTCTGCTCCGGCTTGAGGAAATCGAAGAGGATGTCGCCCGTGGCCTCGTCCTTGACGATGGTCCCGACGGGGACGCAGAGCACGAGGTCCGCGCCGCTCTTGCCCGTCCGGTTGGCCCCCTCGCCCGGCGCGCCCTTCTTGGCTTTGTTGATGGGATGGAAGCGGAAATAGACGAGCGAGTTCAGGTTCATGTCCGCCAGGAAATCGATGCTGCCGCCGTTCCCGCCGTGGCCTCCGTCCGGACCACCCCTGGGGACGCACATCTCGCGCCGGAAGCTGACGCAGCCGTCGCCGCCCTTGCCGGCCTGGAGGGAAACGCGGACCTGATCAATGAACATGGGAGTGAAGATGGAATCCGGGGATGGCGATCAAAAGAAAATGGAACGAGAAGAAGTCCCGGCGGATTGGAATCGGGGCGATGGCTCAGACCCTCCGTTAGACCGGAAGGACGGAGACGATCGTCCCCTTCGCGCCTTTCTTCTCGAACTTGACCGTGCCGGCGATCCTGGCATAGAGCGTGTCGTCCTTGCCGCGGCCGACGTTCGGGCCGGGCTTGAACGGGGTTCCCCGCTGCCGGACCAGGATGGAGCCGCCCTTCACCAGCTCTCCGCCGTATTCCTTGACGCCCAGCCGTTTCGGTTGGCTGTCGCGTCCGTTGCGCGCGCCGCCGCTTGTTTTCTTGTGGGCCATCGCGGGTCTCCTTTACTTCGTGGCTTTCTTCGCCCGGGCCTTGGATTTCTCGGCGGGCGCGGGTTTGGCCGCCGCTTTGGCTTTCGGCTTTTTGGCCTTTTTCGGTTTCACGGCCTTCTGCTCGACCTCAACCTTCGGTTTCGGCGGCTTGGGCGCCTTCTTGGCGGGGGCCGGAGCGGCCTCGACGGCCGGGACGGCCGTCGGCTTCACGGTTTCAAACTTGAGCTCGTCCGCGGGGACGGCCGCCGTATCGGGGTGGATCTTGGCGATCTTGATCTCGGTCAGCTGCTGCCGGTGCCCGCGGGTGCGCCGGTACTGTTTCCGGCGTTTCTTCTTGAAGACGAGGACCTTCTCGTCCTTGAAGTTCTTGAGCACCTCGGCCACGACCGCGGCCTGGGCCACGAAGGGCATTCCGATGAGCGTCTTTTCGCCGGTCTCGACGAGCAGGACCTCGGCGAAGAGGATTTTCTGTCCGGGCTCGACGTTCAGCTTCTCGATGCTGAGGACGTCGCCTTCTTTGACCACATACTGCTTTCCGCCAGTTTTGATCACAGCAAACATGTTTTTGACCTTCTCTTCAGTTGGAGATAAAAAATAGGCTCATAACATTAACATAGGGCTAAGGTTATGTCAAACAGGGATTTTAGGCGGAATTTCCCCCGAGTTCCTGATATAATTCCGTCGGACCGGGCGGTTAGCTCAGCGGTAGAGCATCGGTTTTACACGCCGGTGGCCGCAGGTTCAAATCCTGCACCGCCCACCAGATTGATTAGCGGCAGGAACCATGAACAAAACGGAGTCGTTCGTCCGGCTGGCCCTCGCGGCGCTCCTCTCCTTGGCGGGCGTGGCCGGGTTCATCGTCCTCTTCGCCCGGGACATGACCGTCTATTGGTTCATCCTCTCGCCGCTCATCCTGATCGTCTATCAGTTCCCGGCCTTCGTCATGTTCCGGATGTGGAAGCGGAAGCGTGCCCGGTCCCGGCTTACGCGGGGGGACGAGTGCAGACACCGGGCCCAAGCCCCCGAAATCGAAGAGGCTCGGGATCAAGGGGACGACGGGGGGCCGGACGCGGCTCCGGACTCCACCCCCGGGGACGAGGGCCGAGGGGAATCTTAGGGGGGGATAAAAAGAGCGCCCCCGACGGGATTCGAACCCGTGTTGCTGCCTTGAAAGGGCGGTGTCCTGGGCCTCTAGACGACAGGGGCGCAAAAATGAGCCGTGCTGGGCTCGAACCAGCGACACCCGGCTTAAAAGGCCGGTGCTCTACCACTGAGCTAACGGCCCAGAGAAAGGCACTTATTTATAGCGGATAACGGGGTTCCCGTCAAGACAAAAAGAAGCGGGGCCAGACTCCGCGCTCCGCTCCGGACCGCGGTCCGGAAGGCGAAAGAGCGAATTCTGGCCCCGCATGAAACGAAATCGTAACGGCCGGATCGTAACGGCCGACGCCGCGCCTTACGGCTGTTCGAATTTCGTGATGACCCACCGGCCGCGGCGGGCGATGTTCGCCGCCTCGTCCTTGAGGTCGTACATCTTGATCGCGATCTTGTAGTTCTTGGCCGCGCCGTCCTTGCCCTTCACCTGGATCTCGAGATCCTTCGAATGGACATTCCCCTTCAGGTCGCGGATGTTGGGCAGCTGGCCAGCCCCGAGTGAAAAGGAGGTGATCTCCTCTTCCTTGGCCGCGGCGGCCTTGGCTTCGTTGTACTGGTTCAGGAGGTTCCGGTTGTCCTGATAGGCCCCGTCGAACTTCTTCTGGGCGTCGTCCACCTTCGCCTTGGCGGCCGCCTTGGCGGGGGCGGTCCGGGCGGAGTTGAACTCGTCCTTGGCCGAATCCAGCGTGTCCTTGGCGTCAAGGGCCGGGCCCGAGCTCGCCTCGTACTGCTTCTTCAGGTCGGCTTCCTTCTTGCCCATCTCGGCCAGGGCGGCGGGCTCGATCTTTTCCTCGCTGACCTTGGTGATGGACCAGCTCTCGGCGTCGATCTTGAGCGGATCGACGGCCATGGTGGACATGGTCGAAACGTCGTTCAGGCTGACGGCGTGGAAATAGCTCGTCAACAGGCTCTGTTCGGGCTTGGAACTGCAACTCTGCAGGGTGACCAGGGCGGCGACCAGCCCCAGAATGATCAGGCTCTTTCTCCTCATTGTTCCTCCTTCCACATTCGGTGGAATCTCATTATTTTAGATTCTACGTCTTTTCCAAGCCCCAATGCAAGCGGAGAAATAAGCCGACCCGAAGGGTCGTCCCGAGCGGAGCGAGGGATCCCCCCGCGACCGGAGGGGGATCGCCACGGCCTGCCTTTGGCAGGCCTCGCGACGACATTTCGCCTTGTCGGTTATTTGTCAATTGCCGGAGGTTGTGCTATAAGGGAAACGGATTAAGCTGGATCCCCGTATACTCGATTTATAATTATTTTTCATTATTCGAGGTTTATACATGATAAAGAAGGGAATCCTGGAAACGATCCTCGTCCGACGCGGCAAAGACCCCTCCGGACTGATCGAAATCCTCCGCGACGTTCAGACCGCCTTCGGCGCCGCATCGCCCGAAGCCGTCGCCAAGATCGCCGACCGGATCGGCCTGTCCCAGGTCGACGTCGAAGGCGTGGCGACGTTCTACCATTTCTTCTCCTCCCACCCCGCAGGCGCCTACACCGTCTACCTGAGCTCCAACATCGTCGCCGAAATGAAGGGGCGCGCCGAGGTCGCCCGGGCGTTCGAGAAGGCCGCGGGCTGCCGGTTCGGCGAAACCACGCCCGACGGACTGATCGGCCTCCACGAAACGTCCTGCATCGGCATGAACGACCAGGAGCCCTCGGCCCTCGTCAACGGCGTCGTCTTCACCAAGCTGACCCCGGCCCGGGTCAAGGAGATCGTGGCGGCGATGAAGGCCGGCCGGAACATGGCCACGCTCGTCAAGAAGACCGGCGACGGGGCCAACCGGTCCCGCCTCGTCCGGGCCATGGTCAACAACAACATCCGCAAGAAAGGCCCGGTAATCTTCTCCCCCTTCAAATCGGGGGCGGCCGTCCGGAAGGCGGTCACCTGGACGCCGGAAGACGTCATCGCCGAGATCAAACGGTCGAACCTTCTCGGCCGGGGCGGCGCGGGGTTCCCGGCGGGACTCAAGTGGGAATTCTGCGGCCGGGAAGCGTGCGAGCCCCGCTACGTCGTCTGCAACGCCGACGAGGGCGAGCCCGGGACGTTCAAAGACCGGGTGATCCTGACCGAGATGCCCCACCTCCTCTTCGAGGGGATGACGATCGCCGGCTACGCCATCGGGGCCAAGCTGGGCATCCTCTATCTGCGGGGCGAATACGCCTATCTCAAGGCCCGCCTGGAGAAAGTCCTGGCCGACCTCCGGGCGCGGAAGCTCCTGGGCAAGGCCGTCGCCGGGAAGAAGGGCTTCGCCTTCGACATCGTCATCAAGATGGGCGCGGGCGCCTACGTCTGCGGCGAGGAATCGGCCCTCCTCGAGTCGGCCGAGGGCAAGCGCGGCGAACCGCGGCCCCGGCCGCCCTTCCCCGTCCAGAACGGCTACCTCGGCCTGCCGACCACCGTGAACAACGTCGAGACGCTGTGCGCGGCGGCCCGGATCCTGGAGCGGGGGGCCGGCTGGTTCAAGACCATGGGCACGCCCAAATCGGCCGGGACCAAGCTCCTGAGCGTCTCCGGCGACTGCCGGAAGCCGGGCGTGTACGAGGTCGAATTCGGACTGACGGTCCGCCGCCTCCTGGAGATGGTCGGCGGCCGCGACGCCCAGGCCGTCCAGGTGGGCGGCCCGTCCGGCATCTGCATCTCGCGCGGCCAGTTCGACCGCAAGATCGGCTTCGAAGACCTGCCCACGGGCGGCTCCGTTATCATCATCGGGCCCGAGCGGGACCTCTTCGCGGTGGTCCACAACTTCATGGACTTCTTCATCGAGGAGTCCTGCGGATGGTGCGTGTCCTGCCGGGCGGGGAACACCCTGCTCAAGCAGAAGCTCGAAAAGATCACGGGAGGGCATGGGACGCTCCAGGACCTGCGCGAGATCGAGGCCTGGGGCAAGACGATCAAGGCCATGAGCCGCTGCGGGCTCGGCCAGACCTCGCCAAACCCGATCCTGACGACCCTCCAGAACTTCCGGGAGAAGTACGAAGCCGCGATCGACAAGTCCCGGGACTACGTCACGACGTTCGACCTCGAGGCCTCGGTCCGGGACGCGTCGGCCGTCACCGGCCAGACGCTCGCGGAGGCTCGCCATGAGTAAGATCAAGTTCAGCCTCGACGGCAAGGAATTCTTCGGCAAACCGGGCCAGACCATCCTCGAAGCGGCGCGCGACAACGGCGTTTACATCCCTTCCCTCTGCCGCTACGAGGGGATCAAGCCGACCGGGAGCTGCCGCATCTGCACAGTCCGCGTCGGCGGCCGCTATATGGCCGCCTGTACGCAGCCCCTGGGCGAGGGCATGGCCGTGGAGAACACGGCTGCGGACCTCGAGGATATGCGGAAGACCATGATCGAGATGCTCTTCGTCGAGGGCAACCACATGTGCCCGACCTGCGAGAAGAGCGGCAACTGCGAACTCCAGGCCCTGGCCTACCGCTACCAAATGCTCGTCCCCCGCTTCCCCTACCAGTTCCCGAAGCGCACGGTCGATCCGACCGGGCCGAACCTCCTCGTCGACCACAACCGCTGCGTCAAATGCCACCGCTGCGTGGCCATGGTCAAGTCCAAGGACGGGAAGAGCGTCTTCGGCCCGCTCCACCGGTCGAAACGCAAAAAGATCGGCGCGGACATGAGTCTCGCCGCGGCGCTCACGCCCGAGGAAGCGAAAAAGGCCATGGACCGGTGTCCCGTGGGCGCCATCCTGAAGAAGGAAGTCGGCTTCGCCGTTCCCATCGGGCGGCGCAAATACGACAAGACGCCGATCGGCAGCGACCTCGAAACTCCCGCGAGATGAGGAGAGACCCATGAGCAAACCCATCGTCGCCACCGCGTCCCTGGCCGGCTGCTTCGGCTGCCACATGTCCGTCCTCGACATCGACGAACGGATCTTCACCCTCATCGACTTCGTGGAGTTCCACAAGTCCCCGATCGACGACATCAAGAAATTCTCCAAGATCTGCGACATCGGACTGATCGAAGGCGGATGCTGCAACAGCGAGAATGTCGAGACCCTGCGGGACTTCCGGAAGAATTGCAAGATCCTGATCTCGGTGGGCGAATGCGCCATTATGGGCGGCCTGCCCGCCATGCGGAACGGCATCCCGGTGAAAGAGTGCCTCGAGGAGGCCTACCTCCACGGGCCGACGGTCGATCCGGCGAACCGGGTCATCCCCAACGACCCGGAACTGCCGATCATCCTCGACCGGGTGTACCCGCTCCACGAGATCGTCAAGATCGACGCCTTCCTGCCGGGCTGCCCACCCTCGGCCGAGCTCATCTGGAAGGCGCTCATCGCCCTGATCGAGGGCAAGCCGCTCGAGCTGTCCTACGACCTCGTCAAATTCGATTAAGGAAGAACCTCATGGGCAGAAAGATCACCATCGAACCGGTCACGAGAGTCGAAGGCCACGGCAAGGTCACCATCCACCTCGACGACGCCGGCAAGGTCACCCAGTCGCGCTTCCACATCGTCGAGTTCCGCGGCTTCGAGCGCTTCATCCAGGGCCGCCCCTACTGGGAGGTCCCGGTCCTCGTCGAGCGGCTGTGCGGGATCTGCCCGGTCAGCCACCACCTGGCCGCGGCCAAGGCCACGGACATCATCGCCGGCGTGGGGCCCGGCGAGTTGACGCCGACCGCCGAGAAGATGCGCCGCCTCATGCACTACGGCCAGATGTTCCAGTCGCACGCCCTCCATTTCTTCCATCTGGCCTCGCCCGACCTCCTCTTCGGCGCGGACGCCGACCCGGCCATCCGGAACGTCATCGGCGTCGCCCTCTGGCACAAAGACCTGGCCGTCCAGGGCGTCCTCATGCGCAAGTTCGGCCAGGAGATCATCAAGGCCACGGCCGGCAAGAAGATCCACGGCACCGGGGCCATTCCCGGGGGCATCAACAAGAACCTGAGCCCCGAGGAGCGGGACGCGTTCCTCAAGGCGCCCGATCCGCTGAACGCCGACACGATGGTCGCCTGGGCCCAGGCGGCGGTCGATTTCTTCAAGGACTTCCACAAGAAGAACACCGCCCTCATCGACGGCTTCGCGGCGTTCCCCTCGCACCACCTGAGCCTCGTCCGCAAGGACGGCGCCCTCGACTTCTACCACGGCGCGCTCCGGGCGGTGGATGCCGCGGGGAAAAAGGTCCTCGACGACGTCGACTACCAAGACTATCTGAAGTACATCGGCGAGGATGTCCGGTCGTGGAGCTACATGAAATTCCCCTACCTGCGCGCGCTGGGCAAGGCCGACGGCTGGTACCGGGTCGGACCGCTCGCCCGCCTGAACACCTGCGACTTCATCCCCACGCCGCTCGCCCAGAAGGAATTCGAAATCTACAAGGCCTACACGGGCGGCAAACCGAACAACATGTCCCTCCACACCCACTGGGCGCGGCTCATCGAGCTCCTCCACGCCGGCGAAGTCGTCCGGGACCTGCTCCACGACAAGGACCTCCAGGGGACGGCCCTGGTGAAAAAAGGCCGGAAAGCGCGCGAAGGCGTCGGCCTGCTCGAAGCGCCGCGCGGCACGCTCTTCCACCACTACCGGATCAACGCCGACGACCAGATCACGATGGCCAACCTGATCGTCTCCACGACCCACAACAACGAGCCCATGAACCGGGCCGTGAACTGGGTGGCGATGAACGTCCTCGACGGCAAGAAGGACATCACCGAGGGCATGCTGAACCGGGTGGAGATCGCCATCCGGGCCTACGATCCCTGCCTGAGCTGCGCCACGCACGCCCTGGGGCGGATGCCGCTCGCCATCGAGCTCTACGACGCCCGGGGCGCCCTGCTCGACCGGAAGGAACGATAACCGCACGGCGGTCTGAAATCAACGTCCTGATCTTCGGCATCGGCAACCCGGGCCGGCGCGACGACGGCCTGGGTCCGGCCCTGCTTCAGGAAATGCGGGAGGCGGACGCGGCCTGCGAATTCCGCTACCAGCTCAACGTCGAGGACGCCTATACGATCCGGGATTTCGATCTCGTCGTCTTCGCCGATGCTACGAGCGTCGGCGAAGATGGCGTGGCCCTGACCGAGATCGGGCCGTCGGCCACGATCGCCTTCACTACCCACGAGATGTCCCCGGCCTCGGTCCTGGCCCTTTGCCATGAGCTTTACGGCCGCGCACCCCGGGCCTACACCCTTGCCATCCGGGGTTTCGAATGGGACATGGGCGAAGGCCTGTCGGAAAGAGGGCGGGCGAACCTGATCCGGGCCGCGGATATCCTCCGCCGCTTTCTCGATGAGCAGTAATATCCCCCCGTTTCCGCTATAATACCCGGGAAATCTTCCGGAAGGACATCCCATGGCCACCAAAGACGTCATCGTCCTCGCCGACCTCCTCGGCACGAACAAGAAGATCGCCGCCGACATCCGCGCGGAGCTCGAGCGGCGCGGCATCCTCGCCACGAACCTCCTCAGCTCGCCGGGAGCAGGCAAGACCAGCCTTCTCGAGCAAATCGCGGTCCGCCTTCGGGACACGGCCCGGATGGCCGTCATCGAGGGCGACATCGAGACCGAGCGCGACGCGGAGCGCATCCGGGCCAAGGGCGTGCCCGCCTGGCAGATCACGACGGGCGGCGCTTGCCACCTCGAGGCGAAGATGATCGCCAAAGTCCTGCCCCAGATCCCGCCGGACGTCGAATTCCTGTTCATCGAGAACGTCGGAAACCTGGTCTGCCCGGCGAACTACGAGCTGGGCGAAAGCCTGCGGATCGTCCTCCTCTCGACGCCCGAAGGGGACGACAAGCCGAAGAAATACCCCAAGGCCTTCACAACCTCGGACGTCCTCGTCCTGACCAAGGCCGACCTCCTGCCCTACGTCCCCTTCGACGTCGAGAAGGTGAAGGCCGAAGCGCTCGAGCTCAATCCGCGGCTCCGGATTTTCGTCGTCTCGGCCGTCACGGGACAGGCTGTCGACGAGCTCATCGCCTTCCTGGTCGGGCGGCGCCGGGAGCTCCAGGCCCCCCATGCATGAGCTCTCGCTCGTGGCCGGGCTGTTCGAGACGCTCCTCGAGCAAGCCGCAACCCACGGCGCCCGGAAGGTCACGGCCGTGACGCTCCGAATGGGCAAGCTCTCGGGCGTCGTGCCCGAGCTCCTGGAATCGGCCTTCGACATGTACAAGAAAGGGACGATCGCCGAGGAGGCGAAGCTCTGGGTCGTCGACGTCCCCGTCCGGATCCGCTGCCAGGCCTGCGGGAAGGAAGCCGAGATTCAGAGCTACGTCTTCCTGTGCGACGCCTGCGCCTCGCCCGACCTCGAAATCCTCCAGGGGATGGACATGATCCTCGAGCGGATCGAGCTCGAGACGGACGACCCCGCGGCCGGGTAAGCACTTCAGCTGCCGCCAATACAGGGATGGGGTCAGCCCCCGGCCCTCAGGGGGAACCAGTCCCGTCGGTTCCCCCCCATCGCTTTTGCGATGGGGCCCCCCT
>CABEBD010000184.1_pt1 | contig 25816 bp, 20 predicted proteins | sample 3132501 | NCBI WGS metagenome assembly CABEBD01 (sample SAMEA5534344, study PRJEB31848) | metagenome | biome: tundra; feature: field; material: soil | place: USA | collected 2013-05 | depth 0.45 m | reverse complement strand
AAGATTGATAATCGGCCGCGGTTGTGCTAATTTATCGCCGACTGCTCCCCGGTAGCTCAATAGGCAGAGCGGTTGGCTGTTAACCAATAGGTTGGCGGTTCGAGTCCGTCCCGGGGAGCCATCTTTTTCCCCCTGTTATCGTTCTGCGTATCATCTGGAATTTTCCAAATGGTTCGTATAAGATTATTATTAGGTCGCTTAATCAGGGAGCCCGCTATGGCAACTAAAGGGGAAACTAGGCCTTACCGTCTGCGGTGCGTGTATCTATTTAAAGCAGTTCAAAGGCGAAGAAAAAAAATCCGGCAGAATTAATGCATTCTTTTATGTGCGAATTGTCATCGAGAGGTTCAGAAGGGGCGCGGAAGAAAAAATACAAATTTTAAATTAGAGTTTTAGCGAGGATTGCAGCATTAATGTCAGAGCCACTTGCCGATAGGGTTATACGAAAAATCGGCGAAGCGGCCGAGACCAAGGGGGAAGGAGCCAGGCAAAGTCAGAATCGTGCTGGAGTGAAAACCACGGATGGACACAGATAGACACGGATTGAAAGCCATCTTGGCGGTTGGAGAAACGCTCGACGTCGAGTTCAAGAGCGATATCAAGAGTCTACCGGATCGTGAGATCGTGGCTGCCGTCGTTGCCCTGGCCAACACCGAGGGAGGACTCCTTTTACTGGGTGTCGAGGACGACGGCTCCGTGACGGGGGTACAACCCAATCACCAGGATGCTTCCGGGCTGGCGGCGTTGATCGCGAATCGGACAAATCCGCCAATTGCTGTCAAGACGGAAATCCTCGTTTGGGGCGACAAGAGAATTCACGTCGTCGAAGTCTCCAAATCCCGGAGCATCGTGTCGACCTCCGATGGCCTTCTCTTAAGACGGCGTCTTCTGGCTTCCGGTAAACCGGAGGCCGTCCCTTTTTATCCGCATGAGTTTATCCAACGACAGTCGGCTTTGGGGCTTGTCGATCCTTCCGCCATGCCGCTCACCTCACTCACTGTCGAAGCGCTCAATCCGCTGGAGCGCCAGAGGATACGCGAGGCGATCCGACGATACGGCGGTGACATGTCTCTGCTTCCTCTCGCCGACGAAGAGTTGGACGGCGCCCTGGGTCTGGTTGCCACCGTCGAAGGGATCCGGCGGCCAACGGTTGCGGGCCTGTTGCTGATGGGTGGCGAGCCGATCTTGCGGCAGCATATCCCGGCGCACGAGGTCGCCTTTCAGGTCTTGGAAGGAACGGCTGTTCGGGTCAATGAGTTTTTCCGGAAACCGTTTTTACAGACCTTCGAGGAAGTCGAACTCCTTTTCAAGGCTCGGATCGATGAGCAGGAAATTCAGGTGGGCCTTTTCCGCGTACCGATTCCCACCTTCGACCGACGCGCCTTTCGGGAAGCGTTCATCAACGCGTTGGTGCATCGTGATTACGCGCGGCTGGGCGCAGTCCATGTTCGTATGGACGATGATGGGCTGACCATTTCCAACCCAGGCGGTTTCATCGAGGGCATCACCCTGCAAAATCTCCTCGTGGCTGCGCCGCGTTCCCGGAATCCTCTGTTGGCCGATATTGTCAAGCGGATTGGTCTGGCCGAGCGAACGGGCCGAGGTATCGATCGAATTTATGAAGGCATGCTGCGCTACGGGCGTCCGGCGCCGGACTACGGGATGTCGGATGCGGCCTCGGTTGTATTGACGTTGCCAAGGTCGGACGCCGATGTTGATTTTCTTCAGATGATCCTGCGTCACGAAGAGCAAACCGGAACTGCCATGCCCATCGACAGCCTAATCATTCTTTCCCGGCTGCGCAGCGAGCGGCGATTGGCGACAGGAGATCTAGTTGCCGACACCCAGAAGTTGGAACAGGCAACCCGAGCCGCTTTAGAAACGCTGGTGGAGGTGGGGCTGGTGGACGCCCACGGCGCCGGACGTGGGCGTACCTACACGCTAAGCGCCAAGGTCTATCGACGTGCCGGCCAGAAGGCCGCATATGTTCGACAAGCCGGGTTCGATCCCATCCAACAGGAACAGATGGTGTTGGCCTATATCGACAAACACGGTTCCATCAAACGTGCCGATGTGATGGATTTGTGCCGAATTACCAAAGACCAGGCGTATAAACTGTTAAGCCGCCTGAAAAGCAGTGATCAGATCGCCCAAATCGGAAGCCGAAAAGGGGCCGTTTATGAGCGCAAACGGTAATATATGCGTCAGGCGCAAATATATGCGCCAATTTACACGCCCGGCGCATATAGTGATACAAGCGCGCTCAGACGTGGCAAGGACGAGCGGGACTGGTCCAACTTGGTGTCGTGCACGTGCCGCCAAGCCAATTGACCAAAGAGATAGTCGTGGGACACTTTACGCCTAATCGAATTTTTTCAAATGATTCCAAGGGCGTTACTTTATGAAGGCGCTAGAATGAAGTTTTGGGTTGGAGTTACTGATAACAAATGGTATCAATTCCTCTCACAGCTCCGTCCGGATGAGGTTAATTTTTGGCAGCCGAGCGGAATGCCGCCATTCAAGGGAGCACCCATTGGACTTCCTTTCCTGTTCAAACTCAAGCGCCCGTATAATCACATTGCTGGTGGAGGATACTTCGTAAAATACAGTTCGTTTCCACTGAGCATAGTCTGGGATATATTTGGGCAGAAGAATGGTTGCGCCTCGCTTGATGAATTTCGCGCACTCATCGCGCCATTGACAGCCGATAGGCGTAGTGATGGTCCAATCGGATGTAATGTTCTAGTCAATCCCTTTTTCTTTGATGAAGGTGCATGGATCGCTGATCTCCCCGGTTGGTCGTCGAGCACCCAGCGTGGGAAGATGTACGATACGACCGAAAGCGCAGGCCAGGAGATATGGCGCAACGTCCAGCAGCGCATGACATTACAGCCACTGGAGGCCAAAATCGATAGGGTTCCCTTGGTTGCAGAGCCGGGTGAAAAATATGGTTCTCCGGTTGAAGTCCGGCCGAGACTTGGACAGTCCTCGTTTCGGGTTTTGGTCACCGATGCGTATCAACGACGTTGCGCCATTACGGGAGAGAGCACATTAATGGCACTGGAGGCAGCACACATCGTTCCCTATTCAGGAGAGGGCGGACATGATGTCCGGAATGGTCTTCTGCTCCGAGCCGACTTCCATCGACTTTTCGATGCCGGCTTGGTCAGTGTTACACCAGATCTCCGAGTAAAAGTTAGCCAACGGATCAGAGAGGAATGGTTTAACGGCAAGGTCTACTATCGGCTCGATAACAGCCCATTATCGGTCGTGCCAATACATCCGTCACTGCGTCCTGATCCGGATCGGTTGGATTGGCATTATCGGAACAGATTTCAGGCGTAAGCGAGGGGGATTCATGATTTCAAGCACTCTTCTGGATGCATTGCAATTGCTGGCTTAATTGCGCTGCGAATTGCGCAACAGCAATTAACCTTCTCATTTGGGAGAAAAGGTGTGATGTTGGCCGAAGACGGGAAAATCGCGCCCAAAAGTAAAGGGGATGAGACTAATCTATGAACGCCGCTCGTAAAATGCGTGCGCGCTCGTATTTTATGAGCGGAGATATGGACTCGCACGTAAATTTATGCGCCATGCGCAAATATATACGTTTGCATGCGCCTGGCGCATATCTGGTGCATAAAACCGATGCACGTGTGCCCCGCTAAAAGATCTGATCGAAAGTCCCAATTTCTTCCCGTTCCGGATTAAGCCGATACACGTCGAAAACCTTGTGGGTATGTCATCCAGACTCGATATTCTTCGTCACGGCCTGGACGATAATCTGGTCATGTTGAAAGAGCGGCCAGCGAAGGAAGGCGCTGAATGACAAAAAACTTCAAACCCATTATTTGCGACACGTTCGCGACAGGCTTTGCGACAAAATCCCTAGCGCTGAGAATTGAGCTACGTCCGAGGAGCCATCTTTACTTCATATCCCGCACCCGCACCTCGATCCCTTTTTCGCCCTTTAAAAGCTCGACCAGCTTGGCGATGTCCGAATTCCCGAAATGATACGGGTAAAAGATCTTGGGCTGGAGGACCTTGGCCGCCGCGGCCGCCATTTCGACCGACATCGTGTAGGGGAGATTCACCGGCAGGAAGGCCACGTCGACGCTTTTCAGGGCCGCCAGCTCGGGGATATTCTCCGTGTCGCCTGCAACATAGACCCGCTTGTCGGCGAATGTGAGTACGTACCCATTTCCGCGTCCCTTGGGGTGGAACGAGACGCCGGGGCTGTTGTTGTAGGCCGGGACGGCCTCGATCTTGATCCCCTGAAAGTCCCGCGTGTCGCCGTTTTTCATGACGATGGCCGTCGGGAGGGTGGCTTTGCACGCTTCCGTGGCGATGATCTCGGTCGTCGGCTTCCTGATCGCCTCGATCGCCTTGGGATCCAGGTGGTCGCCGTGCTCATGGGTAATCAGGATCAGGTCGGCTTTGGGCAGCGTGGCATAGTCCGCATACTGGCTCACCGGATCGATATGGATGATCTTCCCCTCGAACGCGAACATCAGCGTCCCGTGGCGGATGCAGGAGATCTTCAAGTCGCCCTTGGACGTCTTGAGGACGTCCTCTTGCGTTGCCCAGCCGAGCGAAATCAGGGACAAGGCGGTAAGGATGAGAAGGCTGAGTTTGAAGATTGATTTCATAATGTTTCCTCCAGAGGGGATTGCTTCGTCGCTTCGCAAGAACGAGGCTCCTCGCAATGACAATAAAGCCTATTTCATCTTCCGCACCCGCACCTCGATGCCCTTCTCGTTCTTGAGAAGGGCCCCGAGCTTTGCAACATCTGTATCGCCAAAGTGGTACGGGTAAAGGATCTTGGGGCGGAACTTGAGGGCCGCGTCGGCGGCCATCTCGGGCGTCATTGTGTAGGGGAGGTTCATCGGGAGGAAGGCGACGTCGATGTCTTTGAGCTTCGCCATCTCGGGAATGTTCTCGGTGTCGCCGGCGATATAGACTTTCTTATCGCCGAACGTTAGGGCATAGCCGTTTCCCTGGCCCTTGGGGTGGAACGGGTGGCCGGGGGCCCGCATATGGACGATGTTGTAGGCCGGCACGGCCTCGATCGCGATGCCTATCGTTTTCCGGCCCTGACCGTTCTTCAGGATGACCGCCCCCGCGACCTTGCCCTCGCACGGCGCTCCGGCGACGACTTCCGTCCCCGGCTTCATCAGCGCCGCGACGGCTGCGGCGTCCAGATGGTCGGAGTGGTCGTGGGTGATCGCGATCAAATCCGCTTTGGGCAGCATCTTGTAATCGGCCTCGGCCGAGACGGGATCGACATGGATGATCTTGCCCCCATAAGTGAACATCAAGGAGGCATGGCCGATGAAGGTGATTTCCAGGTCTCCGCCCGACGTTGTAATGACGTCCTTTTCGAAATGTCCGGTTTTGGCTGTCATGAACAGACCTCCTTTTCTTTCGCGCCCGCCGACCCGCCAACCCGGCGGGCCGCCCTTACACGCTCAGAATGTCGTGCGTGTGGAGCAGGCGTTCCCGCACCTTCAGCCCATAGGGACAGGCCCGTTCGCAGGCCCCCGCGCAATTCGAGCACCCAAGGGGCTTTCGTTCGGGCTCGAGCTCCGCATAGGCGGCGACGGCGTTCATCTCCTGGCCGTAGTGTTCGTAGTACATGCCGAAACGCAAGACGTCGTTGACCGCGACGTTGTTTGGGCAAGCCGACAGGCATTCGCGGCAACTGACCCGGCAATAGAGGCTGTTGACCTCGTCCCGGTAGGCGGCCAGGGTCTGCAGCCCCGCCCGATCGAGCGGCTGGGCCGACGCGGCCACGTATTCCTCGACGTGCGAATAGCTGCTCATGGTGGGGATGCAGGTGTCAAAGTCGGGATTGCCGAGGACCCAGCGGATGGCGGCCTGGGAGTAGCTTGTCTTCTGGTTCACCAGGGACTTGAGGCTGCCCTGCATGCCGCCGGCGAAGATCTTCATGGCCACGGTCCCGATCCCTTTCTGCCGGACGGCCTTGACCAGAGGCTCGATCTCCTTGCCTTCCATGTGGTTGTACATGACCAGGACGACCTGCGGGAAGTCGGAGTCCAGGGCCTGTTTGAGCGTCTGCTTGGCGTTGTGCGTGGAGAAGCCCGTGAAGCGGATCTTGCCGTCCTTCTTGAGCTGGTCGTAGGCCGACATCAATTCCTGGTTGTTCGTCGCCTGGGTCAGGTCGTCGACGTTGTGGATCATGGCCACATCGATGTGGTCGGTCTGGAGCCGCTTGAGGCTGGCTTCGACCCGTTGGATGAAGGCCGCCTTTTCGATCTTCTGCCGGAAATTCTGGCCGTGCTTCGTGGTGATGAGGACCTTGTCCCGGACCTCCTTGAGGCCCTGGCCGACGTAGGTCTCGCCCTTCATCCGGAGGTAGCTCTCGGCCGTGTCGAAATAGGTGACCCCGAGGTCGTAGGCGTAGCGGAGCACGTTGGGCTCGAAGAGGGAGATGGCCCCGAAGCTTACATCGGGCACCTTGAGCCCGGTCTTGCCCAGCGTGTTGTATTTCTTGATCTTGGGCTTGTCCTCGTCCGTCCGGGGCGCCGGCCGGGCTTCGCCCGCCTTGAGGCTTCCAGCCAATCCGAGGCCGACCAACCCCGACGCCGCCGACGTGATGAAATTCCTGCGCTTCATGCGTGACATAGGTCCTCCTGGTTATTTCCTGGTGATTTCGATCGGGGCCAGCACCTTGAACTTGGCCGCGAATCCGCCGGCGTCGCCGCCGAAGAACTGGATCGCGAACGTATCGCCGCCCCGCGGCTGCGGGGCGAGGATCCGGGCGCCCTTGGCCAGCTCCGGCTGGGGCGGCAGCTCATTGGCCGTCGCGTAGAAGACGAGCTCGATTTCCGTATCCTCGACGATGAGGGAGAGCTTGTCGCCCGTCTTGAACCCGGCTTTGTCGATGTCCTTTTTCATCCAGTTCGTGGCGGCCGTGAAGCCGTTGGGCGAGGCGTTCGCGTCGAGCACGTTGCCTTTCAGGCGGCCGGGCTTGGCCTCCGTCGCGCCGACGTTGACTTCGGCCTTTGCGAAGAAGTTCTTGTCGAGGAGCTGGTTGACCTTGACCTCGGAGATTTCGACCAGGGTCCCCCGCGTCCCGACCTGGGAGCTGAACCAGGACAGGGGAACGGTGACGCCCTCCACGTCCTCGAACGAGGCGAAATCGTAGTTGACTTCGTATTTTTCGCCCTCGGGCGTCTGGCCCTGGAATACGAGCCGCTTGAGGCGGAAATCGTCCTGGAGGAGGAAGAAATTCACCTGGAGGGGCTCGGCCTTCGTCGAGAGATGATGCAATTTTTCCGGACCGTAGGCCTTGAGCCCCTGGTAGTCCAACTGGCCCTGGAACCGGATCAGACTAAACAGCCCCCCGTAAAGCTTCGCCAGGACCTCGTTCGTGGCTTTCCGGATGCCCGTGAGCTCGGTCGTCTCGTTGAAGTAGTTCCGTTGGACCTTGCCCCACCGGACGAGGACGGCTTCCGTGACGACCGGGTCCTTGCCCGTGGTGAACTTCAGTTCCCCGGCCGACGTGGCATAATACCGGGTCGAGCCGCTCTTGAAGGAGAAGTTCTGAATCTGGGCCAGCTTCTCCTTTCCTCCTGAAGCCTGAATGTTCTTCTCGATGATGTCCTTGAGGGACGGATTGGCCTGGGCCGAGGCGAAAGCCGCCAGGCCCGCCAGGCTTAAAATGCCGGCGGCTAACCGCCGGGATGCGCGCATCGTCATTCCGACCTCCCTTTTTGGCATTCCTGCATATGGGAGGATTATATCCGAAATGGGGCCGTCTGCCAAAATTCCGCCTGCGCATGGAAAGTCCGCGAGGAATTTGCTTATAATAAGACCGGTATGAACAGGATCGATATCTGAGGAGCGTGGGGTACAAGGTCGAAGAATGAAAAAATCGATGTTTCTGAAAATGTTTGGTGGCTTCGGGCTCCTCATTCTGGGTATGAGCGGCCTGATCGCCCTGCTCTCGTTCGCTACGATCCGCAGCCACGTTCAGGACAATCTCGCCCAGGAGCTCGAATACCTGGGCCGGGCCCTCTCTCGCGATATCCAGGGCTTCCTCGAACAAGGCCAAACGGCGGACATGGACGCTTTTCTCAAGAAAGAAGCCAAGGACATCCACGCCCGGGTGACGGTGATCGCCCCCGACGGAACGGTTCTCGCGGATTCGGAAAAAGATCCGGCCGGGATGGAGAACCACAGGTACCGACCCGAGGTGACGGAAGCTCTGGAAGGCCGGGTCGGCAAATCCCTCCGATACAGCGTGACCGTCGAGGAAAAAATGCTCTATGTCGGACTTCCCCTCGAGTCCGACGGCCGCGTCCTGGGCGTCCTCCGGCTCAGCCTGTTCATGAAGACGATCGACGTCCTCCTGGGCAGCCTCCGGACGACGATCGGACGGTCCATCCTCCTTATGGCCGTCGCGGCGCTCCTCCTGGCCCTCCTCCTCTCCCTGAATTTCACCCGCCCCATCCGCAAGCTGACCGCCGCCGCCCGGGAGGTCGAAGCCGGGCGGTTCGGAACCCGCGTGGCGCTCCATTCCAAGGACGATTTCCGGGAGCTGGGTTTCGCCTTCAACCTGATGACCCAGAGAATCGAGACGCTGTTCGCCGACCTTTCTCGGCAGAAGGAGGGCCTGGACAACGTCATGGCCTCGATCGACGAGGGCCTCCTGGTCATAGATGCCGAGGGGCGCATCGTTTTGGCCAACGAGCGTTTCCGGAAACTGATCGGCGAGGACGCCCCGGAGGGAAAATATTACTGGGAAGCGGTCCGGAAGCCGAAGATCCAGGAATTCATCGCTCGGCTCCAGGCCGAACGTGGCCGCCTGAGCGGAGAGGTTCGAGCCGACGAAAAGACCCTCCTCTGTACAGGAGGGACGCTTGACGACCGGGGCGGCATCGTCCTGACCGTGCATGACATCACTGACCTCAAGAACATCGAAATCGTCAAGAAGGGCTTCATCGTCAACGCCTCCCATGAGCTCCGGACCCCGTTGGCCGCGATCCTCGGCGCCGTCGAGACGCTGGAGGAGGGCCCCGGCAAGATCAACGCGACCTCCCTGGAGAGCCTGAAACGTCATGCCGAAAGGCTCAAGGCCATCGTCGAGGACCTTTTCAAGCCGGCCGGTTAGTCCGTGACGATGGGCGGCGCGGACAACCGGGGAGGGGCATCTTCTCGAGCGGGCCGGGGCCGTCGAAAATTTCGCACTCCGAGGGCACACAGCATGTTTCGCAGACGCGCTTGAAGCCGCGGTAGCTCCGAAGCGCCACGTCCGGCGCGAGAAAGCCGGCCTTCACTGGTTCCCGCCGGAGGAGGTCGGTGCTGAGGTATTTCTTGTTGTCGTCGGAGAACACGGTGACGACCACGGCGTCCCGGCCCATCTTGTTCTGGACCATGAGGGCGCCCAGGAAATTGGCCCCCGAGGAGATGCCGACGCCGATGCCGAGTTCCGCGGCCAGCTTCTGGGCCATGAGGATGGAGTCGCCGTCATCGACGGCGATGATCTCGTCGAGACCGTCGAGTTTGACGATCGGCGGGATGAATTCGTCCGAGATCCCCTGGATGCGGTGCTTGCCGACTTTGTGGCCCGTCGACATCGTGGGCGAATTGGCGGGCTCAAGCGGGTGGAGCTTGACCTTCGGATTCTTCTCGCGGAGATATCGCCCCGTGCCCATGATCGTTCCGCCCGTGCCTACGCCGGCGACGAAGGCGTCGGGCCGGAGGCCGCGGAAATTGAGCTGCCACCAAATCTCGGGCCCGGTGGTCCGATAATGGGCATCGACGTTGTTCTCGTTGCTGAACTGGCGGGGGAGGAAGGCCCCCGGCGTTCGTGCGGCCAGCTCCTCCGACAGGCGGATGCTTCCGAGAAAGCCGCCCTGTTCGGGGCTGACGAGGTTGATGGCCGCTCCAAGGCTCTTGATGAGATTGATCCGCTCCGCGCTCATCCAGTTGGGCATGAAGATGGCGACGGGGTGGCCGAGGGCCCGGCCGACGGCCGAGAAGGCGATGCCCGTGTTGCCGCTCGTCGCTTCGATGATAAGCGCCCCGGGAATCAGGTCGCCCCGCTCATAGCCCCGGCGGAGGATGTGGAAAGCCATGCGATCTTTGATGCTGCCCGTCATGTTCAGGTTTTCGGCCTTGGCATAGAGGACGCGGTTTTCGCCCTGATAGGTGAATTCGATGGCCAGGAGCGGCGTATTGCCGATCAGGCTGGACAGCTCGCGGATGCGGCGGTCCCGATCATCGGTCGGTGTTATCATGCTGGCGTCCTCCAGAAGCTGGGGCCATTCACTCGGGGGGAACGGCCGGAATCGTTTCCATCGCAATCGCGAAATCCTATTTTTGAGTAGGACCGGCCGAAAGTCAAGCCGGAAGAGCGGTCCGGATCGAATTCGCGCCGGCTTGCCCCCGGCCTTCCGGCCGGGTAGAATACGAAGGGCGCGGGGCGGGGGGCCGGGCCCTAGGACCGGAGGCTCCAGGCTCCGGAATCGATAGACCGGACCGAGGACATGCGATATTATCTGGGACTAGGAAGCAATCTGGGCGATACGCGAAAAAACCTGGCGCGCGCCCGACGCCGTCTCGCGGCGGGCGGCCTCAAGATCCGGAAAGCCTCATCCCTGTACCTGACCGAACCCGTGGGATTTCCCGGCCAGCCCTGGTTTCTGAACCAGGTCGTCCAGGTCGAAACGGGCCTCTCTCCCTGGCAGCTTCTCGGTCTCGCCCAGCGCCTCGAATCGATGCTTGGCCGGACTCCGGGGCCGCGTAACGCCCCCCGGGTGATCGATATCGACATCCTCCTCGCCGGCGAAACGGTTATCGATACGCCGTCCTTGACGGTGCCTCATGCCCGGCTCGCCGAGCGTAATTTCGTGCTGATTCCCTTGGCCGAAATCGCCCCCCAGGCCGTCCATCCCCGCCTGAAAAAAACGGTCCGAACGCTTCTCGGCGCCTCGCCCGACCGCTCTCGCGTCGAAAAAGCTTCGCCCCGTTCCAAGCCGAAAGCCGTGGCGCGCTAGAAAGCGTCTTCGAGGTGACTGAGGACGATATGTCCCTCGTCCGGAATCGTAACCGCGACGACATCGAACCGGCAAGGGGAGTCTTCCAGGCGATGGCGGCAGAGATATGCCTGCGCGATCCGGCGCAGCTGGTCCCGCTTGGCCCAGGTCACGGCCTCCTCGGGAGGGCCGCATCCCGGGCCGGCGCGCGTTTTGACCTCCACGAAAACCAGGGTCCCGTCGCGCGCGCGGGCGATGACGTCGATTTCTCCCCGGAGCAGGCGGACGCAGCGGCCGAGGATCCGGTACCCGCGCTTTCGGAGATGGCGGACGGCCGCCTCTTCGCCGCGCCGGCCTAGCTTCCGCCGGAGGTCCTCACGATCTTCCACCGCACGCCGTCCTTGGTGTCCTCGAGGATGACGCCGGCCGCGGCCAGCTCCTTCCGGAGCCGGTCGGCCGAAGCAAAATCCCGGGCTTTGCGGGCGGTTTCCCGGGCCCGGATCTTCGCTTCGAGCGCTTCGGGCAGCTTCTCTTCGACCCGCGGAGGCAGGACCCCGAGGACATCGTCCAAGGAATAGACGTAGGCGGCGATCGCTTTTGCGTCATCGGACTTGATTTCCCCGTTTTTGTTCAGCGAGTTGACCCGCCGGATGAGCTCGAACAGGGCGGTCAAGGCGATCGAGATATTGAGGTCGTCGCGGAGGCCGTCATCGAATTTCGCCCGGGTTTCGGCAAGAAGCCGGTCCGTTTCGGAGGCTCTGCCGGGCGGGAAGGCGCCGGTTTCGAGTTCGACCAAGAAGTCCTTGATCCGCCGGAGCCCGGCGCCGGCCTGCTCGAGGGCCTCGAACGTGAAGTTCAGGACCTTACGGTAGTGGGACGAGATCAGCAGGAATCGGAGGGCCATGAGGTCGACCCCGTGCTTCTGAACGAGGTCCCGGAGGGTGTAGACGTTGCCTTTGGACTTCGCCATCTTCTCGCCGTCCACGATCAGGTGATGGCAGTGGAGCCAGTAGTTCGCGAACGGCTTCCCGGTCAGGGCCTCGGATTGGGCGATCTCGTTCTCATGATGGGGGAAGATGTTGTCCACGCCGCCGCAATGGATGTCGAAGGGCTGGCCGAGGTAGCGGACGCTCATGGCCGAGCACTCGATGTGCCAGCCCGGCCGCCCCGGCCCGATCTCGGTCTCCCAGACCGGCTCGCCTTCCTTCGGCGCCTTCCAAAGGGCGAAATCCTGGACGCTCTCCTTTTCATATTCGTCGGACTCGACCCGCCCCGTGGACCGGAGCTCGGAGAGGTCGATTTTGGACAGCTTGCCGTAACCGGGGAAGAGGGCGATCTTGAAGTAGATCGACCCGTCCTTGCGGTAGGCGATGCCCTTTTCGAGAAGCCCCTGGATGATCCGGACCATATCGGGGATGTGGTCGGTCGCCCGCGGATAGATGTCGGCGGGCTCGATCCGCAGGGCGGCGAGGTCTTCCGTGAACGCCTGAATGAAGGGGGCGGTATAGTCCTTGAGTCCGATTCCCTTGGCATTCGCTCCCCGGATGGTCTTGTCGTCCACGTCGGTGATGTTCATGACGTGGCGGACCTTGAAGCCGCTGTATTTCAGGACCCGCTTGAGTAGGTCCTCGAACATGTAGGCCCGGTAATTGCCGATGTGGGCGTAATCGTAGACGGTCGGCCCGCACGTATAGAGCCCGACTTCTCCGGGAACGACGGGCTGGAAGGGTTCCTTGCGGCCGCTCAAGGTGTTCGTGAACTGGATCATAACGCGGCCTATTATAATGCTCCGCCCGGGCAAATGAAATAGGGGAGAGAGGCCCGATAGGACCGTACCGAAGAGGAAGAATTTCAGGGAGAGAACGTGCGGCGATCGGCAATCTCGGGGCGGTCCGGCAAATTGACCGGGCTGGGGCGTTTGTGCCATAATTTCATATCATTTTTCTATTTTCCGATTAAACGAGACGCATTCATGACCAACATCATCGGCATCCGCCGCGAGGACAAGAATCCTTGGGAGCGCCGCGTTCCCCTCATCCCCAGCCACATCCGGGAGCTCATCAAGGTCTACGGCCTCAAGATCCTGGTCCAGCCGTCCCCCATCCGGGTCTTTGCCGACGACGACTTCAAGCTCGAGGGAGCGAAAGTGCAGGACGGTCTCGGCGCCGCCTCGATCGTCCTCGGGATCAAAGAGATTCCCGACGCCCTGTTCGAGGCCGGCAAGGCTTACATCTTCTTTTCGCATACGATCAAGGGCCAGCCGGGCAACATGCCCATGCTTCGGACCCTCGTCGAGCAGAAGTGCAGCCTGATCGATTACGAACGGATCGTAGACGAAAAAGGCCGGCGGCTCGTCTTCTTCGGCCGCCAGGCCGGGGCGGCGGGGATGATCGATTCCCTGTGGGCTTTGAGCCGCCGCCTGAAGGCGGAGGACAAAGAGAACCCTTTTGCCCCCATCCGCCAGACCATTGATTACCAGAGCCTGGTTGAGGCCAAGGAGGAGATCGCGGAGGTCGGCGAGCGCATCAGGCAAAAAGGCCTCCCGCCCGATATGGTCCCGTTTATCTGCGGATTCACGGGCTACGGACACGTGTCCCAAGGGGCGCAGGAGATCTTTGATCTGCTGCCGAGCGACGAGATCGAGCCCGAAGAGTTCGGGTCGTTCATCGAAAAAGGGAATTTCTCCCCGTTCCGCGTCTACAAGACCGTCTTCCGCGAGGAACACCTCGTCCGGCCCAAGGAACCGGCCGCGGCGTTCGATCTCCAGAGCTACTACGGCCACCCCGAAAATTACGTCCCCGTCCTGGAGGCGTATGTCCGCCATATGACCATGCTCATCAACGGCATCTATTGGGCCCCCAAATTCCCCCGTTTCGTGACCAAGGCCTTTCTCCGGGACCTCTTCGGCGGCCGACAGGACCCGCGCTTGAAGGTCATCGGGGACATTTCCTGCGATATCGATGGGGCGATGGAATGCACCATCCGGGCCACCGATCCCCGGGAGCCCGTCTACGTCTATGATCCGGCCATGGACGCGGCCTTGCCCGGCGTCCATGGGCGCGGGCCGGTGGTGATGGCCGTCTACAATCTCCCGGCCGAGATCCCCCTCGAGTCCTCCGTGTTCTTCAGTCAATCGCTCATGCCCTTCATTCCGGGGATTGTCCGGGCCGACTTCGGCGGGTCGTTCCAGGACTGCGAGCTGCCGGCTCCCATCAAAAAAGCGGTGATCTTGTTCAAGGGCGAGTTCACGCCCGAATATCGATACATGCAGGATTTCCTCAGGACGCCCGCTTCCGGCGAGATGCGGCGATGAACACCGTCCTGGTCCTGGGGGCGGGTTTCGTGGCCGGGCCCCTCGTCCGCTATTTCCTGGAAAGGCCCGATGCGGCGGTCCGGGTGGCGGACGTGGAATCGTCCAAGGCGCAGGCCCTGATCGGGTCCCATCCTCGGGGGAAGGCCCTCTCTCTCGACCTGCAGAACGAGGAGGCTCTTAAAAAGGAGATCGCCGGGGCCGACCTCGTGGTCAGCCTGGTTCCCTACGGGTTCCATCCCACGGTCGCCCGGCACTGTATCGCCTTCCGGAAGAACATGGTGACGACGTCCTACGCGAGCGACGCCATGAAGAGCCTCGACGCGGACGCCCGCCGGGCGGGAATCACGCTCCTCAATGAGGTCGGGCTCGACCCGGGAATCGACCATATGGAAGCCATGCGGGTCATCGATGAGATCAAGGCGCGGGACGGCAGGGTCCTCGGCTTCACCTCGTACTGCGGCGGCCTGCCCGCTCCCGAGGCCAATACGAATCCCTGGGGCTACAAGTTCTCCTGGAGCCCTCGGGGCGTCCTGCTCGCGGGCAAGAACGCGGCCGATTATCTCAAGGACGGCCGGGAGGTCGACATCCCGGGGCCGGAGCTGTTCGCCCATTATGAGATGGTCACGATCAAGGGCCTGGGCGTCTTCGAGGGCTACGCCAACCGGGATTCCAGGCCGTACGCCGCGCTCTATGGGATCCCCGAGACGCGGACCATGTTCCGCGGGACCCTGCGGTATCCGGGCTGGTGCGCGACTCTGAAGAAGATCGGCGACGTCGGCCTGCTCGATCAGACCGAGCGGGACCTGAAGGGAACGACCTACGCCGCCCTCCTGAAATCCCTGGCCGGACTCGCGCCCTTGGGTGACCTCCGGACGGCGCTCGCCGACAAGCTCGGCCTTTCGGCGAAGTCGGGGATCCTCGACCGTTGGGAATGGCTGGGCCTGTTCAATGATGAGCCCATCCCCATGGCCCGGGGTTCGGCCCTGGACGTCCTCGAGCATCTCATGCTCCGCAAGCTCCGCTATGCGGAAGGCGAACGGGACATGATCGTCCTCCGGCATGCCTTCCGCTACGCCGGCCCCGACGGCCGGGAAAAATCGGTCACCTCGACCCTCATCGATTATGGGATTCCGGGCGGCGATTCCGCCATGGCCCGGACGGTGGGATTTCCGGCGGCGGCGGGCGCGCGCCTCCTTCTCGAAGGGAAGATCAGCCGGAAAGGCGTCTGCCTCCCGGTTCATTCCGAGATTTACGGGCCGATCCTTCGAGAGCTCGGGGGCCGCGGGATCATCTTTCGGGAGGACGAGGGCTGACGGGCGGCCCCCGGACAGAGGAGTGGCCATGATCCGAAAAGCGGCGGTCGCGGGTGCGTTTTATCCCGGCCTGGCGTCCGAGCTTCGGCGCGAGCTCGGCGCGCTGATCGATCCCGCGGCCGACAAGGTCCGGGCGAAGGCCGTGATCTCGCCCCACGCCGGATACATTTATTCGGGCCCCGTCGCGGGGGCCGTATTTTCCTCCGTGGTCCTGCCCGACACGTTCGTCATTCTGGCTCCGAGCCACCGCCCGATCCGGCCGGTCTTCGCCGTGATGGAAAAGGGGGCTTGGGAAACGCCGCTCGGGGCCGTCCCCGTGGCGGAGGACCTGGCCGCGGCCGTCCTTGCCTTGTCTCAGGATCTGAAGGTGGATCCGGCCGCCCACGATCGCGAGCATTCCCTCGAAGTGCAACTTCCGTTTCTCCAATATCTCAATCCCCGGATTTCGATCGTCCCCATCGCCGTCTCGTACCTCGCGACCTACCGCCAGCTCGAAGACCTCGGCCGGGCCGTCGCGGCCGGCATCACCGGTCTGGGACGGGACGTCCTCGTGATCGCCAGCACGGACATGAGCCATTACATCAGCCGCGAGGAGGCGGAAGCCCGGGACGCCCTGGCCCTCCGCCGGATTCTGGCCCTCGATCCGCGGGGCCTCTTTGACGTGGTGAAGGCCGAGGGCCTCAGCATGTGCGGCTTCCAGCCCACGGCGGCCGCGCTCGTCGCGGCGAAAGCCCTCGGGGCGGTGAAGGCGGAGCTCGTGAGGTACGCCACCTCGGGCGATCGCACCGGCGATGATCGCGAGGTTGTCGCGTACGCCGGCCTGCGAATTTTCTGAGGCCGCCGTCCGTTCATTGACTTCCCGTCATCTCCCGCTATAATGTTTTTTGGATAGGACCATGAAAAATCCGAATCTCCGCGACAAGGACCGGACCGTCCTCCGGGCGATCGTCGAAAACTACCTCAAGATCGGAAAGCCGGTCAGCTCCGGCCTCCTCCATCAGAAAGGCGCCCTGTCCGACTCGCCGGCCACGATCCGGAACATCATGGTCAAACTCGAGGAAGGGGGCTTCCTCGTCCAGCCTCACACGTCGGCCGGCCGCATCCCGACCGACCAGGGCCTCCGGTTCTACGTCAACAGCCTGCTCGAAGAGTCGCCCCTCGCCCTCGAGCGTTCCAGTCTGGCGACGGCGGACCTCGCAGCCCGGAAAGGCGACTTGAATTCGCTGCTGCACCAGGCTTCGCGCGTTCTGGCCGACGAATCCGACAGTTTGGGATTCGTCCTTTCGCCGCGGATCTCGCGGATCCATTTCCACCACGTCCGGTTCATCAAAATCGCCGAGAGCAAGGTGATGATCATCCTGGTCACGTTGTTCAACCTCGTGCTGACCGAGATCGTCACCACGGAGACCTACTTCGACCAGAGCGAACTCGACCGGGCTTCGCAGTATCTCAATCAGGGCTTCCAGGGAAAGACCCTGGCCGCCGTCCGGGAAGGGCTGCTCGGGGAGCTGTCCCACTACAAATCCAAGTTCGAGCAGGCGTTCAACAAGCTCATGGCCCTGCTCAAGGATTCGATCGTCCAGGAGGACCAGGCCGATCCGATCATCCTCCAGGGCGCGGCCAAGCTGATCGGCAAGTTCGACGAATTCGACCTCGATCGCCTCAAATCGCTTTTTCAAAACTTTGAAGAGAAAGCCGGCCTGGCCAAACTCCTGAGCGATTTCATCTCGCTCGACCGGGTCAAGGTCCTCATCGGCCGCGAGTCCAATCTGCCGAGCATCTCCGAGTGTTCGCTCATTCTGTCCCACTACGGCGACCGGAACCAGGTCCTGGGATCGGTCGGGATCATCGGGCCCAAGCGCCTGCCTTATAAGAAGATCATCCCGCTCGTCGACGACGTGGCCAAGAAGATCAGCCAGACGATCAGCCAGAATTCATAGACAAAGGAACAAAGCATGGACCTTGACACCAAGGACGATAAAGACGCCCGGGCCGCGGATTCGGACGCGGGGCAGAAGACCGCGGAGTCCGGCCCACCCGGGCCCGAGGCCGCTCCCGCCGCCGCGCCGGCTCCGGCAGAGCCCAAGGAGGCCAAAGACGGCAAGAAGGGCCACGATCCCGAGGACTCTCGGTCCCTCAAAGGCAAGCTCAAGAAAAAAGACCACGAAATCAAAGAGCTCCGCCGGGCGGCGGAGGAGCTCCGCGTCGAAGCCGCGGGGCTCAAGGACCGCTATCTGCGGATGGCGGCCGATATGGACAACCAGCGGAAACGGTTCGAGCGGGAGCGGGCCGAATACCTCCAGTTCGCCCAGGGCGACCTTCTCAAGGAGCTCCTGACTGTCCTCGACAATTTCGAGCGCGCCCTCAAGACCCGGGACCATGCGGAGGGGGCCGGCTTCCAGGAGGGCGTGGATCTCATCGCCAAGCAGCTCCAGGACCTGGTCCGGAAGCGGGGCGTGACCCTGGTCGAAGCCGTCGGCGTGCGGTTCGATCCGGCCGTCCACCAGGCTATCCTCACCGAGGAGGCCGAAGGCATCGAGGAGCCGGTCATTGGAGAGGAGCTCCAGAAAGGCTACAAACTCCACGACCGGCTGCTTCGGCCGGCGCTGGTCAAGGTCCGCGTCCCGAAAAGCGGCTCATGAAGGCTCCCGTCATCGGCATCGATCTCGGGACGACCTTTTCCTGTGTCGCCTATCTCACCGGAGAGCAGGCCCGGGTCATCCCCAATCTCGAAGGGGCGATGACCACACCCTCGGTCGTGGGCTTCACCGCCGCGGGCGAGACGCTGGTCGGAACGATGGCCCTGCGCCAGGCCGCCACGAATCCGGAGCGGACGCTCCACGCCGTCAAGCGCCTGATCGGGCGGAAATTCGAGGACAAGGTCGTCCAGGCCGCCCGGAAGCGCCTGCCCTACAAGCTCGCCGCCGCGGCGAACGGCGATGTCGTCATCGACGCCGCGGGGCGGCTCATCACGCCCCAGGAAGTCTCCGCCCTGATCCTGGGCTATCTCAAGGCGTGCGCCGAGGCTTACCTCGGCGGCGAGGTCGCCGACGCGGTCATCACGGTCCCGGCCCACTTCAGCGAGCCGCAGCGCCAGGCGACGAAGGACGCGGCCGTCATCGCCGGCCTGAACGTGCTCCGCGTCATCAATGAGCCCACGGCCGCGAGCCTGGCCTTCGGCCTGAACCGGGGGGCGAACGGCACATCGGCCGTCTTCGACATGGGCGGCGGGACGTTCGACATCACCCTTCTCGAAAAGAGCGGCGGTGTCTTCCAGGTCCTGGCGACGAACGGCGATTCCTACCTCGGCGGCGAGGATTTCGACCAGCGGATCGTGGACTGGGTCCTCGAGGCGCTGCGGAAGGAGCAGGGCGTCGATCTCGACGACGACACGTACGCCCGGCAGCGCATCCGCGAAGCCGCGGAGAAGGCCAAGTGCGAGCTGTCGTTCACCGCCGAGACCGAGATCAACCTCCCGTTTATCGCCTCGACGGCCTCAGGCTCGAAGCATTTCCGGAAAGAGCTCCGCCGCGCCGTCCTGGAGGACCTGACCCGGGACCTCGTGGACCGGGCGTTCCCGCTCGTCGAGAGGACGTTCGCCGAGAGCAAGCTCCGGCCGTCCGAAATCGATTCGGTCCTGCTCGTCGGCGGCCAGACGCGGATGCCCCTGATCCGCAGGCGCGCGGCCGAATTCTTCGGACGCAAGCCGTCGGAAGGCGTCAACCCCGAGGAGAGCGTCGCCCTCGGGGCGGCCGTCCAGTCCGGAATCCTGGAGAGCCGCTTCAAGGATGTCGTCCTCCTGCTCGACGTCACTTCTCAGTCCCTGGGCATCGAGATCGAGAACGACGGCTTCGAGAAGGTGATCGACAAGAATACGACCATCCCCACCAAGCGGACCAAGACCTTCACCACCGTCGAGAACAATCAGCGCCTCGTCCGCGTCCACGTCGTCCAAGGGGATGGCCCCCGGGCCTCGGACAACGTCTCGCTGGGCATGTTCGACCTCCTGGGGCTCATTGCTGCCCCGGCTGGAAACGCGCAAATCGAAGTCACGTTCGAGATCGACGCGAACGGCCTGGTGAAGGTGACCGCCCGCGACGTCCTGACGGGCCTGGAACAGCAGACCGCCGTCCACCCGTCCTCGGGGCTCAGCAAGCAGCAGGTGGACGGTCTCGCCAAACAAGCGCGGGCGAAATCCTCCCGGAAGAAAGCCCATGAGTAAGCGGAACTATTACGAGGTCTTGGGCGTCGAGCGGAACGCGTCAGCCGAGGAGGTCAAAAAGGCCTACCGGCAGATGGCCCTGAAGCACCATCCCGACCGCAACGCGGGCGACAAGCAGGCCGAGGAGCGGTTCAAAGAGGCGGCCGAAGCGTACAGCGTCCTGGCCGATCCGGAGAAGCGCTCGACCTACGACCGGTTCGGGGCCGAGGGCCTCCGCGGCGAGGGGTTCCAGGGTTTTAACTCCACGGTCTTCGAGGATTTCGAGGACATTCTCGGCAACTTCTTCGGCTTCAATTTCGGGTTCGGCGACCTGTTTGGGGCGGGATCCCGTCCGCGCCGCCAGCCGGCCCAGCGGGGGCGAGACCTGGCCCTGGAGATCGAGATCAGCCTGGAAGAGGCGGCGGCCGGCGTGGAAAAGGAGATCTCGCTTCACCGGGCCGAAGCCTGTCCGACTTGCCGCGGGACGTGCGTCCGTCCGGGCACGCAGAAGGAGACCTGTTCTTCGTGCGGAGGCCGCGGCCAGATCCGCCACCAGCAGGGTTTCTTCACCGTGAGCCGTCCCTGTTCGCGCTGCCACGGGAGCGGCGAAGTCATCCCCGCGCCGTGCGATGATTGCCGGGGGACGGGCCACGCGCGCCAGAAGCGCGACCTGAAGATCCGCATCCCGGCCGGCGTGGACGAGGGATCGCGCCTCCGGATCGCGGGCGAAGGCGAAGCGGGGGTGAGCGGGGCCGAGCCCGGCGATCTCTACGCCGTGATCCGCGTCCGGAAGCACGAATTCTTCGACCGCGAAGACCACCACCTGACCTGCGAAATCGCCATCTCCTTCGCCCAGGCCGCCCTCGGCGTGACCGTGGAGATCCCGACGTTCGACGGCGGCGAGAAGCTCAAGATCCCGGCCGGGACCCAGGCGGGCCAGGTCTTCCGGATCCGGGGCAAGGGGCTGAAGGAGCTGGACAGCCGCCGGCTCGGCGACCTGTTCGTCCGGGTCCAGGTCCGCACCCCCGACGACCTGCCCAAGGACCAGAAGGCCCTTCTTCGCCAGCTCGCCGGGATGCGGTCCGAGACCCTGGAATTTCTCGATCAGGAGCACGTCCGGAAAGCGAGAGTCCCGAGGAGCGAAGGCCGCCGGTGACGTCCAATCATTTCTTCATCGCCAAAGCCCGGGTCCGGGGCGACGTTTTCGTCCTGGACGGCGGGGCGGCGCTCCTGTCCCATTTCTGGAGCTGGTGACATGTTTCTGCAGGGACAGAAAGTCGGCAAATACGAAATCATCCGCTCCCTGGGAAGCGGCGGGTTCGGTTCGGTCTTTCTGGCCAAGGACACCTGGCTCGACATCAAAGTCGCGATCAAGGTCCCCCACAAGCAGTCCCAGGAGCTGTTCAAGCTCCTCAAGGAGCCGCGGCTCCAGGCCGCCCTCAACCATCCCAACATCGTCCGGATGATCGCGGCCGAGAAGGAAGACAAGACGTTCTTCATGGTGATGGAATACGTCCGGGGCAAGACGCTCGAGAAAATCCTGGTGAAGGAGAAGGTCCTCGACGTCGAGCAGGCCCTGGACTATACCAAGCAGCTTTCGGCCGGCGTGGACCACGCCCACAAGAACAAGATCATCCACCGGGACCTTCGCCCCTCGAACATCATGGTTTCGGAGGAGGGGACGATCAAGATCACGGATTTCGGGACCTCGGCCTGGCTACAGAACGTGCCCTACGCTTCGACCCGCATCGGCTCCCCGCCCTACATGGCCCCCGAGCAATTCCAGGGCAAGGCGACGTTCGCCTCCGACATCTATTCCATCGGCTGCATCCTCTACGAGATGGTCATCGGCCGGCCGCCGATCTACGATCCCGACCCGTTCAAGATCCTGGAAAAGGCCCAGGAGGGCCGGATCACCCCGCCCCGCCTCAAGAATATGAAGATTCCCAGGGAGCTCGATGAGATCATCATGAAATGTCTCGCGGCCAAGGTCGAGGACCGCTATCAGCGTCCCTTCGAGATCCTCCGGGCGCTGTCCGAAATCCGGGGGGAGAAGCGCCAAAAGTCCGAGCTCGAGGACATCCTGAGCCGCATCCGGGCCCGTGAACAGGCCTCGACCGAGTGCTGCTGGAACTGCCGCCGGTCTCTTCCCCTCCGGGCCAAGGCCTGCCCGTACTGCGGCGAATCCCTCTGAACCGTTCCCTCCCCCCGCATTGACTCCCGGAAAGGATGTTGGGTAAGATAGGTTCACCGAGTGATAAGATCTAAGAGGACGCGACCATACCCATGAACATCGATGAACTCCTGAAGATCGCGATCGAGATGGACGCCTCCGACGTCCACCTCAAAGTCGACAGCCCGCCGACCTTCCGCGTCCACGGGGGCCTCGTGTCCCTCGCTCAGCTGCCCAAGCCGACCGGCAAGGATATGGAAGACATGGCCAACCAGATCATGGGGGACTTCCAGCGCCAGAGGCTCAAGGAGGACTTCGACCTGGACCTCGCTTACAGCCTGCCGGGATTCGGCCGGTTCCGGGGCAGCATCTTCCTGCAGCGCAATTCGATCGCCATCTCGCTCCGGATCATCCCCTTCGAGGTCAAGCCCATCCGCGAGCTGCTCCTCCCCGAGGTCATCGAGAAGATCGCCCAGTTCGAGCGCGGCCTCATTCTCGTGACGGGGACGACGGGCAGCGGCAAGACGACGACCCTGGCCTCGATCATCGACGACATCAATTCCAGCCGGCGGAAGCATATCATCACCATCGAGGACCCGATCGAGTTCTTCCACCGCGACAAGAAGAGCACGATCTGCCAGCGCGAGGTCGGCTGGGACGTGAAGAGCTTCTCGCGCGGCTTGCGCGGCGCCCTGCGCGAGGACCCCGACATCATCCTCGTGGGCGAGATGCGCGACGTCGACACGATCGAGACGGCCCTCATGGCCGCCGAGACCGGCCACCTCGTCCTCAGCACCCTCCACACGCTCGACGCGCCGGAGACCATCAACCGGATCGTCTCCGTGTTCCCCCCGCACCAGCACCGCCAGATCCGCATCCAGCTTGCGAGCATCCTGGCGGCCGTCATCTCGATGCGGCTCATCCCCCGCAAGGACGGCAAGGGCCGGGTGCCGGCCGTCGAGGTCATGATCGCCACGCCCCATATCCAGGACCTCATCCAGGACCGGGACAAATGGACCCTCATCCGGGAGGCGATCGCGGCGGGCGTCTCGCAATACGGCATGCAGACCTTCGACCAATCCGTCCACGCTCTCTACAAGGGCGGCCTCATCTCCTTCGAACAGGGTCTCCGCTACTCGACGAGCCCGGACAACTTCCGGCTGCGCGTCCAGGGCATCCAGTCGACGATGGACCTGGCCATGGAAGAGATGGAAAAGAAATTGAACCGACCGGCGGGGGGCGAGACTCCGCCGGCGGCCGACGAGACATGACATCATGAACGCTCAGGACATCCGCCGGACCTTCCTCGATTTCTTCGCCCGCAAGGGCCACAAGGTCCTTCCGAGCTCCCCGCTCCTTCCCAAGGACGACCCGACCCTCCTGTTCACCAACGCCGGGATGAACCAGTTCAAGGACATCTTCCTCGGCCTGGAGAGCCGGAGCTACAAGCGGGCGGCCACGGTCCAAAAATGCATGCGGGTCAGCGGCAAGCACAACGACCTCGAGCAGGTCGGGCGGACGCGGAAACACCACACGTTTTTCGAGATGCTGGGCAACTTCTCCTTCGGCGATTATTTCAAGCGGGAGGCCATCGCCTTCGCCTGGGAGCTGATGACCTCGGTCTTCGAGTTCGATACGGCCCGGCTCTACGTCACGGTATACGAAGAGGACGACGAGGCCTTCACTCTCTGGAACCGCGAGGCGGGCGTGCCCGCGGACCGGATCTTCCGCCTGGGCAAGAAGGACAACTTCTGGGCGATGGGGGAGACCGGCCCCTGCGGCCCGTGCTCCGAGATCCACTACGACCAGCACCCGGAGCTCGAAGCCGGCACCCCGCTCGAGCTCATCGAGGGGGGGAGTGACCGGATGGTCGAGCTCTGGAACCTCGTCTTCATGCAGTTCTTCCAGGACGAGAAGGGCGTCCTGCATCCGCTGCCCTCCCCCTCGATCGACACCGGCATGGGCCTGGAGCGCATGGCCGCCGCCCTCCAGAACCGGGCCAGCAATTTCGACACCGACCTCTTCCGTCCGCTCATCGGCGAGATCTGCGGGCTGGCCTCGCGCGAGTATCCCGCCGACGACGAGGGCGACGTCGCCGTCCGGGTCATCGCCGACCACATCCGGTCGATCGCCTTCATGATTGGCGACGGCATCATGCCCGCGAACGACGGCCGGGGCTACGTCCTGCGCCGGCTCGTGCGGCGGGCTTTCCGGAAGGGAAACATGATCGGCCTCGAGAAGCCGTTCGTCTACAAGCTGGTCGGGGTCGTGGGCGACATCATGAAGGACGCCTATCCCGAGCTGCTGGCCTCGCAGAACTTCATCTCGAAGATCTGCCACGCCGAGGAGGAGCGGTTCGCCCAGACGCTCGCGTCCGGGCTGCGATATTTCCACCAGTTCGTGGAGGAGGCGCGCGCCAGGGGCGGCACCGGCCTGAGCGGCGAAGCGGTCTTCAAGCTGTACGACACCTTCGGCTTTCCGCTCGACCTGTCGCTTGAGTTGGCCCAGGAGGAGCGCCTTGGCATCGACGAGGCGGGCTTCCGCGACGAGCTCCAGAAGCAGAAGGAGCGGGCCCGCCGGTCCTGGAAGGGGGACGCCCAGACCCGGGAGCGGAAGGTTTACGAGGAGCTCGGCGCGTCAGGGTTGCGGTTCGCGGGCGTCGAGTGCGAGCGCGTGGACGAAGCCCGTCTGGTCGCCCTGATCAAGGACGGTGCGCGCGCCGGCGAGCTCCGCGCCGGGGAGAGCGGGGAAGCGGTCCTCGATCTCACCCCGTTCTATGCCGAAGCGGGCGGCCAGGTCGGGGACACCGGCCTGCTGAAGAACGCCCAAGCCTCGGCTTCGGTGGAAACGGCCTATTATCCCATCCCCGACGTCCGCAGCCACAAGATCAAGGTCCTCTCCGGAGTCCTCCGCGAGGGCGACGTCGTGTCGGCGGCGATCGATGCGGCCCGGCGGAAAGCGGTCCGCGGCAACCACACGGCCACGCACCTCCTCCACGCCGCCCTGCGCCAGGCGCTGGGCGACCACGTCAAGCAGGCCGGTTCGCTCGTGTCCCCGTCCCGGCTCCGGTTCGACTTCACCCATTTCCAGGCTCTCGGCGCCGCGGAGATTGCGAAGGTCGAACGCCTGGTCAATGAGAAAATCCGGGAGAATCTGCCCGTCTCTATCAAGGAGACCACTCTCGAGGAGGGCGTCCGGGAAGGGGCGATGGCCATCTTCGAGGAGAAGTACGGGGAGAAGGTCCGGATGGTGTCCATCGGCGACTACAGCCGCGAGCTCTGCGGGGGGGTTCATGCGCCCTCGTCCGGCGAGATCGGCCTGTTCAAGATCGTCGAGGAGACGAGCGTCGCTGCGGGCCTGCGGCGTATCGAGGCCGTGACAGGGGAGGCGGCCCTGGCCTATGTGCAGGAAACCGAGGCCCTGTTCGACGACGTCCTCCGCGCCCTGGCCGCCTCGCGCCGCGATGCGCCGACGCAGGTCGAAAAGCTTAAAGACCAGGTCCGGGAAAAGGACCACGAGATCAAGTCCCTCCGCCAAAAGATGCTGAGAGGATCGGCCGACCGATCCGAGGAAGACATCCGGACCGTCAAGGGTGTCAAGGTCCTCGTCCAGAAACGGGAAGGCCTGGTTCCGTCCGAGGCGCGCGGCCTGGCGGACGCGCTCAAGCGGAAGATCGGCTCCGGGGTCGTCATCCTGGGCTCGATCGGCGAAGACAAGGCCTTTCTCGTGGTCGGCGTGACCCAGGACCTCACCGGCCGGATCTCGGCCGCGGAGATAATCAAGCGCCTGGCCCCGATCGTCGGGGGCGGGGGC
>CABEBD010000182.1_pt1 | contig 25851 bp, 20 predicted proteins | sample 3132501 | NCBI WGS metagenome assembly CABEBD01 (sample SAMEA5534344, study PRJEB31848) | metagenome | biome: tundra; feature: field; material: soil | place: USA | collected 2013-05 | depth 0.45 m | reverse complement strand
GGTCGATGACGATCCGGCCGTAGTAGCCGCCCTCGGTCTGGTTGACCTGGGCGCTGCCGCCGGTCTGGGCGTAAGCCGTCATCCTCTTCCAGGTCTCGCCCTGGTCGTCCGAACGGTAGATGACGCCCGATCGCTTCGTCGGCTGGAAATTGGCGAGGGCATTGCCATACAGCATCTCCAGGACGTGCCGGTTGACGATCTGGACCCGGCCCTTGGCTTCGGTACTGTCCGGCTTAGGCGCTTCCTTCTTGGTCAGCTTTTCGACCTCGTCGATCGCGGCTATGAGGTCCTTGTCCTTGGCATAGACCTTGCGGGCCGCGGCGTCGAACTTGGCCAGGTCCACGCCCGATTTCGTCAGGAAGTCCTTGTCCCCGATCGCCTCGTTGAGCTTCTTTACTAAGTCGGCCTCGTTCTCAGCCGTGAAGGGCGTGAACTTGGGCGCTTGCTTGGCCAGTTCCGGATTGATCTTGAAGGTCTTGAATTTGGCGAACGTGAAGTCCTCGGCCCAGAGCGCCGCACCGCGGCCGCCGCCCCCCCCGCCGAATCCGCCGGGCGCGCGGAAATTCGCCACGCCGTCGCGCTCGGCCAGGCCGAGGTTCACTTCCTCGTCGAGCCGGGCGTAGACGATGGCCGGGTTCTTCTCGAAGACGGCCAGTCCGGTCCGTCCGACCTCGGCGCCGGCGGGGAGACCTTCGGTCAGCTTCTTCCAGGTCTTGCCGCCGTCGATCGTTTTATAGAGGTCGTTGCCCGGCTGCCGGTCGAGGTAGGTCCAGGCCCGGCGGAACGTCTTGTAGGCCTGGGCGATGACGATATCGGAGTTGCGGGGATCGATGACGAAGTCGCCGACGCCCCGGTCCTTCATCGGGAAGATGTTGGCCCAGGTCTTGCCGCCGTCCGTGCTCTTGTAGAGGCCGCGCTCGCAGTCCATCTCGTTGTCGTAGAGCTTGCCTTCGGCCGCAACATAAACGATGTCTGGGTTTTTGAAGTCCACCCCGACCTTGGGGATGAAAAAGCTTTTCTCCAGGCCGATCCGGACCCAGGTCTTGCCCGCATCCGTGGATTTCCACATCCCGTTGCCGTGGGCGCTCGACCGGGCGTGCATCGGCTCGCCCGTGCCCAGGTAGAGGATGCTTTGGTTCGATGGAGCGATGGCCATATAACCCATGCTCATGTTGCCGTACTTGTCGAAGAGAGGGTCAAAATGGATGCCGCCGTCCTCGGTTTTCCACAAGCCGCCCGAGGCGGTGAGGACGTAATAGGCCTGGCTCTGGCCGCGCGGCACCGCGAATTCGGTGATGCGCCCGGAGAAGGTGAACGGGCCGATGAAGCGCCAGGCGAACTGGTTGAAGTCGTCCGTCGTCACCGGGTTCCCGGCCGGGGCCGGGGTCGGAACGGCGGGTTTGGCCGGCGCGGGCGCCTGGGCCGAAACAGCGAGGGCCAGGCCGGCCATCAGGACGGCCGCCGCCAGGATGTTCCAAAGCGACTTGGGGGATGATTTCACGATGATGCCTCCTTCATGAATAATATTTATCGTTCTCAGGGAGAAAGGACCTCGGTCCCCGATTTCAGGCTGCTGATGTAGAACTTCGGCTCCTGTCCGAAGGCGGCGCGGAACGCCCGCGCGGCGCTTTCCTCGAGCGTTCCGACCGCTTTTTCCTCGACCAGGTTGATCGTGCACCCGCCGAACCCGGCGCCCATCATCCGCGCGCCGAGAACGCCGGGGACGGCCTGGGCGGCGTCGACGAGGACGTCGAGCTCGCGGCAGCTGACCTCGTAGTCGTCGCGGAGGCCGTCGTGCGAGCCGTTCATCCGCCGCCCGAAGGCGGCGAAGTCGCCGGACTTGAGGTCGGCGCAGGCGTCCTCGACGCGCCGGTTTTCCCGAACGACGTAGTCGCAGCGGCGGAAGATGACCGGGTCGAATTCCGCCCGGTGGGCCTCCAGGAGCTCCAGGGACACGTCGCGGAGGCTGCGGAGCGCGGGATCGTATTTCGACAGGAGCTTCACTCCCGCCTCGCACTGGCCCCGGCGGACGTTGTATTCCGAGGAGGCCAGCTCGCGTTTGACCTGGGTGTCGCAGAGCACGATCCGGAGGTCGCCCCGATCGAACGGGAAATATTGATAATCCAGGCTCCGGCAATCGAGCTTGAGGACGGATTTCGGGCGGCCGAAGATGTTGATGAACATGTCCATGATGCCGCAGCGCACCCCGACGAACTCGTTTTCGGCCTTCTGGGCGAGCTTGACCAGGGCCAGCGGATCCAGCCCCAGACCGAAGATGCGGTTCAGGGAGAAGGCCAGCCCGGCCTCGATCGCCGCCGACGAGGACATGCCCGAACCGATAGGGATATCGCCCCCGTACACGCAAGCGAAGCCGCCGATGGGGTGCCCGCCCTTGCGGAGCTGGTCGACGACGCCGATGAGGTAATTCGGCCAGCGCTTGTCGCTCGGGGCGAGGCCGGCCAGATCGAATTCGTGGGATTGTTCGAGATCGGCCGCGTGCAGCGCGACTTTCGACCCCGGCCGCGGCCCGACGGCGAAATAGATGGCCTTGTCGACGGCCGCGGGCAGGACGAAGCCTTCGTTGTAGTCGGTGTGTTCGCCGATGAGGTTGACCCGGCCGGGGGACCTCACGAGCAGCGGCTCGGCCCGGAAGAGCTCCCGGTAGGTGTCCGCGAGGCGCTGCGGCCGGCCCGGGCCGGCGGGATTAGTCGACGGTCGCATGGCGGTTCGCGAGGACGAAGACGAGGCCGGCGGCAACCATGAGTCCCCCCCACCAGACGGCGGGATGCAGACGGGCGAGTACGGTCTTGGATTCGGCGTGGGCCAGAAGGTCGTAGATTCCTGTGATCAAAATCACTCCCCCCATGAAGAGGAGGACCAATCCGACAAAAAACCAGATCGGCTTCATTTTTTTGACGTTATCGGCCATGGTTTTCTTCCCTTCCTCCAGCATCTCACCAGAAATAGACGTTGAGCAGGACCATGACGATGAGGGCCAGGACGGCGACGAAGGCCGGCTGCTTGAACCAGGGGACGTGCGCCCCAACCGTCTCGGGCGTCAGGCCTTTGACCAGGCCTACGAGCTCGGCTTCGGGTTTCTTCTTCGTGAACAGGCTGACGGCGACCGTCACCCCGAAGCAGATGAGCCAAGCCCACCAGGCCCGCCAGAAGTTGGCGGCCATGTCGCTCGCCCCCTTGTTGGACAGGGTGAGGACGCCGGCCTGGATCCACTCGAACTTGACGGCCAGGTACAGGGTGAACGACGAACCCATCCCGGCGATGAGGCCCCAGAACGCCCCGTTGGGCGTGATCCACTTGACGAACATCCCCAGGAGCATCGTGGCGAAGAGCGGCGCGTTGACCCAGGAGAAGATGGCCTGCATGTAGTCCATGATCGTCGGCATGCTCTTGGCCCAATAGGCGGTCGCGACGCTGATCACGATCCCGACGATCGTGGCCGCGCGCCCCATCCGGAGCAGATGCTTGGGCGAAGCCTTCTTGTTGATGACCGACTGGTAGATGTCGTAAGTCCAGACGGTGTTGAAGGCGCTGATGTTGCCCGCCTGCCCGGCCATGAACCCGGCCAGAAGGGCGGTGATGCCCAGCCCGACGAGCCCGCGCGGGAAGTAGCGGGCGATGAGCATGGGCAGCGCGGAATCGTAGTTCAGCTTGCCCCCGTCGCTCATCAGGGCGAAGCCCGAGTTCGAGTCCTTGGCCAGGACCAGGGCGATCAGGCCGGCGATGATGACGATGAACGGCACGGCCATCTTGAAGAACGAGGCGATGATCGGGGTCATGCGGGCCGAGCGGAGGTTCTTCGCCGAGAACGCCCGCTGGACGACCAGGAAGTCCGTGGTCCAGTAGCCGAACGACAGCACGAATCCCAGCCCGAGGACGATTCCGCCCCAAGTGATCATCATTCCGTTCGCCGCGGGATCGCCCGACGTGGACCACAGCTTGGAAAACGCCTCCGGCACCCGGCGCATGATCTCGCCCACGCTCCCGATCTCGACGATGCCCAGGACGGAGACGAGGAACAGGCCGAACCAGATGAGGAAGAACTGGATGATCTCGGTGAAGATGGCCGACATCAGACCGCTCAGGGTGACGTAGGCGGCGACCGTGATCGCCGAGGCCCACATGCTGATGTCCCAGTTCCAGCCGACAAACGTGTGCAGGACGAGGGCCATAGCGTAGAGGTTGATCCCGGAGACGAGAAGGGTCATGACGGCGAAGGAAATGCCGTTGAGGACGCGGGTCTTCTCGTCGAACCGGAGCTTGAGGTAGCCCGGGACGGACTTGATCCGGCTGCTGTAATAGAAGGGCATCATGAAGATGCCCAGGAACAGCATGGCCGGGATGGCCCCGATCCAGTAGAAATGGGCCACATACATCCCGTATTTGTAGGTGTTGCCGGTCATCCCCAGGAGCTCCAGCGCTCCGAGGTTGGCCGAGAGGAACGCGATGCCCGCGACCCAGGCGCTGTTGCGCCGGCCGGCGAGGAAGAAGTCCTCTTCGGTCTTGGTGTATCGTTTCAGATAGAAGCCCATGCCGAGGATGAAGGCGAAATAGAAGAGGATGATGAACCAATCCACGAAATGGAGGCCGATCGCCTGCATGTCCGCGAGCTCCTTCCCGGAAAACGTAGAGTGAGAAATATCACAGCCATCAGGTGAAGTCAATTCGGGGAGGCTCGAGGCAAGGAATTTGAAAAAAGTCAGGTCGGAAAACGAATTAAGATTGACAGACCCAGCCGTGCCTCCATATAATTCGGGGCGATACGAACCGGGAAAGAGGTGCCCTCCATGGCCAAATCCGAAGACCCCGCCAAGGCCTCCGATCCCATCGCGCCCCGGGCCGACGCGGCCTCCGCCTTGGGGGCTTCAATCCTGCTCACCGGCGACATCTCGGGCGACGAGGATCTGGTCCTGCGCGGGACCTTCAAGGGCGCGATCCGGCTCCGGAACCACAGCCTGTTCATCGAGCGCGGGGCGAACGTCGAAGCCGACATCGAGGCCGCCAGCGTGGCCGTCTCCGGCAGCCTGACCGGCAATATCCGGGCGGCGGGCCGGGTCGTCCTCTCGAGCGACGCCCGGATGAAGGGCGACATCACGGCCGCCAAAATCCATATTCGGGACGGCGCCCAGTTCCGGGGCAGCATCAAGATGGCTGAGGGCAGGGCGTAAGCCGGCAGCCGAAAGGCCGTCGTCCCGAGGCCTCGAACATCCCTTCATGATGGACCGATTCAAGCTCGTCTCCGATTTCGTCCCCCAGGGGGACCAGTCCCAGGCCATCCGGGGCCTGGCGGACGGCATTGCCGGCGGCCTACGCCACCAGGTCCTGATGGGCGTCACGGGCTCGGGCAAGACGTTCACCATGGCCAACCTCATCGAGGAGCTCAACCGGCCTGTCCTCGTCATCTCGCACAACAAGACGCTCGCCGCCCAGCTCTACCAGGAGTTCAGGCGGTTTTTCCCCCGGAATTCCGTGGAATATTTCGTCTCCTATTACGATTATTACCAGCCCGAGGCATACATAGCCTCGTCGAACACCTACATCGCCAAGGAAGCGACGATCAACGAAGAAATCGACCGGATGCGGCTCAACGCCACGAACTCCCTGTTCGCCCGACGCGACGTCATCATTGTCGCCTCGGTTTCGTGCATCTACGGCATCGGCGCCCCGGAGACGTACTACGCGATGAGCTTTCCGGTCGAGACCGGCCAGACGCTCCCCCGCCACGACATCCTCCGGAAGCTGGTCGAGATCCAGTACAATCGACAGGAGGCCGATTTCCAGCGTGGCGGCTTCCGGGTGCGGGGCGACATCGTCGAGGTCTTCCCGGCCTACGCCGATTTCGCCTATCGGATCGAGCTCGACGGCGACCGGGTGAAGCGCATCTCCTCGATCGACCCGCTCCTCGGGACGGTCCGCGAGATTTTCAACCGGGTCGTCATCCATCCCCGGACCTTCTTCTCCACGCCGAAAGACGTCCTCGAGGAGTCCGTCCGCGGCATCGAACGCGAGCTCGAGGAGCGGCTGGGCTTTTTCCGGGCGCAGGGGAAGATCGTCGAGGCGGAACGCATCGAAGAACGGACGCTGCGCGACCTCGACATGCTCCGCGAGTTCGGCTACTGCCCGGGCATCGAGAATTACTCCCTCTACCTGAGCAAGCGGAAGCCCGGCGAGCCCCCCTATACCCTGCTCGATTACTTTCCCAAGGACTTCCTGACCATCATCGACGAGTCGCACGTCTCCGTGCCCCAGATCGGCGGCATGTATTTCGGCGACCGGTCGCGAAAGGAAACGCTTATCGAGCACGGATTCCGCCTCCCCTCCGCCCTCGACAACCGCCCCCTGAATTTCCAGGAATTCGAATCCCACGTCGGTCAGACGATCTACGTCTCCGCGACGCCGGGCCCCTATGAGCTGCGCAAAGTCGAAGGCCGGGTCGTCGAACAGGTCATCCGGCCGACCGGCTTGATCGATCCCGTCGTAGAAGTGCGGCCGGTGAAGGGGCAGGTCGATGATCTCCTGATGGAAATCCGGGCGCGGACCGCGGCGAAAGAGCGAACGCTGGTCACCACGTTAACCAAGAAAATGGCCGAGGACCTGACCCGCCACTACCACGAACAGGGGCTCCGGGTCCGCTATCTCCACTCCGAGATCGAGACGCTCGACCGGGTGAAGATCCTCAGGGACTTGCGCAAGGGCGTCTTCGACGTGCTTGTCGGCATCAACCTCCTCCGCGAAGGCCTGGACCTGCCCGAAGTTTCGCTGGTCGCGATCCTCGACGCCGATAAGGAAGGGTTCCTGCGGTCGGCGCGCGCGCTCATCCAGACGTTCGGCCGGGCGGCCCGGAACGTCCACGGAAGAGTGCTGCTTTACGCCGAGGTCATTACAGACTCGATGAAAGCCGCCATCGCCGAGACCACCCGCCGCCGCCGGCTCCAGGAGGAATTCAACGCAGCGAACGGCATCACGCCCCAGTCCATCATCAAGTCGATCGACGAGGTCCTAACCAGCGTCTACGAGCGCGACTACTTCGATTACACCAAGATCGCCGAGGACAAGGAATTCTATCTCTCGCCCCAGAAGCGGAAGCAGAAACTCGACCAGCTCGAGAAGCTCATGAGGGAAGCGGCCAAGGCCATGGAATACGAGAAGGCCGCCCAGTTGCGCGACCAGATCGCAAAGCTCAAGACCATCGAACTGGAGATCGAGCCCTAAATGGACCTCCGACGCAAGGCCGCGGCCCTTCCCAAGAAGCCCGGAATCTATTTCTTCAAGAACGGGGCGGGCGGCGTCGTCTACATCGGCAAGGCCCGTCAGCTCCGGGACAGGGTCAAATCGTATTTCCTGCCCTCCGACGACCCGAAGGTCCGCAACATCCTCGCCGAGACGGCCGACATCGACTACATCCTGACCGACTCCGAGCGCGAAGCCGCTTTCCTCGAAAACAACTTCGTCCAGCAGTATCAGCCCAAATTCAACCTCCGCCTGAAGGACGACAAGAGCTTCCCCTACCTGAAGCTGACGGTCCAGGAGCCGTTCCCCCGGATCTCCTTCAGCCGCAAAGTCGAGGCGGATGGGGCGAAATATTTCGGCCCGTTCAGCCCGGCCCGCGAGGCGCGGAAGGCCATCATCCTCGTCGGCAAATACTTCCAAGTGCGGAACTGCGCCGAGGCCGTACCGGGGAAGCGGAAACGGCCTTGCCTCGAATACGACCTCAAGCAGTGCTCCGCTCCCTGCGTGGGGTTCGTCTCCGAACGGAAGTATCGGGAGGGCGTGGCCGAGGCCCAGCTGTTCCTGGAAGGCAAGACCGAACGGCTGTCCAGGGTGCTGAAAGAAAAGATGGCGCGCGCGGCCGAGCGCGAGGACTTCGAGGAGGCGGCGAGGCTGCGGGACATCGCCCGGACGATCGAAATGCTCCAGGTCAAGCCGACGCTTATCTCCGTCCGTCTGGAGACGCAGGATATCTTCGGATACGCGCGGGAAGGCCGGGCCCAGGCCGTCTATGTCTTCTCGATGCGCAAGGGCAAGGTCCGGGAAGCGCGCGAATTCGAGTTCGAGGAAGAGCCGGAGAGGGCCGAAGCGGCCATTCTCGGGGAATTCCTGGGAGCGTTCTATCGAGATCGCCCCGTCCCGCCCAGGATCCTGCTGCCGTTCGCTCCGGCAGGGAACGAGGACCTCGCCTCGGCGCTCACGGCGAAAGCGGGAAAGAAGGTCGAGATCGCTATTCCGGCCCGGGGGAAAAGCCGGGCGCTGGTCGTCCTGGCCGCGAAGAACGCCGAAATCCTCCTTCGGAAAAAACAGGAAAACCTGGCGCCTTTGGAGGAAATCCGGAAGGAGCTCGGGCTCGAACGCCTTCCTGCGCGGATCGAAGGCTTCGACATCTCGCATACGGGAGGGACCGAGACCGTCGCCTCGCTGGTCTCGTTCCTGAACGGCTGGCCGGACAAAGAGGAATACCGCAAGTTCAAGATCAAGACCGTGTCCGGACCGAACGACGTGGCCAGTCTGGAGGAAGTCCTGCGCCGGCGCTATCTACGCCTCCTCGCCGAGAAACGTCCTCTCCCGGACCTGGTGTTTGTCGACGGGGGATTGCCGCAGCTCGGGACGGCGGAGAGGGTCCTTGAGGACCTGGGGCTGGAGAAGCTCGCCCTGGCCTCGCTCGCCAAGAGAGAGGAGATCGTTTATACGCCCAGCCACCGGGAAGGTTTGAAGCTCGACCGGACGTCGCCGGCGCTCAAGCTCCTCCAGCGCGTCCGGGACGAAGCGCACCGCTTCGCGATCGGATTTCACCGGCAGAGGAGATCGAAGCGCAGCTTCGCGTAAAGCGGAACGTATGACCGCAAGAAAGGATGCTGATAAAGTGAAAAAAATGTCATTGCGAGAAGCCCCAATTTTATTGGGGCGACGAAGCAATCTCCCGCGCACGATTCCAAGGAGCAACATATGATCATCGGCGTCGGCATCGACCTCATCGAAGTCGGTCGCGTTCAAAAAGCGATCGAACGCAATCCCCGCTTCGTCGACCGCGTCTTCACCGAGCGCGAGATCCTCTACAGCGAAGGGAAGAAGTCCCGCTTCCAGCACCTGGCCGCTCGGTTCGCCGTGAAAGAGGCGTTCTACAAGGCCATTGGCCAACGGATCGCCTGGACCGACGTCGAAACGATCAATCTCCCCTCCGGCCAGCCGCAGCTCGTGCTTCTAGCCAAAAATATATACGGATTCACCCAGAGCCACGTCTCGATTTCCCACATCGCGGACTACGCCACGGCGGTCGTGGTGCTGGAAAAGGAATGAAAGATCTCTTTAATTATCGTTGCGCGCAGTTACCTTGCGCGCCTTTGCCCGCAGGCTCACTTGATTATCAGGTCGAAATCGAATCGACGAGTTGAACGCGCGCTGCTTTCTTTGAATGGCTCTTAGCGCGGAGCGGATACTTCTCGGGATGATCGAGATTATCAACGATCAAATCGACATCGAGTTCAGGCCAATAAAGATGGAACCCGTGCAGGAATTTGACTTTAAAAATCGATCGGAGCGACATATTTTCAAAATAGGGGAATTCCGAATAAGGAAGGAAGTACTCTTTGCGGTTGATCAACATCCAGACGCCGAACGGCGTGATGTTTTCAACGCTGGCCGAAGTGCTTTTTCCAGGCCTCAACGATTTTCTTCCAATTCCATGTTGGATTATAACATTGTTTCATTCTGAGCGAAAGGCGATCCCTTCAAAGTCGTTGGAATCCAGATCGATGAGGACGAAGAATTTCCGGCCCATCCGTGAAGCGGCGGCCTCGGTCGGAACGAGAGCTTCCATCGCCGACGGCTCCGTGACGCCGAGGCGCGCTGCCGGCGCTATGTGCCTCTCGAACTCGGTGATCGTCTGGAGCTGGCCGTTGTCGTAAACGCGGAATGCGGATTTATCCAGGTTCGCGGCCGGCTTTCCGTTTTTGTCGGTGACGTAGACTTGGATGAGCTTCAACGTGACCGCGACTTCATGTTGGAGCGGCTTCTGGGGCGAAACGGCTTGCCGATCGGACGTTTGCGTCTGGCCGGCGGACGCCAACGCGAAAAGGCCGAGCCATAATAGCTCCCTAGTTCTCATGCGCTGAATTGCTCTCATTTGATATCGACTTCAACGGTGAAGAATTTGAAGTTCTTATAAACGACAGTCGTTTCGGAGCGGACGAAAGCCCGGCCGCGCTTGGTGAGATAAGCTTCCTCGACGGACAATTTGCTCGGAAACCTGAGACCGTTCTTCTCGGCACTGAATTCGGCCCGCTGAGTGATCCGGGGCGTCCGATCGTACTTTTTTCCCCGCGCCTCGAAGACTTCGTAATGGCCGATGCGTTTCTCGGAGTACTCGATCTTCATGATATTGCCCGTGACCGGATCAATCCATGCCTTGCCATAAAGATTTTTCGCTTCCGGCGCATCCGGTTTGGGCGTGGCGTCGACAATGATGACCGGCTTCCTTTCGAATTTTTCGGAGCCGACGATCGTGTACTCGTATTCGATTTGGTAGGCTTTCTTGAAGATCCCCACGGGCCCCAGCATTGCGTTCGCGTAGAGAATGATGGACGTCTTAAGGACCGCATTCGCTTCGTTCTTTTTCTTGCCGTTTTCCTGGAGGAGGGTCCGTGTTTCCCGGATTTGTTCATCCTTCCGGACGCACTGATAGTCGTATACGTAGGAATTCTTGATTTTCGGCGGCGAGGCGCTCATTGCGACGGCTCCCCGCGAATCGAGGCCGTTCCAATTTTCGATCGTCGACCAGCTTCTGATCGTCGGCGGCGGCGGGACATCGAGGGCCGGATCGATTTTCTCCGAAATTTCCTCGCGACAGATGAAATAGAGGACCGCGCTTTCGAGTTTCCGGCAGTATTCCGCCGTTTTTTCGAGGAGGGACTCGAGATCGACGACCGGAGGCTTTTGTTGCGGGGCGGGAGGTCGCGCTTCGATTCTCGGGAAAGCCGACGTCATCGCGAGATAAATGAAAAGCACGGCTGCCAGCCCTCGTGGGACTTGTCGTTTTCGATTCATCGTCCCAGCCCTCCCTTATTAACGGCGTCCTCGACTGCGAAATCGCAAGCCATCTCGGATTTGGCACCGGAGACCTCGTCCTCGGCGAAAAGCAAAAGCGTATAATCGTCGGGCTCCACGTCGGGAACACCCATCCGGACGAAAAACGTTCTGGCCGCTTTTTCGGATCTTTCTTCCAGGACGGTCAAATCCATGGGGATTTGATCCCGCGTCAGCTTATCGAAAAGAAACGCGGTCAGCTTGAGCTTGGGTGAGCTTCCTTCGGGAACGGCGCAGCGGATGACCGCCCAGGCTTCCGACCCGCGATAGAGCGTCCGTTCGAGATGCGGTGCGTATTGAGCCGTGTCATAGGCGAGGAGGCTCTTCAGGTCCGCCGAGACGGTTTTCTTGCCCGTTTCGGCACTCGGTCCGTGGGCTTTAAAATAGAGCGCACCGCGGTCAGGTTTGACGAGAAGCGGGGGAAAAAGCTGAATTCCGGTCGCGATCGGCCCGGGAATCGTCACTGGCACTCCGGCGACGGCGGCTTGGCCGGTCTCGAGGTCGCGAAGAACGATCCGGCACTTGTACTGGCCGGGCGGGACGGACAGAATCGACAGCAGATAAGCGCCTTTTTGACGGATGCCGGCGAAATTTTCCTCGGTCCGTTTCATCTCGACGATTTCGTCGGTTTGGTTGAACGCCAGACTGACAACCTCGACCTTTTTCCCCAACGTATCGCCCAGCTTCCCGGCTGGGATAGCCGCAGCTAAAAGGAGATTATTCGCCGGTTCCGTCGAACGTGGGAGCGCCGCCATGTCGAAACGCATGGGCGTCTGGGACAAAGGCTTTTCGGCCAGGGCCAGGTCCACGAGCGTGATCCTTTTTTCAAGGTCGGTATAATCCGCGAAAAGCTTGGGATTTGAATAGCCGTTCTGGGCGCGAACGTCGCAGCCGGGCCGTTTCACCTCGACTTTGATGGCGTGGAATTTTCCGTCCCACTTTTCGCTGACCGGATAGCCCAGGACATAAAACGAGCCGGTCATGGTATTGACCTTCTCGGCAAACGGTTCGTAGTTGTACATATTGCCCCAGTATTGGCCTCCCGTATCGTCCGACGTTTTTGACAAGGTCCAGGCGCCTGTCTGCGAATCGCCCAGGGTGATCCCGCCAGTGTATAAGGAACAGATCGCGACATTCGATGTCTGCATCTCTTTCAACATATTCTCGTATTTCCAAGTGAGGGGGTCGGGGAAAAGCGGGTAAGCAACCGGGTAGGGAATTCCCTCGGAAAAGAGGATCAGATTTTTCTGGCCTTGGATGGAACGAAGCGCCCAGGCTAGAGCAGTGAGGCAATCGACGTAGGTCATGGCCGAACGGCGCCACACTTCCTTCATGTCGAGTTCGGGCATCTCAGGCGTCGGCAGAGTCGTCTTTGCTTCCGGACGCGCGTCCGCGATATTCCCCGCCGCCAATTTCCTGCGATACGCGTCCTCCGAGTCCTCGAGTAGTTGGTTGGAATCGCGAAGCCCGATCTTCGACACGAGGTCCCGGACCTTCCGATGGTCGGTCGTGAGATTGAGATTGATCTGAAGCAATTTAAAAAGCGAAAAAGAAAGGACGCCGACTTCGTCGGTGGGCAGAACTTGTGTCTCGAGAAAATGCCGGGCCACTTCGCCCATTTTTCGAACGCCAGGGGGATTGTTGTAGGCAAAATCGAAGAAAAGGAAAAATTTGCGGTTCAGGAGGCGTGGGGAGGGCGGAACAGGCGTCTGGACGACATGCTCCTCGGCGCGCGCCGCGGGCGCGGGGAGGGAGAGAACGTGCTTCTCGAATTCGGTCAGTTTCTGCGGCTTGCCGTCGTCGTAGAGAATGAAATCATTTTTGGTCAAGTCGATAACCGGCTTTCCATTTTTATCGGTGACATAGACTTGGATGAGCTTGACCGTGACGGTCACCTCGTGCTGGAGAGGTTTCTGAAGTCGAACCGCCTCTTGGGAAGCTGAGCCCGATTGAGATAATGACCCTGGGAAAAAGCACAAGCCGGCAAGGAGAAATAGCAGGGAGAATTTCTTAATTTCCCCTATGATGGCCCTCATCATCCCCCCTTGAAATCCCTTGATTTCCAAACAATCTCCTTACGCTTAGCATAATACCGTTCGTTTCAATGGACAATTGATCGGAAAACACATATAGCCAAAATTCCCTTGTTTATAATTGCAGCATAAAATGTGCCAGAAGCTAAACGGCATTTTGAGGGAGGCATTCTTTTAGAATCTATGACTTGTGTCCTTAGATGAGGACACTTGACTGCTTTTTTCTCAGATCGGATTGTCAATAAAGCTATCAAGCGCCCTCTTATCTCTTGCGATGCGCCGAGAAGACATCCAAGCCAGGTAAAAATGATCGCCGCGTTTTCGCGGGCTCATCGGTCTCTTTCCTCGGCGGCCGGCGTTTTTTCGGACACCCGCCTTTCCGTCAGCTCTCGAAAGACCGTCACGGCGAGGCTCGGCCAAACCCAATTTCCGGCGCCTATCCGCGGCCCGGATATAGAAAACGCCTTTTTCACGTCGTCCAAGGTTTTCCCTTCATCGACCATGGCCAGGACCTTGGATTGAATTTCCTCGATGGATCGGAGTATGGCCCCGAGTTCTTCCCGCCCGATGGGATCCGCGTGGCTGGGTATGAACGTCCGGATCTCGGGCTTGATTTTGAGGAGGATGCTCAGCGTCCTCACGAGTCCGAAGGAATATCCTCCTTTTTCGCTTTGGATTAGCGGATCGTGATGGACGAAGACGAGATCGCCGATGAAGGCCGCTCCCCGGGCTGGAAAGAAGATGACGACGTCACCGCTCGTATGAGCCGAGCCGTACTGAAAAAGCTCGATCGTCTCGGACCCGAAGCGGAGATTCAGTTGCCCTTCGAACGAGACGGCCGGAAGGAAATACGGCATCGCCCTCGACGTCGGCCCCAGAGAATAAATGTCCGATGGCGCGTTCATCTCCAAGAAAGTCCAATAGCCCCCGGCCAGTTCCTGGCGGCATTTCAAGCTGCAGATGATTTCGGCCGTGTCGGGGTAGACATCGTAGCCGTTGAAACAATCCGAATCGCTGTGGGTGAACGCGGCTTTCGTGATGGGCTTGGCGGTGATCTTGCGGATTTCCTTGACGACCTTTCTTGTCGCGCCGGCCGTCGCTTTAGAGTCGATCACGAAGACGCCGGCGTCCCCCACGAAAAAGCCGACGTTGGCCCCCCATTCGCCCTTGGCCAGATAAAGTCCGCCCCCCATCTTCACGATTTCGAGTTCGGGCTTCGGGCCCCCGTCAAAATAATTGAAAACCTGCGGCGAACCGGTTGGAAAAGCGAGCGAGATCACAGCGGCCGCGCATAATAGTGGAAAGCTAAGCGCCGCTTTCTTCACTTTACGATCCGGTTTTCGGTCTCGACGGAGAAAAATTTGTATTTCTCGCAGCGCATCACCGACTGCTATCGGACGTGCGCTCTCATTTTCGTTTCGGATCGTCCCGCGCCGCTCCGGACTTGTCTTTCTTATTCTCCGCACTTCCGGCCGATGATCCCGATACGGGCAATTTGAAATCGACCGACATGAAAAAGGACGAAGCGGACGGCTTGTCCTTTTCGAGGAAAGGATTGAACGTCCATTGACGCAGGGCTTCGAGCGCGGACCGGTCGAGGTCGGGATCGGCTTTTTGCCAAACGCGGACGGATATTACTTTTCCCGATTCATCTGTCTGGACGAAAAGCGTGACCAGGCCTTCGATTCCTTTTTGCACGCAATTCCCGGGATAGAGAGGCGTCACCTGGACGCGGGGTTTGGGCGGGACATAAGAATCGGCCGCCATGGAGGCCGTCTCTTCGGGAGCGACCTTGATCGGCTTGTCGCGGAGGGGATCCTCGTCCTGACGCTTCACCTGGACCGAGAGGAAGAACGCATGGCCGTTCACCGGAAAGCCGAAAACGACGGAATCGTCCAGGCGGGTGGCGATCTCGGAATTCAGGATCTTTTCTCCGGCGCCCCAGGCCGATTCGATTTTTACGGATTCCGTGAGCGATGCGATCCGCTGCTTCCCGATCCATGTTTCATGATATTGGGAAAGGTCCGGGAGCCCCTGATGGCGCCAGACTTCGACTCTCAATGCCAGTTTCGAGCCTTCCCGCTTTTGAGGATAATAAGAAATCGCATAGAGCATCCCGTCGAGGACAATCGCTTCATTCAGGACGTCCTTCTTTCCGTCCCAGACGATCCGGCCCGAAGTTAGATAATCGACGTGGTTCAGCCTGTACACTCCGGAGAGTTCCGCCCTCATCGCCGAGACGTAAGTCAGATTGGCCTCCGCCGCGTAGGAAGCTCGCGGGGCGGGCAGGAAGACGGGATCGGAAAAGGAAGTGACGATCACAGCCGGCGCGGGCGGAGCCGCGTTTTCGGCCGTCAACGCCCGGAAAAAGCGCGATTCGATGACCCAATCCTCGCCCGCCCAGGCGCCCGAGGCGGCGAAAAGCAGGATTCCCGTGAACGCTAGAATCATTTTCTTTGAATTTCTCATGTCATCCCCCGATGTCCTTCGACGGAGCGATCCAGATAAACGAGGCCCTCGGCGTCTGATAGATGTAAGGCTTGGCCGGCTTTCCCTTGAGCTCGACCGAGATCACCTGGACTCGCGGAGCCGAATCTGTCCCGGATTCCGGCGCCGAAGCCTTGGAAGCCGCGGCATGTTCATGATGCGGCCTGAAAAGAAAGAAGCTGGACAGACCAATAAGCACAAGAGCCGCCGCGGCCGCGATACGCCATAGACAATATCGGAGCCCAGCCGCCCGAACATCCGAGGGACGCCGCCGGGCAGAGAGGATCCAGGGCGGGAGGCCCCTCGTTCTCCACGCCGGATCGCGGGCCTCGGCCCCCGCAATGGAAGGCACGCCGCCTCGATAATGGAGCCCCACGAGTGAAGCTGAATCCCGGACGAATCCCGCCCATGTTTTTTCATCCTGAAAAAATCGCCGGCATTTCTCGCAGCCGCGGAGATGCTGGCGGACCCGCTCGAGGTCTGAAGCCGAAAGCGCCTCGTCGAGGAGGTCGTACATCATTATTCGGCATCTTTTACACGTCATGGGATTTCTCCTTTTCCGGACCAGGACCGGCGCCGGGATTCCGGAGAAGACATTTCTTCAATTTTTGAGTGGCATGAAACAGCCGGGATTTCACCGTCCCGCTCGACACGCCCAGGATCACGGAGATTTCCCGGATCTTGAGGCCTTCGCCGTAGCGGAGAAGGATGATTTCGCGGTGCTTGGGGGGCAAGCCGCCGATCAAATCTTCAAAGCCGGGATTCTTCGTTATCTCAACGCCGCGGACGGCGCCGTCGGGATTGAGCCATGTCGCGCGGCTGTCCGACAGCACAGTGGAAAATCGCCTATCCCGCCGGTTCCTGTTTAGGAAGACATTCCTGAGAATGCCATACAGCCAACAATATACCGATGAATCGCCGTTAAAATTTTGGAGGGAGCGGAATGCCTGGTAAAACGTATCGTGGACGAGATCTTGGGCCTCGGGTTCGTTCCGGCACAGGAAAAAGGCCCCTCTGAGGAGGCGATCCGCATGGGTTTCCACCATTTTCTGCAAGGCCGCCGGATCTTTTTCCCTAAGGAGACGGTAAAAAGCGGCGTCCTCTTCGATCATGGCCCCTTCTATTACTTAAGTAACATATCGGGCCGAAAAGGTTCAATCTCATCACCGAGAATTAAGGGATTGAGTTGTCTGTCACCAAAACTAGAGGAGGAAGCGGACGAGGACGCTCAGGACGATCGCGATTGCGACGCTCAACGCCGCAGAGAGGAACGCGATCTTTTTGCCGACCTCCCTCCACAAAACGGCGAACGTCGAAAGGCACGGAATGAAGAGGCTGACGAAGACCGTGAAGACCACGATCTGGTGGGTCGTAATAACGGTCAGGAGCTGCTGATAGCCGACGCCCAGCGCCTGAAGCATCATCAACATCGACAGTTCCTTCCGCAGGAACCCGAAGATGAGCGTCACGCCGAGCGCCGCCGGCAGTCCGAGCGCTCCGACCACGAGCGGCGAGAGGGCCGTGTTGATGACCGCATCGCCGTGCAGGGCCTGGATCAAGCCGAGGACAACGCTCCCCCCGATCAACAAAGGCCAGGCGAACAGGGCGAACGCCTTGAGCTGGAACCAGATCTTCAGGGCGATGTTTTTCAGCGACGGGACTTTCAGCGACGGAATTTCGAGGATGAGCCCGGGCGACTCGGTCTTGAAGAACAGGCTGAGGACGCGGCCGAGGACCGCGACCAGCACGATATTGGCCGCATAGAATCCCAAGGCCCACCACGGCCCCAGATAAAACGCGACCAGAGCGAGGATGATCGTCGTCCGGGCCGAGCACGGAATGAACGGGATCAGGAGGGAGGTCAGGATCCGGTCGCGCCGCGATTCCAAGATTCGCGTCGAAACGATGGCCGGCACGTTGCAGCCGAACCCGAGGATGAACGGCGACACGGATTTGCCGTGGAGGCCGATCCGATGCATAAAGGCGTCGAGCAAGAACCCGGCCCGGGCCAGATAGCCCACGTCCTCGAGCAGCGCCATCAGAAACAGGAGCGGGATGAAATACGGAAGCACGATCGCGATACCCCCCCCAATGCCCGACAGTAACCCGTCGGCCAGGTGAAAAAGCAGGCCGTTTCCGAATTCGGCCGCGAGCGCCGCCTTTAATCCCTCAAACGGTTTGAGCAGGAGCGTCTCGAGCGGACCGCCGATCTTGAAGATGGCGAAGAAAAATCCGAGCAAAACCAAAAGGAGAACGGGATACCCCCAAACGGGATGCATGAGGACGTCGTCCAGCCGTTCGCTCCAGCTCCGCTTTGTCCGTCCTTGGACCCGGCTCGATTGTTCGAAGATCTTCTGGGAGAGATGGTGCCGCTCGGCGGCGATGACCTCATAGGCCGGCAGGCCGCGGCGCGCGGCCAGGTCCTCCCGAACCCCGTCGAGGACGGCTTTCAGATCGGGATGGATATCCTCCAGGAACTCGCTGCAGAACAGGTGTCCCGATTCGATCATCTGGATGGCGGTGAAGCGCGTATTGGCGATGCACGGGAACTCGGCCGGGAGGCTCGTCATGAGCTTCTCCACTCCCGCTTCGACGACGGCCGACCAGCGCGGAGGCTCACCTCGACATGGCGATTCGAGGCAGTGGAAGGCAGCCTCGAGCAGCTCTTTGACGCCCCGGCCGTGGGCAGCGACCGTCGGAACGACGGGAACGCCGAGAAGATCCGAAAGCTTGGCCGCGTCGACCGTGATCCCCTTTTTCTCCGCCAGATCTGTCATGTTGAGCGCCACGACCATGGGCATGCCCATTTCGAGGAGCTCGAGCGTCAGCTCCAGGCTCCGACCAAGAATCGACGCATCCACGACGTTGACGATGATGTCCGGCCGTTCCAGGAAGAGATGCCGGAGGGCCACCTTCTCGGCCGGGTCGGAGGGATGGAGCGAGTACGTACCCGGCAAATCGACCACGTTCAGCAGCCGGCCGTCGATGTTGACCAGACTGTGCGTGTGCTTGACCGTCGTCCCCGGAAAGTTGGACGTCTGGGCCTTGTGGCCGGCGACGGAATTGAAGAGCGTGCTTTTCCCGCAGTTGGGTTGGCCGATGAAGATGAGAAGCGGCGCGTCAGGCTTGGCCATCGGCGACCTCGACCACGATCTTCTGGGCGATGCCGCGACCGACCGCGGCCGTGACGCCCGTCCGCCGGTTCCGGATCAGGACCGGGCCGCGGAGGATCCCCTTGGCCTGAAGCTCGATGTCGTCGCCGATGTTGAATCCCAGGGCGAACAGCCGCCGCCGGACGGACTCCCCCCCGGAGATATCCACGATCCGCAGGGCCGAACCCTGCGGCGATTGGACTATACTCGTCGTCATTCAGAACCTTTGGGGAGACATCCCGCCGCCCTCACCCCGCTCCCATGGCAGGCTTTTCGGTAATTGCGAATAATTCTCAAAATTAATATTACGCCTCTCCCCTTAAAAAGTCAACTCGGAGGGAAGGCCCCCTTTGTGATAAGATAATTACCTCAAGGAGGTTTCATGAAACATCTGAAGATCAAACTTTTCATTTTTCTCCTGGCCGTGACCTTTCTCATCCCCGCCCACGCGGACGAGGGCTTGTGGCTGTTCAACATGCCGCCCTCCTCCATCCTCAAGGCCAAGTACAACTTCACGGTCACGCCCGAATGGCTGCAGCACATCCAGCTCTCATCCATCCGCTTCGGCGGCGCGTCGGGCTCGTTCGTCTCCCCTGACGGCCTGGTCCTTACGAACCACCACGTCGGGCAGGGCGCCATCCAGAACCTGAGCACCAAAGACCGCGATCTGATGAAGACCGGATTCTATGCGCGGACGAAGGCCGAAGAGCTCAAGGCGCCCGGCATGGAGCTCATGGTCCTCCAGGAGATCGAGGACGTGACGGCCAAGTTGACGGGGACGGAGAAGCCCGACATGACGCCCGCCCAGGCCGCCGAGGCCCGTGGCCGGGCCATCGCCGCGATCGAGAAGGAGAGCACGGAAAAGACCGGCCTCCGCTCGACGGTCGTCAACCTCTACTCCGGCGGGATGTATCATCTCTACCGCTATAAAGTTTACAACGACGTCCGGCTGGTCTTCGCCCCGGAATACGCCGTCGCCTTTTTCGGCGGCGATCCCGATAACTTCACGTATCCCCGCTACGACTTCGACATCACCCTGTTCCGGATCTACGAAAACGACAAGCCAATCAGCTCCAAGCACTTCCTCAAATGGAATACGGCCGGCCTGAAGGAAGGCGATCTGATTTTCGCCTCCGGCCATCCAGGCTCGACGGGCCGGCTCCTGACCATGGCCCAGATGGAGTTTCTGCGCGACGTGAGCTATCCGTTCACGATCGCGAACTACCAACGCCGCCGCGCCCTGCTCCAGGAATACGGAAAGCGCGGGCCCGAATATGCCCGCCAGGCCCAGGGGACGCTGTTCGGGATCGAAAACAGCCTCAAGGCCACGATCGGCTACCAGTCCGGCCTCCTGGACAAAAAGCTCATGGAGAAAAAGCTGAAGGAAGAGCAGGCCTTCCGCGGGGCCGTCCGCAAGGACCCCGCCCTGGACAATGAATTCGGCAAGGCCTGGGACGAACTCGCCCAGGCCGAACAGAAATACGCCGCGATCTTCAAGGCCTACCGCTTCTTCGAGGGTGCGGCCGGCTTCACGACAGGCTACTTCTCGACGGCCCGGACGCTCGTCCGCCTGGCCCTGGAGCGGGCCAAGCCGAACGACGAACGGCTCCGGGAGTATCGCGACGCGGCCCTGCCCTCGCTCACCCGCCGGTTGCTGGCCGTGACGCCGACCTATGACGAGCTCGAGGTTTTCAACTTCACCGATTCGCTCATTCAGCTCCAGAAGGAATTCGGGCAGATGCTCGAGGTGAAATGGCTGTTCCAGGGACGCCTCGCCGAGGACGTCGCCAAGGACCTCATCGCCGGATCGAAGCTCAAGGACGTCGAGGTCCGGAAGAAATATCTGGACGGCGGCCTCGACGCGATCTACGCCTCCGACGACCCGATGATCAAGCTCGCCCTGCTGGTCGATCCGATGTCCCGCGGGCTGCGGAAGCGATACGAAACCGAGGTCGAGTCCGTCGAGGCCAGGAACGGGACGCTCATCGCCCGGGCCTTGTTCAAGACCAAAGGCCCGTCCATCCCGCCCGATGCCACCTCCACCCTGCGGCTCAGCTTCGGGGCGGTAAAAACGTTTGTGGAGAACGGCCAGAAGATCCCCATCACCACGAACTTCAAGGGCATGTTCGACAAATCGGCCAAGAACGGGAACAAGCCCCCCTACGAGCTCCCGCCCAGCTTCCTGGCGGCCAAAGCCAAGATCGACCTCAATACCCCCCTGAACTTCATCGCCACCTGCGACTCCATCGGGGGCAACTCCGGCTCGCCCGTCGTCAACCGCAAAGGCGAGTTCTCCGGCGTCCTGTTCGACGGCAACATTCAATCGCTCCCCGCCCGGTTCGTCTATTCCGACGATCAGAACCGGTCGGTCATGGTCCACAGCCAGGGCATCATCGAAGCGCTGACGAAAATCTACAACGCCAAGCCCCTCGTGGACGAATTGTTGGGGAAGAAGTAAGAGAGAAAGGCGGGGGAAGATTTTTTTGCCGCGCCTAAGCGATCCGGCGGGCGCGGAGGGCGGCCAGGCCGGCCAGGAGCACCAGGAAGTTCAGGGCGATGAGGGAGTGGTGCGTGTAAAAGCGGAACAGCACCGTCCCCAGGACTTCGCGCAGCGTCGCGCCGATAACGACGAGATCGAAGGCTAGGACGTATTTCCAGATTTGGGGGATATCCGTCCATCGGCCCAGCACCAGGAGGACGGCCGGAAGGGCGTACAGATAGTTGTAGTACCAGCCCAGGGGCGAGAAAAACGGGATCAGAACCATCAGGAACGACGCCTCGAGAACCTCCGGGGCCGAAATTGATGACGTCCGCCCCGCCCGCATCATCCAGAGGAAGCCGGCGGCTGCGGCCAGCCCGGCTAAAAGCCAGATGATCTTGGCCGCGCCCGGCTGATCGCCCGGCAGGAGTTTCCAGACGAAGGCATAGAGCGAGCCATTGTCGCCGACGGCCATGAGGCCCGGGGTGGACTTGGAGAGCGTGGAGAACCATTCCTGGAGGACGACGATATTGCCCCGTGCTCCGAAGCTCACGATGGGCAGGGCCAGGCCGGCGGCCAGCACCCCGGCGCCCCAGCCGAGGAGTTTCCATCGCTTCTTCAGGATGAAATAGGGCAGGAATATCAGGGCATACGGCTTGAAGACGAGCGAAGCGGCCCAGGCGGCGCCCGCCCATCCGTCCTTCTTTTTCAGAAAGGCGGCGATCATCGCCATCAAAAGGAAAATGATCAGGATGTTGACCTGGCCGAGCTCGATTTCCCGGCCGATCAGTTTCGCCAGGACGGCGAAACCCAAACCGACCACGAACCAGGGCCCTTTTTTCCTTTGCGGCAGGATCCGATAGCCGATCCAGAACCCGCCGAAGAGGAGAATGAGCTCGAGGTAATACCAGACGACCTTGGCCGCCGGATACGGGAGGAGGGCCAGCCCGGAATAGAACAAGGCCGAAACCGGAGCGTACTTGTATTGAAGGTGGCCGTCCGAGACCCGGTAGAGGGTCTCCCCCGCCAGGATCCTCTGGCCGTTCCGGTAGCAGACCCCGAAATCGCTCATGTCGCGCTTGACGAAGCCGAGATAGACGACATAAAACGCGATCGCGAGAAGGAGTGCGGCGCCGATCCGGATCGCGCGCTTTTTCCAGGGAGAGGGTTGATTTTCCGTCATCTTGGAATTGTCCGCCTTCAACCTATTAGAATTTTTTATCGAAGTCAATTCGGGATTTTTCATCTAGGTCATGGGGCTCGGGGGTAGAGGGCCGTCGGCCCACTACCCCGAGCCCCCGAAAATTGACAAAACACCCCGTTTTCTGGTAAAAATAGACAATGTTCAAGTGGCTTCTGGCTAAAATCTTCGGGACGCAGGCCGCGCGCGACCTCAAGAAGCTCCAGCCCCTGGTCGCGGCGGTCAACGAGCTCGAACCCCGCATTCAACCGCTGTCCGACGATCAGCTCCAGGCGAAAACCGCCGAATTCAAGGAAAAGTTCTCCCAGGGCGCGACGCTCGACGACCTCCTCGTCGAGGCTTTCGCCGTCGTCCGCGAGGCCGCCCGCCGCCGGGTGGCGATGCGCCATTTCGACGTCCAGCTCATCGGCGGGGTCGTCCTCCACCAGGGAAAGATCGCCGAGATGAAGACAGGCGAGGGCAAGACGCTCGTGGCCACCCTGCCCGCCTACCTCAACGCCCTCGGCGGCAAGGGCGTCCACATCGTCACGGTCAACGACTACCTGGCCAAGCGCGACACGGAGTGGATGGGCCCCATCTACAACGCCCTCGGCATGTCGGTCGGCACGATCCAGCACGATCTCAACGACCAGGAGCGCCAGCGCGCCTACCGGAGCGATATCACCTACGGCACGAACAACGAATTCGGATTCGACTATCTCCGGGACAACATGAAGTTCCGGCTCGGCGACCTCGTCCAGCGCGAGTTCAGCTACGCCATCGTAGACGAGGTGGACAGCATCCTGATCGACGAGGCCCGGACCCCGCTCATCATCTCCGGCCCGACCGACGAATCGACCGAGCTCTACGTCAAGATCGACCAGCTCGTCCGCCGTTTCCAGAAGGACACGCACTTCACCATGGAAGAGAAATCGCGGACAGTCTCCATCCAGGAAGAGGGCGTCTCCGAGGCCGAGCGCTTCCTCGGGATCAAGAACCTCTTCGATCTGTCCCACATGGACGAAGTCCACAACATCAACCAGGCGCTCAAGGCCCACTTCCTCTTCAAGCGGGACGTGGACTACATGGTCAAGGACGGTAAGGTCCTCATCGTCGACGAATTCACCGGCCGCCTGATGCCCGGCCGCCGCTACAGCGACGGGCTCCACCAGGCCCTCGAGGCCAAGGAGCGGGTGAAGGTCGAGGAGGAGTATCAGACCCTGGCCTCGATCACCTTCCAGAACTACTTCCGCATGTACAAGAAGCTGGCCGGCATGACGGGCACGGCCCTGACCGAGGCCGCCGAGTTCGCCCACATCTACAAGCTCGACGTTGTCGAAATCCCGACGAACCAGACGCTCATCCGCCTCGAAAATCCCGACCTCATCTACCGGACCGCCAAGGAGAAGTGGGAGGCCGTCGCCGAGGAGATCATCGAGCTCAACAAGAACGGCCGCCCCGTCCTCGTCGGGACGGTCTCGATCGAGAAGTCCGAGCACCTCAGCCACCTCCTCCGCGGCAAGGGCATGAAGCACGTCGTCCTGAACGCCAAGTACCACGAGCAGGAGGCGGGCATCATCGCCCAGGCCGGGCGGCTCGGGGCCGTGACCATCGCCACCAACATGGCCGGCCGCGGCGTGGACATCCTCCTCGGCGGCAACCCCGATTACATGGCCCGCGAGCAGCTCAAGAAGCAGGGCGTCGACCCGCTAAAGATCACGCCCGAGCAGGTGGCCGCTGCGCTCCCCGAAGCGACCAAGATCATGAAGGACGAGCACGAGAAGGTCATCGCCCTCGGCGGGCTCCACATCACGGGCACCGAGCGCCACGAGGCCCGCCGGATCGACAACCAGCTCCGCGGCCGGGCCGGCCGCCAGGGCGACCCGGGCTCCTCGCGGTTCTTCCTCAGCCTCGAGGACGACCTGATGCGCATCTTCGGCAGCGACCGGCTGTCGGGCCTGATGGCCCGGATCGGCATGGGCGAGGGCGTGCCCATCGAGCACACCATGGTCAGCAAGGCCATCGAGCGCGCCCAGAGGCAGGTCGAAGGCCAGAACTTCTCCATCCGCAAACACCTCCTCGAATACGACGACGTGATGAACAAGCAGCGCGAGACGATCTACAAGCAGCGCCGCGAAATCCTGGAGGGCAAGGACATGAAGTCCTATGTCCTCGACCTCGTGGAACAGCTCCTCGACTGGCCCCTGAATGACTTTCTCAATGCCGAGAAGACGCCCGAGGACTGGGATATGGAGGCCTTCCGGAAAGCTCTGGGCGCCCAGTTCGGAGTGAATGCCGACGGCTTCGGGATCAAGTGGGACGAAGTGTCGCGCGACCAGATCCGGGAGTCTGTCCTCGGCCACCTGACCGGGGTCTACGAAGGCAAGGAGAAGCTCCTCGGCCCCGCGGCGATGCGCGAATTCGAGCGCATCATCCTCCTCCAGGTCATCGACACCCAGTGGAAGGACCACCTCCTGGGCATGGACTATCTCAAGGAAGGCATCGGCCTACGCGGGTACGGCCAGCGCGACCCGCTGATCGAATATAAGAAGGAAAGTTTCGACATGTTCCAGGCGATGCTGGACCGGATCGAAGAGGACACGATCCGCTATCTGTTCCTCATCCAGCCCCAGCCCCCCGCGGAGCGGACCGAGCCGGAGGCGGCGATGCTCCGGCGCCGCGAGCGGCCGCTGTCCTATGGCGGGCCGCAGCAGCCCGCACCGGCGACGAAGGTCCGGCAGGCGCGGTCTACGATCCCGTCCCGGCGCAAACACAAATAGTGAGGAGGCGACATGCTCGATGAGACCATCCGGCTCGGACTCACCTTCGACGACGTCCTGATCCTGCCCGCCAAGTCCGACGTCACCCCCGCCGACGCTGTCGTCGCCTCGCAGCTCAGCCGCCACATCGCCCTGAACATCCCCATCGTCAGCGCGGCCATGGACACCGTCACCAAGTCCATGATGGCCATCGCCCTCGCCCAGCAGGGCGGCCTGGGCATCATCCACCGCAACATGCCGATCGCCTCCCAGGCGGACGAGGTGGACAAGGTCAAGCGCCACGAGAGCGGAATGATCCATGATCCCATCAGCATGAAGCCCCAGGACAAGATCTTCCAGGCCAAGGAGGTCATGCAGAAATACCGGATCTCCGGCCTGCCCATCACCGACGAGTCCAATATCCTGGTCGGCATCCTGACCAACCGGGACATCCGCTTCGAGACCCGCCTGAACCTGCCCATCGAGAAGGCTATGACCAAGGACCTGATCACCGTCCCCGTCGGGACGGCGCTCGCCGAGGCCGAGAAGCTCTTCCATAAGCACAAGATCGAGAAGATTCTGATCGTCGACGAGAAGTTCCACCTCAAGGGGATGATCACCTACAAGGATATCCTCAAAAGGATCCAATATCCGAACGCTTCCAAGG
>CABEBD010000180.1_pt1 | contig 26193 bp, 21 predicted proteins | sample 3132501 | NCBI WGS metagenome assembly CABEBD01 (sample SAMEA5534344, study PRJEB31848) | metagenome | biome: tundra; feature: field; material: soil | place: USA | collected 2013-05 | depth 0.45 m | reverse complement strand
GTCCTTGGGGGGCGCCGCTTTCTCCTTGGCCGGGGGCGGAACGGCAGGCTCCTCGACCACCGTGACGAGCATCTCGTGGATATAGCCGGTCAGGCGTTTGCCGTCCGCGGTCTCCAGAGTCACCCTATACCACTCCCCCTGCTTCGCCTCGGCTTGAAGCACGGTGTCGAGCGGAAGACGGATCAGGGTATTCGCGCCGACGTCGGCGGCGGCTTTGAGGCTGGCGTCCTGCGTCGTCACCCGGACTTTCAGAGGCGCCGCGGCGGCCGGTCCTAGGACCAGGGCCGCGAGGATGAGGACCCAAACTCTTTTTTTCATCATCTTTCGCATCGTCTTCTGTTCGGTTCCCGGGCCCGTCCGAGGGACCCGCTCACTCCTTGTAGAGAGCGTCAAGGAGGTCCTTGTATTTCTCCTCGACCTTGTTCCGCTTGACCTTGAGGGTGGGGGTCAGCTCTTCCCGCTCGAGTTCGAAATCCCGGCCGAGGACGACGATCTTCTTGATCTTCTCGTAGGGGGCCAGGTGGGGCGTGCTCCGGTCGATTTCCTCCAGGAGGAACGCTCGGATGTCGTCCCGGGCGGCGAGCTCAGCGGCCGAGGCAAAGGCGATCTGCTTCTGCCGGGCGTGCTCCTCGAGCTTTTCGAAATTCGGGACGATCAGGGCCGAGATGAACTTCCGCTTGCCGCCGACGACGACCGCGTTGGCGATGTAGGGGTTACGCTTCAGGAGGTTCTCAATCAGCTGTGGGGCGACGTTCTTGCCGCCCGCGGTGACGATCAGGTCCTTCTTGCGGTCGGTGATGACCAGGAAGCCGTCCGCGTCGAGGTGGCCGATGTCGCCGGTGTGGAACCAGCCCTCGGCGTCGAAGACTTCCCGCGTCTCGGCCTCTTTATTGTAGTAGCCCGCCATGACGTTCGGCCCCTTGGCCAGGATCTCGCCGTCGGGCGCGATCCTGACCTCGACGCCTGGAACGACTTTGCCGACCGTGCCAAAGCGGGTGGCCTCGAATGTGTTGACCGCCAGCACGGGCGCAGTCTCGGTCAGGCCGTAGCCTTCGAGGATCACGAGCCCGATGGCGTGGAAGAACTCGGCGATGTCCCGGCTGAGCGGCGCGCCGCCGGAGACGAAGAAGCGCACCCGGCCGCCCGTCTTCTCCAGGATCTTCGAGAAGACGAGCTTGTGGGCCAGGGTCCGCTTGCGCCGGAGGCCGCCGGGGATCGACTTCTTTGCCAGGGCGAGGCGGCTGTGCTCCGTGCCGACCCGGACCGCCCAGGCGAAGATCTTCCGCTTCCCGAGCGAGCCGAGGAGGACGTTGTCCATGATCTTGGCGTAGAGCTTCTCGAAGAGGCGCGGGACGCTGACCATGATGTGGGGACGGACCTCGAGGAGATTCGCGGCCACCGATTCCACGCTCTCGGCGTAGGCGATCGAACACCCTTTGTAGAGGAACGACCAGGTCACCATCCGTTCGAGCACGTGGGACAGAGGCAGGAACGAAAGGACGACATCGGGATGCCCGAAGGCGACGAGGTCCGACAGGGTCTTGATGTTGCTCAGGAAATTGGCGTGGGAAAGCATGACGCCCTTGGGAACGCCCGTCGTCCCCGAGGTGTAGATGAGGGAGGCCAGGTCCTTGGGCCGGACGGCCAGGGCGCTTTTCTCGAAGAGAGCGGGGTCGCGCGCGTCCGCCGTCCGCCCCCGGGCCAGGACGTCCTTCAGCGGCAGCGCCCCGGCGGGCGCCGCGTCGTAAAAGACGACGAAATGGCGGACCTTCGTCAGCTCGTCCCGGATCGCCGCGATCTTCGCCCAGAGCTCGGGGCTCGAGCACAGGACCACCGCCGCGTCGGAGTCCTGGATGATGTACTTGATCTGCTCAGGGACGAGTGTCGGATAGATGGGGACGGTCGCCGCACCGAGGCAGAGGCTGGCGAAATCGGCCATGAGCCACCAGGGTCCGTTCTCGGCGAGCAGGACGACCTTCTCCCCCGTCTTGCAGCCCAGGCCGGCCAAGCCGAGGGCGAGATGGCGGACGCCGGTCGCGACCTCCTCCGACGAGAGGGGCGCGTATCGGCCCTGGACCTTGGACATGAGCAGATCGGGTTTGACGTAGGTTCGAACGGTGTTGAGAAACAGCTGGCTGATGGTCTCGACCATGCGGCGCTCCCTTCCCTGCGAGAGGTCTCGGGCGGAAATTTTCTTTACAACTTTACAGCCGGACGGCTTCGCCCGCATTTTTCCTTATAGCACAACCAAGGTTTCGTGGCAAATCCCGCCCGTCCGGACAAAACACATGCCGGGGGGCCGTTGGCATAAAAATTGCTGAAGAGGGAGAGGAGGCGCCGTCTTTGCCGGGCGGCCCCGGAGTGCTACAATGGACGTCCGCCCCCGTCTTCCGAGGACGGGGACGGGGATTTTTTCCGGGGAGAGACAAAAATGCCGCTGATCGAAGTCCATTTGCTCGAAGGACGGACCGAGGAGCAGAAGAAAGCCCTGTTGACCGCCATCTCCAAGGCCGTGCACGAGTCCATCGGAGCTCCGGTCGAGACCATCCGGATCTGGATCGAGGAATTCACGCCGAAGGATTACATGGCCGCCGGCGTCTGGTACGGCGATAGGAAGAAGTAATCAGCTGAGGAGCTCTTTGGCCGCGAGGTCCTCGAACCTTCGGTCGAAATCGGCCTTCTTGGTCTCGTAGGTCTTGAGGAGCGGCTCGAGCTCTTCGAGGAAGGCGTCCACGTCCTTGCGCCGCTGGTGGACGGCCTTGGAGAGCTCGACGATCTTCGCGCTGGCCTTGGCCCGGGCGGCCTCGACGATCTCCCGGTTCATGCGGGTCAGCTCCGCCTCCGCTGTTTCGATCGCCTTTTCGAGATCGGCCATCCGCGCTTCGAGCGGCTTCAGCATCTTTGACTTCTCGGTGATGACCCCGGACCGCATCTTCCGGAGCTCCTTGCGGGTCGGAGGCAGAGGGGCCGGGACGGACGGCGCCGCCGCTCCGTCCTCCTCCTTCGCCCGTGGGCGGACCTCTTCCCCCTGCCAACCCACCTGGTCCAGAAAGCGCTCGTAGCTTCCCTCGAAGACCGAGATGCCGTCGTCCTGGAAGACGATCAGCCGCTCGGCCAGGGCGTGGAGGAACATCTCGTTGTGGGTCACCATGACCACCGCCCCGGGGAAGTTGTCCACCGCGGCGAGCAGGGCGTCGCTCGACTCCAGGTCGAGGTGGTTGGTCGGCTCGTCGAGGAGGAGGAGGTTGAGCGGCGTGGCGATCAATTTACCGAGCAGGACCCGGCTCTTCTCCCCGCCCGAGAGGACGCCGATCTTCTTCAGGGCGCTGTCGCCCTCGAACATCATCAGCCCGCTCAAGTGCCGGGCCCGGGCCGGCTCCAGACCGGCGTCGACCGAAGCGATCTCCTCGAGGACGGTGTTCTTTTCGTTGAGCGTCAGGACGTTCGTCTGCTCGAAGTAGCCCGGGACGACGGCCATCGGACTCGTGATCGCGCCGACCTGAGGCGCGAGCGCCCCGGCCAGGAGCTTCAGGAGGGTCGTCTTGCCCCGCCCGTTCTTGCCGATGACAAACACCCGGTCCTGGGACCCGATGCTGAGCCCGAAATCCCGGATCAGGGGCCGGCCGGGCTCGTAGCCGAAGGACACGCCCTCGATGCCCAGCACGTACTTGCCCGAAAACGCCTTGTAGGCGAAATCGAACTCGAGCGATTTGAGCTTCTCGAGCTTCTCCTTCTTTCCCATTTTGGCCAACGTCTTCTTGCGGGACTGGACGAGGCCGGTCAGCTGGGCGCTCGCGTGGAAACGGTCGATGAAGCCCTGGATCTCCTTGCGCTTCCGCTCGTCGTTGACCCGGGTTTTCTCGTAGGTCTCCTCGTCCATCGCGATCTGGCCGTAGAGCTTGCTCGTGCCGCCCTCGATCTTGCGGACCTTCTGGCGGTGGATGGCCAGGGTATGGGTGACGACCTTGTCCATGAACGCCCGGTCGTGGGTAATCAGCATCAGCTCTCCCGGCCAGGCGATCAGGAACCGTTCGAGCCAGCGGATGGAAATGATGTCGAGATAGTTATTCGGCTCGTCGAGAAGGAGCATGTTGAAGTCCGCGAGCAGGACCTTGGTCAGGTTTAGCCGGACCTGATAGCCGCCTGAAAGCTCGAAGGGGCTCTTCGCGAGGTCCGCGGGGCCGAAGCCGAGCCCGGCCAGGATCTTCTCAACGCGCCAGGCCTGGTCGGAAGCGTCCGGGGGGAGCGCCCGGAGCGCCTCCTGGAAGACCGTTTCGCCCGCGAAGTCGATCTCCTGCCGGACGTAGCCGATCCGGTAATTGCGGGGAATGGCGATCGCCCCTTCGTCCGGCTCCTCGAGGCCTGTGATCAGCCGGAAGAGCGTGGTTTTGCCGTGGCCGTTGCGGCCCACGAGGCCCACCCGCTCCTTGCGGTTGATCTTGAAGCTAATGCTCTCGAAGAGGGTTTGCTCTCCGTAGCGTTTGGAGAGGTTTTCGGCGGCGATCATGGTCCGGAGGGCCTAGGTCTGCGGGAGGAACCGCCACTTCCGGTTGACCAGCTTGGCCAGCTCCATGGCCCAGAACGGCAGCGATGAGATGGCCACCAGGACGGCCATGTCGAGCAGGCTCAGGGCCTCGACCCGGAAGATGCGCTGCGTGAGGGGAAAATAGTTGATGGCCGCCTGGAGGAGAAGCGAGGTCCCGCAGGCGGCGAAGAGTTTCCGGTTCGTGAAGAGGCCGAGCTTGAACAGGGACTCGCGCTGGCTCCGGCAGTTCAGGGCGTGGAAGAGCTCGCTCGCGGCCAGGGCGAACAGGGCGGCCGTCCGGGCCCGGACGATTCCCTCCTTTTCGACCAGCAGGACGAAGAGGAAGGCGCCGAGCGTGCAGGCGGCGATGAACAGGCCCTGAGCCAGGATCAGCCATGCCCGGCCGGGCGTGATGACGGCCTCGTCCTTGGGCCGGGGCGGACGGTTCATGATGTTCCGGTCGACGGGGTCCATGCCCAGGGCCAGGGCAGGCAGGCCGTCGGTGACGATGTTCACCCAGAGGATCTGGATGGGGAGCAGCGGGACGGGCAGGCCGACGAGCGAGGCGGCGAACATCACCAGGATCTCGCCGCTGTTGCAGGACAGGAGATAGTGGATGAACTTCTTGATGTTGTCGTAGATCCCCCGCCCTTCCTCCACGGCGGCCACGATCGAGGCGAAGTTGTCGTCGGTGATGATCATGTCCGCGACTTCCTTCGTCACGTCCGTGCCGGTGATCCCCATGGCCACGCCGATGTCGGCCTCCTTGACGGCCGGCGCGTCGTTGACGCCGTCGCCCGTCATGGCCACTACGTCGCGGCGCTTGCGCCAGGCGCGGACGGCCCTCAGCTTGTGCTCCGGCGAGACGCGGGCGTAGACCGCGACCTTCTCGACCTCGGCCTCGAACTCCGCGTCGGTCCGGCGGTCGAGCTCCTCGCCGGTCAGGGCGACCGACCCTTCACCGAAGAAGCCCAGCTCCCGGGCGATGGCCACCGCCGTGTTCTTGTGGTCCCCCGTGATCATCACCGTCTTGATCCCCGAGGCCCGGCACTTGGCGATGGCCGCCTTCACTTCCTCGCGCGGGGGATCGATCATCGCCATCAGGCCGAGGAAGGTCAGGTCGGTCTCGATATGGCCGGCGTGATATTCGCCCGGATCCAGGTCGAACGACCGGACGGCCACGGCCAGCACCCGGAGGGCCCGGTCCGACAGGCGCCCGTTCGTCTCCAGGATCCGAGCCGCATCCTCGCCCGTGATCGGCCGTTCGAGGTCCCGTTCCCGGACCCTCGTGCAGGCGGCGAGAAGGACGTCGGGCGCACCCTTGACGTAGGCCATGACCCGGCGCCGTTCGGGGTCCCGGCGGACGATCGTCATCATCTTCCGCTCGGAGTCGAAGGGGATCTCCTCGACGAATTCATGCCCGGCCGCGAGCGGGCCTTTGAGAATGCCGGCCTTGGCCGCGGCCGTCAGGAGCGCCCCCTCGGTCGGATCGCCGACGATCCGGGCGGTGCCGTCCTTTTCGACGAGCTCGGCGCCGTTGCAGAGGACGGCGGCTTCGAGACACGCGCGGAGGTCCGGATGCTCGCCGGGACGGACGGCCGCGCCGTCTCTCCGGAATTCGCCCCGCGGATCGTAGCCGGATCCGGTGACTTCGTAGAGCCCTTCCGGCGTGGCGATCGCCTGGACGGTCATCTCGTTCCGGGTCAGCGTCCCGGTCTTGTCGGAGCAGATGACCGTAGCGCAGCCCAGCGTCTCGACCGACGGCAACTTCCGAATGAGGACGTGCCGGCGGATCATCCGCTGGACGCCGAGGGCCAGGGCGATCGTGACCACGGCCGGCAGGCCTTCGGGGATTGCGGCCACGGCCAGGCTCACCGAGGTCAGGAACATGTCCAGGACCTTCCCCCCGCGCAGCAGGCCCATGCCGAAAACCAGGGCGACGAGGCCGAAGCAGAGATAGACGACCCACTTGCCGAATTCCTCGAGGCGCTTCTGGAGGGGCGTCGCTTCGGGGCCGATGGACTGGATCAGCCCCGCGATCCGGCCGAGCTCGGTCTGCATCCCCGTCTCGACGATGAGGGCCCGGGCCTTGCCGGCGACGACCGCGGTCCCGAGGTAGGCGATGTTCGCCCGTTCGGCTAACGGGATGTCCTTCTCCTCGAGCTCGAGGCAGGTTTTGACGACGGGCGTCGACTCGCCCGTCAGGCTGGATTCCAGGACGGCGAAGTTGGGCGTGGCCCAGACGATCCGGGCGTCCGCGGGCACGTGGTCGCCCGCCTCGATCTCGACCAGGTCGCCGGGCACGAGCTCGGCGGCGGGAATGGACGCCTTCCTTCCGGCGCGGATGACCTTGGAGAACGGCGCGGCCATGTTCTTCAGGGCAAGGAGCGATTTCTCGGCTCGGTACTCCTGGATGAACCCGAGGATGGCGTTGAGGATGAGGATGGCGATGATCGCCGCCGCGTCGACCCACTCCTGAAGGAACCCGGAAACGAGCGCCGCGCCCGCCAGCACCCAGACGATGAAATCCTTGAACTGGTCGAAAAAGATCAACCACGGGCCGCGGCCCGGCTGCTCGCGGAGCGCGTTGGGGCCGTATTTCGCCCGCCGGAGCGGGACCTCGGGTTCCGGTAGGCCGGCGGCAAGGTCGGTTTGAAGGGTGCGGGCCGCCTCTTCGATATCGAGATGCCACCAGTTTTTCATCGTTCGTCTCGTCCTCGGATTCGCCTTTTGGAAGATTCAGGCGGTTTATTATACAAAAAAAAGCGGGCGTTGTATCCGGAAATCTCGAGAACGAGGATCAGGGTTACCCATCAATTCGGCCGGCGGCAATACGGCGCCCTTCCTCGGGTGCCGGAAAGTCCGGGGCATAGAGCCGCTCATCATGATATAATATTAGCCCAAAAAGAGGAGATGTCATGGAACGGTTTCCCGCCAGCTGGTACGCCGCGATTCTGATCCGCAAGTCCCGTCGGACCTTCCATCCCCGGCGCCCCGAGGAGGACAAGATCGTCCGCCTGGAAAAGCTCTGCGCCACGTTCCAGCCTTTTCCGGGCGCCCGCGCGGAGCTCGTCCGGAAAACGCCCGACGAGGTCTTCAAGGGGCTCATCGCCGGCTACGGCCGCATCACGGGCGCTTCCTATTATATGGCCTTCATCGGCGCACAGGACGCGCCGAACGTCGAGGCGGCGGTGGGGTACACGGGAGAAGGCCTGGTCCTCGAAGCGACCGTGCTCGGCCTCGGGACGTGCTGGGTCAGCGGCTTCTTCCGGCCGGACGCCGTCCGCTCCCACATGGATTTGGGGCAGGGCGAGCGGGTCTTCGCCGTCACGCCCGTCGGCTACGCCGAACGGCGTTATACGATCAAAGACAAAATCTACCGCGGGCTCGCGGGATCGGCCAAGAGAAAATCCGTGGGCGAAATCGTCGAGGGGATCCTCGCCGAATCCTGGCAGGAGAAGGCCGTCGAAGCCGCCCGCCTCGCCCCCTCGGCGGCGAACCGGCAGCCGTGGCGTTTCGCCGCCGGACCCGGGTCGCTCACCGTGCGGACGGACGGAGCCAAAGACGTCGGCCGCTATCCGAAGCGCCTCGACTGCGGGATCGCGATGCTGCACGCCGAGGTCGGCGCCCGGGAGGCCGGCGTCGCGGGCCACTGGACATTTCTTCCGGCCCCGGACGTGGCGAGATTCGAGATCGAGACATAAAACGAATTTTTCGCTTTGATTTTGAATCGGTTCCGGCTATAATACACTGCTATTCACATCGGGGAGTAGCGCAGCCTGGCTAGCGCACAGCGTTCGGGACGCTGGGGTCGTGGGTTCAAATCCCACCTCCCCGACCATCGATTCCACCACATCCCGGGGAAATTCGTGAGGATGGTATCGCATATTCGTGAGGATGGTATCGCATAGATGATCCGAGAGCTCAAGGTTCTGTATCGGCAAATCCGGACCCAGTTCGCCAACGACGGCGAACCCCGCGGGACCTTCACGGCGCTCAAGCACCGGAACTACAAACTCTGGTTCCAGGGGCAGATGGTCTCCCTGTTCGGGACCTGGATGCAGGCCACGGCCCAGGGCTTCCTGATCTTCGAACTGACCAAATCGCCGGCCTATCTCGGCCTGGCCGGCTTCGCGGCCGGCGCCCCCACCTGGGTGTTCATGCTCTATGCGGGTGTCGTGGCCGACCGGATGTCCCGCCGGAAGATGATGGTCATCACCCAGGTGGCCATGATGGTTCTGGCCTTCCTCACGGCCGCCCTCACCTTCCTCCACGTCATCCAGCCGTGGCACATTATCGTCCTCTCGTTCGGGTTCGGCGTGACCAACGCCTTTGATGCTCCCGCCCGCCAGGCCATCGTCCAGGAGCTTGTCGCCCGTGAGGACATGACCAACGCCATCGCCCTCAATTCAGCGATGTTCAACGCCTCCGTGGCCCTCGGACCGGCGGTCGGCGGGGTGACCTACGCCCTCTTCGGTCCGGCCTGGTGCTTCGTCATCAACGGCCTGTCCTTCATCGCCGTGATCGCCGCCCTGATGGCCATGAAGCTCGAGCCGTTCCAGCCCCGGCCTCACCGGAGCACGATCGCCGCCGACCTGAAGGAAGGACTGGCCTACGTCGCCCGCCACCCCATGATCCGGACGCTCGTCCTCCTGGTGGGCGTGATCAGCCTGTTTGGATTCGCCTTCGTCACGCTGATGCCGGCCTGGGCGGTCACGATCCTCCATGGGCATGCGACGCTGAACGGCCTCCTCCAATCGGCCCGGGGGCTCGGGGCTCTCGTGAGCGCCCTCCTGATCGCGGCCCTCGGCCGCTTCACCTTCCGGGGGAAAATCCTGACCGTCGGGGCATTGTCCTTCCCCCTGCTCCTCATCGCCTTCTCGTTCATCCGCAGCGAGGCCCTGTCGCTCGTCTGCCTCTTCGGACTGGGGTTCACCCTGATCCTCGTCTTCAACCTGGCGAACGCCGCCGTCCAATCCCTTACCCCCGACGCGCTCCGCGGACGGGTGATGAGCGTCTATTCGCTGGTGTTCTTTGGGTCGCTGCCCATCGGCTCCCTGATCATCGGGGCGATGGCGACCAAGATCGGCGAGCCGACCACGATCCTGGTGAACGCCTTCGTCGTGCTGGCCTTCACGGCCGTCATCGTCCTGGCCGTGCCCCAGGTCAGGAAACTGAAGTAAACTCCAGTTCGAACGTCTCGGCGTACGGCTCCGCGATCTGAAGCCGGGCCGCGCTGTCCCGGTTCACCCGGAGGATCCGTTCGTCGAAACCGTGGCCCCGGGTGTTCAGGTTGCGCTGGTGCTGCGAACGGTGGAACCGGAGCAACTCCCCTTTCCACGCGGCCCGATCCGCATCGAACGGCAGGCTGAGATCGTCCCGGCCGGCAACCGTTTTCGGGTCCCGGAAGAGGAGCGCGGCCATGGGGCGCCGGGATCGTTCGGCGAGCCGCCGCCACCAGAGATAGGTCAGCCGGTGGTCGCCGTTCGTGTCGTGGCCGTGCGGGAGGACGACCACATCGGGCTGAAGCGCCGAGAACGGCTTTTCCAGCCGTTCGAAATTGCCGTCGTCGTCGGCCAGGGTTCCGCCCGGCCGGGTCACCCGCAACCGGAGAAACGCGAGCCGGTCGGCGGGCAATCCGAAAAACCGGCAGCCCGTCCGCTGTTCGTCCTCGCGGAGCGCGGCCTTGGCTTCGGAGGTCGGCGGATTGCAGAACGAATCCTCGACGCCGTTCGCGCTCGAGCTGAGGACGAGCAGATCGAGGCGGTGACCGCGCTCGTAGAGATGGCGCAGCGTGACGCCCGTGGATTCGAAATCGTCGGGATGGGGCGCGAGGACGAGGAAGCGCCACGACCGCGGGAGGTCCAGCCGGTCCAGGCGGACGGGGCGGGGCCCGGCGAAGAACTCCTTCATCCCGGCAGCTCGATGAGCTCGTAGTCGGTCGAGCCGAGGCCGATCCTCTCACCGTGGCGGAGCTGGGCCGACCAGTCGATGTCGTAGCCCTTCCGCCAGACGTCTTGGCCCCCGCTCCGGGCGAGCACCAGGTCGGCCGTGGCCTTGTCGATGGCCACAGGGTCGCGCGAGGCGAGGATGCCGATGTCCTCGACGATCCGCGGCTCGTCCTTCGCCATGCAATCGCAGTTTTTGGTGATTTTGACCAGGAAGTTGAGGAAGCCCGTCTTGCCCCGGAAATGGCGGTGGACATGGAAGGCGTATTCGGCCACCTTCTCCTGGATCCGCCGGGAATCCTCGTCCCAGCGGATCTTGATCGCCCCGTATTTGCAGACGACCAGGCATTCCCCGCAGCCGATGCAGGCGGCATCGTCGATGACGATGTGGCCTTCGGCCTGGACGATGGCTTTCGCCGGGCAATAATCGAAACAGAGGCCGCAGTTGCGGCAGGCCTTGGGCGTGACCCGGGGATGGGCCACGGAATGCTGGTCGAGCTTTCCGGCGCGGGAGGCGCAGCCCATGCCCATGTTCTTGAGGGCGGCGCCGATCCCCGTCTGGACGTGGCCCGTGGCGTGGGACAGACAGATCAGGGCGTCGGAGTGGAGGAAGGCGCTCGCGATCTTGGGGGCCGCCACGCGGCCGTGCTCGCCTTTGCCCTCCTGGGCGTCCCGCCCGATCAGGCCGTCGGCGATGATGACCGGAATGTCGACCACGTCCGGGGTGAATCCGTGGCTCCAGGCGAGCCGGATGTGCTCCACGGAATTCGAGCGGTGGCCCACATAAAGCGTGTTCGAATCCGTCAGGAAGGCGAGGGGCGTTTTCTTCCGGACCTCGCGAATCAAGCCGAGGAGCCAGGCGGGCCGGATGTAGCCCGTATTGTGCTTTTCGCCGAAGTGGATCTTCAGGGCGACGAAGTCCTCCTTGGCGAGCTCGTCGTTCAATCCGATCCGGAGATAGGCGTCCCGGGCTTTTTGGGACAGGATGTCCGGATCTTCGGCGGCCGCGGCCGGTATTAAAAAAACCTGACTTGGCATCCTTCTTCGTGTCTTCCGGACATCCGCCGGATCAGGAAATCGGACAGGTGTCCCCGCACGGCGCGAGCCGCTCCTCGGCGGTCTTCACGCCCGTCCCGGGCGCAAAACCGTACCCGAGCTCGGACAGCGTCTTTTCCATGGCCTCGAAAGCGAACAGGATGTCGGCCGCGGTCAGGTTCCCCATATGGCCCATCCGGAAGACCTTGCCCGCAGTCTCACCCAGGCCGCCCGCGACCACCACGCCGTTCCGGCTGTAGCCCGCCCGGAACGCCTTGTCCTCGACGCCGGCCGGGTAGGCGACGACCGAGAGCGTGTCCGCCCGGAACTCCGGCTCGGTGAAGAGCCCGAAGCCCAGCTCTTGGAGCGCGGCCCGGATCGCCCGGGCGTTTTTCCGATGGCGCTCGAACCGGGCGAGCATCCCCTCTTCGAGCATGATCTTCGTCCCTTCGCGGAAGGAGCGGATTTCGTTGACGCAGGGCGTCGAGAAATACTTCGTCGGCTCCTTCATGATCGGGAGCCAGCGGAGGATGTCCGAATAATAGGCGGGGATGGAGGGCAGGCTGCGGCGCTTGGCCACGGCCCGCTGCGAGAAAACGTCGATGGCCAGCCCGGGCGGCGCGCCGAAGCACTTCTGGGCGGCGGTGAGGACGACATCGATTCCCCAGTCGTCCATCCGCTCCTCGATCCCGCCGGTGGCGCAGACGCCGTCCACGATATAAAGGAGATCCCGCCCGCGGAGGACGTCCGCGTATTCCTTGACGGGGGCACAGGCCCCGGTCCCGGTGTCGACGTGCGTCGCGACCACCACGTCGTATTTGTGCGCGGCCAGCCGCACGGCCAACTCCTCCGGCCGAACGCCGCTCCCCCACCGGCAGCCGGCCACATCATGGGCCAGCCCGAAGCTCGCGCAGATCTGGCCCATCCGGTCGCCGAAATACCCCTGGGAAAGGACGAGGACGCGGTCGGCCTTTCCGACGACGTTGAGCAGGGCGATCTCCATGGCCAGCGTCCCGGCGCCGGAGATGATGAAGGGCTCCCCGTTCTGGCAGAAGACGATCTTCTTCAGGTCCTCGAGGGCGGCGCTCAGGTCCGCGACCATCTCCGGTCCGACGTGCGACACCGTCGGCGCGGCCAGGCTCTCCAGAATGCGGGGATGGACGGGGCTCGGGCCCGGGATCAACAGCAGTTGCGGCATGGGTCGGTCCTTCTCGTTCGATTTTGCGGACCCCCATTTTTACCCAACGGACGGCATAAATCAAGCCGCCCCCCGGGGAAGCGCGTGAAACTTTTGACCTCGACGCGCGAATTCCGATAGAATGACCTCACCATGAGCAAACGAACCATCATCGGCTTCACGATTCTCTTCGTCCTGTCCCTGGGAATGGGGACGGGCGCCCCGCCGCAGGACATCGCGGACATGGCGCTCGTCAACGGCAAGGTCGTCACCCTCGACCCGAAGAACCCGGCGGCCGAAGCCGTGGCCGTCAAGGGCGGCCGGATCCTGGCCGCGGGGTCCTCGGCCGAGATCCGGAAATACGTCGGCCCGGCGACCCAGGTCCTCGATGCCAGGGGCAAGCTCGTGATTCCGGGCCTCATCGACGCCCATCTCCATTTCGCGAGCGGCGGACGTTCGCTCGCCTCGTTGACCTTCCGCGGCGTGTCGTCGGTCGAGAAGGTGCAGGAAATGGTCGCGGCCCGGATCAGGGAACTGCCGGCCGGCGAAACGGTCAACGGCAGCGAATACGACCACACCCTCTTCCCCGGCCAGAAGTGGCCGTCCAAGGAGGACCTGGACAAGGTCGCGCCGAACAACGCGGTGGTCATCCGCCGCGTGGACGGGCACTCCGTGTGGGTGAACAGCGAAACCCTGCGGCAGTCCGGCATTACCAACGACACCAAGTCCCCCTTCGGCGGGGAGATCGCAAAAGACCCCGCGACCGGGGAGCCGACTGGCATTTTCAAGGAGGCCGCCTCGGGCCTCCTCAAAGTGAAGCCTTCGAGCAAGCCGTCCTCGATCAAGGACGACATCGAGCGCGGACTGGCCTACGCGGCCACGCTCGGGCTGACGGGGATCCAGACATCGGCCAGCCTCCAGGAATTGGAGATCTTCAAGCAGCTCAAGGCCGAAGGCAAACTGACCCTCCGCGTCTACGCCTGGCTGCCCATCGATGACCTCGACCGGTACATCAAGCTCGGGATCAAGCAGGGCCAGGGCGACGACATGGTCCGGGTGGGGTTCCAAAAGGTCTTAATCGACGGAACGCTCGGCTCGGGCACGGCTCTGATGTTCGAGCCGTTCGCCGACGACCCGGCGAAAACCGGGCTGCCCCAATACAAGGAGGACGCGTTCTACGCCCTGATCGAGAAGGCCCACCAGAACGGCTACCAGACCGGCACCCACGCCATCGGCGACAAGGGCGTCAACTGGGTCCTGAACGCGGTCGAACGCGCCCAGAAGAAGTTCGGGGCGAAGAACCTCCGCCACCGGATCGAACACGCCCAGATTATCATCCCGTCCGACGTGAAGCGCTTCAAGCAGCTGGGCGTCATCGCCTCGATGCAGCCCACCCACTGCACGACCGACATGCGGTTCTGCGAGATCCGGGTCGGCCCGGAGCGGTCCAAGAACGCCTACATCTGGAAGACGCTCCTCGACGCCGGGGCGCACCTGGCCTTCGGAACGGACTGGCCGGTCGAGCCCCTCGATCCGATGCGCGGCCTCTACTCCGCCGTGACCCGGAAGAACATCGAGTCGGGCACCCCCGAAGGCGGCTGGTTTCCCGAGCAGCGGCTGACGATGACGGACACCGTCCGGCTCTACACCCTCGACGCGGCCTACGCCTCGTTCGAGGAAAAGATCAAAGGCTCCATCGAGCCTGGCAAGCTGGCTGATTTCACCGTGCTCTCCAAGGACATTTATCGGGTGGATCCGAAGGAGGTCCTGACGACCGAGGCGCTTTACACGATCCTCGGCGGCAAGATCGTCTTCCAGAAATAGCCGTCTATTTCTTGATCCGGCCTACCTCGAACAGCGGTTCGCCCTTGTTCGCCGGCGGCGTGCCGATGATATAGAGGATGATCCCGGCGAAGGGCGCCTTGAGTTCTTCCTTGACGACCCCCGCATAATCCTTCACCACGCCGACCGTCTGGCCCTCGGTCACCATCGCGCTCATCTCGACCTTCGGATAAAAAAGGCCGTCGAAGCCGGAATTGACGACTTCGTATTTGTCGATCCAGACCGGATCGGCCAGGACCGGCGGCTTCCCGTCGATCATCTTGAACAGCTTCATGACGCTCAGCGCGCCCTGGACGTTCTTCGCGATCGATTCCTCGTCCATCCGGCCCAGCAGCCCGGCCTCGGTGGTGATCGCCGGCTTGCCCCGGGTCAGGGCGGTGTTGCCCAGATACTTGGAATCGGCCGGGTCCGCGCCGCGCGTCGTGTCGATGATGATGTGCCGCAGGCCGAAGGCCAGGGCCATCTCCTTGGTCCGGGCATTGAGGTCCTCGCGGGGGCTGATCATCCAGTAGGAATACTGCATGAGGGCTTCGTTCGCGTCCCCGCAGTGCATGTCGACCAAGGCGTCGCAGCGTTGGACCACGTCTTCGGTCAGGACATAGGCCATTCTCTGGCTGAGCGTCCCCTTCGGGTCGCCGGGAAAAACACGGTTCAGATTTTTCCCGTCGAACGGATTGAAATAGACGGTCCGCCGCTGGAACGAAGGAAGATTGGCGATATGGACCAGGACCAGCGTGCCGGACAGGGTCTTCGGATCGACCAGGTCCTTCAGCCGGTAGAGGGCGAGCACCGGCGGATATTCCGCGCCATGGACGCCCGCCACCAGGGCGAGGGTCGTCCCTTTCTTCGCCCCCCGGATGACGGTGATGGGGATCGACGTCCCCGCGCCGTCCTTATCGGGGACGGGCAGGAAGCCCGACAGCTTTTCGCCGGCCTTGACCTTGAGCGAACCGAACGTCATGACGTCCTGGGCCGCGAGGCTCGCCGCCGCTCCGAGCAGAATCAGGAGCGCCGCCGCCCCCGCCGAATACCGAATATGCCGGGGATTTCTCACGTCTCCTCCTTGTCTGTTGTGCGTTGGAGTTATTCTATATCATTTCCCGCTCCCGCGCGAGGCGGGAGCGGGTCCGGAGTCCATCCTCTTTCCTTGCTTGCGTCCCCCCCGTTGTTTTGCTATAATCCGCATCGCTCAAGACAGAATTTAGATGGGAGGTCATCCATGGGCAAGTTCCTAGCTATCGTCGGTGGTCTGATCGCCATGGCGGGAGGCGTCCTTCTCGTCGCGCTGACCTGGGGGCCCTATTTCAAGGTCCTGGTCCTCGGCGCTATTCCTCCGGTCCTGTTCTTCGGCGGGCTCATCGCCCTGATCGCCGGAATCAGCAGCATCAAGGACGCGGCGCGCACCAAGAAACTCGAAGCCGAGGCCAAGGCAGAGAAAACCTGATCCCCGATTGGTCGGAGTGACCCAACTCGGCTTCGGCCTTCTCTCTCTTTTCCTGTCGCTGAACGCGACCGTCCCGGATCAGATCGAACGGGCTTTTCTCCAGAACAGCCCGCGGCTGCTCTACGCCCTCCTCTCGCCGGACCAGGCGGTCGCCGTTTCGCTTCCGGCGCCGATCTCGTTTTCCGACCAGCTGTCCAACGAGCAGGCGTTCTTCCTGTTCCAGAAGATCTTCCGGACCCACACCACCTTTGAATTCTTCCCCGCGCCGGGCGGCCTGCGCTCGGCGCGCGCCGGGCGATACGTCTTCAAGGCCCGTTGGTCCTTTCTGAACAAGAACGGAAACCAGGACGTCTTCCAGATCTTCTTCCTCATCCAGGCCCGCCCGGGCGCGGCCCGGATCGCAGATTTCTGGAAGATCGCTGAAATCAAGGCGGAGAAGCTCTATTGACCGCCCCGCGCCGGGCCGGAAAGATCCGGGGCCTCGAAGCCGCGGCCGTCCTGTTCGCCGCCCTCGGGGTCCTGTTCCTGATCCTGTCCGCCGTCCTTCCCGGCCTGCTGGCGCGGGACTACGACCGGCAGAGCCTGGAGCGGATCCGGCGCCAGGCGGAGACGATCAAGAAGGAATTCGCCGGCCTGCTCAAGGACCAGAACCAGAAGCTGCGGCAGGCGGCGGGGCAGCGCTGGCCCGAGACGACCGAACTGCGCTTCCAGCTCTTCAAGCGCCTGAACCTCGATCCCGAGACCGAGGGCATCGCCGCCTTCTCCGAGGACGGCCGCCTCGAGCTCTGGCTGGGCAACGTCCTGAACCTGGAGGAAGCCGTTCCGAAAGGCATCTCGGACGCCGTCCTCCAGAAATTCGGGCAGACGCTCCTCATCAAGGACAAGGCCTCCTCCTACCTCGTCTCGCTCCACTGGGTCAATGCCCAGACGCTCCTCGTCCTCTACCGCCTCCTGGCCTTCATCCCGAAGTTCCAGTCGCCGTATCTCGAAGACTACCACTTCATCCCCGCCCGCTTTCGGACCAACTGCACGCTCGACTACTTCGATTTCCGGGAAGACGTCTCGGGCTTCGACAAGCTGTTCTCCCGCCATCGGGACGAATACGTGGGACAGCCCAGCCTGAAGGGAGCGATCCAATCCATCACTTTTCCACTCCGGAACGAACGCGACCAGGTCATCGCCCGGGTGATGCTCCGGTCGCCGGCCCGCGCCGAGTTCCTGGCGTCCCGGCGCGAGTCCCTCCTCCTCTTTTTCTACGCGTTTATCGCCGCGGCGCTCGTCGCGCTGGTCGGAATTCTGGCGGGGCGTCCGGGCGTCCGGCGGGACCGGCGCCTGATTCCGGGCCTGGCGGTCATCGGCCTCGTCGCGGGCCTGCGAGCCCTTGCGTTTCCCTGGAGCCGCCTGGCGAAAGTCCAGGACCTTGCCCTCTTTTCGCCGACAATCGCCGGATTTTTCAGCTTCGGCGACCTGACCAAATCCCCGGCCGACATCTTCCTGTCCGCGGCCGCGACGTTCGCCATCCTGGCCGGCCTGGCGTATTATGTCCGCCGCCCGGACAAAGTCCCGCGCGAGCCCGCCCGAACGGGGCCCGGCGCGCTTCCGCTCATTCCCGCATTCGCCGGATCGGCAGTGCTCCTGTTCGGGGTGCAGGCCTTGGCCTCCAAGACGGCCCTCCATTCCAGCCTGAACCTGCTGAAATTCGGGATATCCGGCCCCTTCATCCTCCTCCATCTCAGCCTGGCCCTCGTCCTTGCCGGATCGGGACTTTTCATCTTTGCCCTCCTGAAGCGCCTGTCCGCCCGTGTCCGGCCCGCGGCGCTCATCCTCGCTTTCTTCGGGACCGAGGCTGCCGTCCTCCTCGTTAGGGGAACGGCCCGGCCCGCCCAGTTCATCCTCCCCTTTCTCGCCTTGGCCTCTCTCACCGCCGCGGCCGCGGTCCGGAAAGCGAATCTTGTCCGCGGGCTGGCCTGGGCGGCGGTCCTGCTGCAGGCGGCCCTGGTCTTCGGCTCCCTCAAGGAGGCCGTCACGGTCCGGTCCCGGTCGCTCTTCGAGCGCTCGATTAAAACCACGATCCAGACCCAGGACGATTGGGCCCGGTTCATCCTCACCCAGTCCTTTCTGGAGATCGACGGCGAGAAGGCGGCGCTGCTCGCCTTCTTCCGGAAGCCCGGCGAAGGCGACGAACCCGCCGCGGGCCTTTGGGCGAAGACTTTGGCTTCCAAGTTCAACTGGTATTCCTGCCTGGAAATCCAGGACGCCAACGGATCGGTCCTTTCCCGGTTCTCCCTGAATGTGCCCGCCATATTTCGCGACGCGGCGAAAACGCCCGCCCGTCCGGAGTGGATGATCGACCGTCTCTCCGTCCCCTTCCTGGGGAAATCCAAGGACTTCCTGATCGGCACCAAGGACTGGACGTCCGGCGGGACGCTCCTCGGCCGGACCGTCTTCTATCTTTCGCTCGATGACGTCCTGCTGCCCTTCCTGTATTCGGCCAACCCCTATTTCGAGCTCCTCCGGGTCAACTCCCTGCCGTCGCTCGACCAGTTCGACCTCCGGCTGGCGGTATTCGACGGACTGGGCAAGCTCCTGTTCAATCCCGGGAAGCTCTCGACGGGCCTCCCGCCCGCCCTCCTCGATTCCGAACGGCTCAACGAGAAGGGGCTGTGGACCGAGCTCACGGACAAGGGCGTCGTCTACCGGCTGTTCGTGTTCCGGGCCAACGGCCGCGTCTACGCCCTGTATTCACCGCGCCCGACCCTTCCCCAGAATGCCATCGAATTCTTCAAGCTCCTTCTCCTCGAGGCCGCGCTCATTCTCCTGCCCGCGGCGCTGCTCTATCTCTTTCTCGCCCGGAAACGGGTCCAACCTCCGCTGTGGTCATTCTCCAACCGGGTCTATGTCTCGTTCATCGCCGTGGCCCTGGTGCCGCTCTTCGTCTTCACCTTCTTCGCCCGGAGCTTCTTCACCCGCATCTTCACCCAGCAGTTCATCGAAAAGGCGGAAATCCACGCCGCCATGGCCCGGAGCGTCATGGACGACTATTTCGTCTACCTCCGGGGCCAGTCCCGGGCCGAAACCCAGACCCCGCCCGAGGACCTCATGCTCTGGATCAGCACGACGATCTCCAACGACGTCAATCTCTACCGGGAGGGCCGCCTGGTCTCCTCGAGCCGCCAGGAGTTCTTCGACGACGGCCTCTTTCCGAACCTGATCGACGGCGAGATCTACTACAAGATCCAGTTCGAGAACAACCCGTTCTACACCCAGACGCGCGGCATCGGCAATTTCGCATTCCAGACCCTGACCGTCCCCTACGCTTCGCCGACGGGGCGGCTGATGATCTCGCTCCCCTTCCCCTTCGAGCAGCAGGAGATCGCAGGCGCCACCCAGGACCTCGTCGAATTCTTCCTGTTCATCTCGGTCTTCTTCATCGCCACGGTTCTCATCCTCGCCCGCGGCATCGGGGCGATGATCGTCCGGCCCATCACCCGTCTCCTGGCCGGGACGAAGGAGGCGAGCCTCGGCAACCTGGATTTCACGATCGAATACCGGTCCCGCGACGAGATGAAGACGCTCGTCGACGGATTTAACGCCATGATCCGCAGCCTCCGGGACCACCAGCGGGAGCTGGCCGACCTCGGCAAGAAGGCGGCCTGGGCCGAGATGGCCCGGAAAGTCGCCCACGAGATCAAGAACCCCCTGACCCCCATCCAGCTCTCGGCCGAGCACATCCTCCGCGTCTACGAGGACAAGCACGGAGACTTCGAGGCGGCCCTCCGCGAGTCCCTGTCCTATATCATCAGCGAGGTCGAGAACCTCCGCCGGATCGCCCAGGAATTCCTGGAGATCTCCAAGGACACCGTCCTCCACAAGCAGCGCCTCGCCTTCGACGCCCTCCTCCGGGAGACCGTCGCCCCCTACCGGATGCTGCTCGCGGAGCGGATCCGGTTCGACGAGACGTTCGAGGGCGCGGACTTCGCCTTCGACGGCGACCCGGTCAAGCTCAAGATCGCCCTGCGGAATCTACTGACCAATGCCATCGAATCCATCCGGGGCAAGGGAGAGATCCGGGTCCGGCTCGTCCGCGGGCCCGAGATGATGACCCTGACGATCGAGGACACGGGTTCGGGCATCGAGAAGGACATCCTCGACCGGATCTTCGAGCCCAACTTCTCCACCAAAGACGTCGGGACCGGCCTCGGCCTCCCCATCGCCAAGAAGATCATCGAGGACCACGGAGGGGCGATCGAGATCGCGAGCGAGCCCCGGAAGGGAACGCGGATCACGATCCGGTTCCGTTTTTCCGGGGCCTAGAATTTTTCCGCGATCTGTGGAAGAATAAGCGCCATGAGCAAGACGTTGATCACGTATTTCAGCCAGACAGGAAACACGAAAGCGGTCGCCGAAGCGATCTTCGACGCCCTCGAGGGCGACAAGGACATCAAGCCGATGGAGGAGAGCTTATCCCTCGACGAGGTCGGCCTGATCTTCATCGGATTTCCCGTCCAGAGCCACAGCGTGCCCTACAAGGCCGACACGTTCCTCCGCCGCGTTCCGGCGGGCAAGAGAATCGCCCTGTTCTGCACCCACGGCTCGCTGCCCGGCCACCGCCTGTCCCGGGAAGCCCTGGAATACGCCCTCGTCTGCGCGGCGAAGGCAAAACTCCTGGGCACGTTCGCCTGCCGCGGCAAGCTGTCCATGAAAGCCCTCGAATTCCTGTCCAAGTCTCCCGAACATCAGGAATGGACCGATATGGCCGCTTCGGCCGCCACCCATCCCGACGACAAGGACCTGGCCGAAGCCACGGCGTTCGCCAGGAAGATCTGGACGACGCATGCCCACGGCGCTTACTAAGCGGTGCCGCCTGCGCGCACGGAGGCTATCATGACCCCATCATCCTTCAAGCGACTCGGGAAACGGACGAGCGTCGCCCTCCTTGCGGCGGCCTGCATCCTCGCGGCCCTCGGCACGGCGGCCTTCGGGACCGCGGGCGGCGGACAGGGATTGCGGACCGCAGCCGCTCCCCCGCCGGAATTCGAAAGCTGCACCAGCGTCTTCGCCGGACGCCTGGCCACCGCCGACGGCTCGACCATGACGTCCCATTCGTGCGACAGCGGCACCGATCGGACCTGGATCACGATCGTCCCGCACGCCAAGCACGCGGCCGGATCGATGGAGAAGGTCTACTTCGAGCCCAAGCGGACGAAGGGCCCGAACGACACGGACCGGATCGAGACGGGCGAAATCCCCTATCCGGCCGAGACGTACGCCTTCATGAACGCCGCCTACCCGATCATGAACGAATACCAGCTGGCCATCGGCGAGACGACGATCGGCGGCCGGTTCGAGCTCAAGACCGACAACGGCATCATCGACGCCCCCGAGCTCTACCGCCTGCTCCTCGAACGGGCAAAGACCGCCCGGGAGGCCATCAAGATCGCCGACGAGCTGACCAAGGCCTACGGCTATAACGACTACGGCGAGAGCTTCACCTTCGCCGACCCCCGGGAAGTCTGGCTGTTCGAGATCTACGGCCCGGGCAAGGGCCGGAAGGGCGCCGTCTGGGCCGCCCAGCGCATCCCGGACGATGAAATCAGCGTCTCGGCCAACGCCAGCCGCCTCCGGAAGCTCGACCTCAAGAACACGAAGGACTGCCTCGCCTCGGCCAACGTGCTCAGCCTCGCGACCGAGATGGGCTTCTGGAACCCGAAGTCGGGCGCGGAGTTTGAGTTCTGCTACGCCTACGCGCCCAGCTCACGGACGAGCCTCGGCTGCCGCCGCCGGGAATGGCGCGTCCTGAGCCTGCTCGCGCCGTCGCTCCGGCTGAACGGCGAGTCGGAAAACTACCCTCTCTCGGTGAAGCCCGAAAAGAAGGTCACGGTCGCGGACTTGCTGGCCATCTTCCGCGACGCCTACGCCGACACCGCCTATGACATGACAAACGGCCTCAACGCGGTCAACCGCAAAGGCGAGACCGTCAGGAGCCCGGTCGCGGGGCCGTTTCTCAACAACGATCTGAAAACCCTGCTCCGGGTAAAGCCCGAACGCACGATCTGTTCGCCCGCGGCCACGTATCTTCAGGTCACTCAGTCCCGCGCCGGGCTGCCCGATCCGATCGGCGGCGTCGTCTGGCTGGGTTACGACAACCCGGCGACGACCCCGCACACCCCGTTCTATTGCGGAATCGCGAAGATGCCGGATTCCTACACGATCGACGGCCGGTGGGGCTACAAGTCAGACTGCGCCTGGTGGGCCTTCCGGACGGTCAGCAAGCTGGCGAACATCCGGTGGCAGGACATGAGTAAGGACATCGAGAAGGTTTGGCGGGCGATCGAAGACCAGGCCTTCGGAGCGCAGAAGAAAATCGAGGACGAGGCGCTCGCCCTATTCAAGCAGGACCCGGAGAAGGCCTGCCGGTTCCTGACCGACTACAGCCTGAAGACGGCCGAAAAAAGCGTGGAGGATTACCGGAAGCTCACCCAGGACCTCTGGACGAAATACAACTACCAGTTCTAGGGCCGGACGAGCTTCCGCACTTCCGCACCCACCAGGTCGATGCCCCGGCCTTCCGTCGCGGACGTGCGGATGATCAGAGGAGGGGGCCGGTCCGGATCGCCAAGCTCGACCATCCCTCGGACCTGAGCCTCGAAAGCCGCGGCGCCGGGGAGGTCGGATTTGTTCAGGATGAAGATGTCGGTGATCTTCATGACTCCCGCCTTGAATGTCTGAATGTCGACGCCGGACCCCGGCGTCAGGACGACGAGGACGAGACCGGCCACGTGGATCACGTCGACCTCGGCCTGGCCCACGCCCACCGTCTCGAGGAGGATCATGTCCATCCCGGCCGCGGTGAGGACCGCGCAGACGTCGCCGGCGGCTTTGGCCAGCCCGCCGCGGTGGCCGCGCGAGGCCATGCTCCGGATGTAAACCCCCGGATCGGCGCTGTGCCGGATCATGCGGCTGCGGTCCCCGAGAACGGCCCCGCCGGTCAAGGGACGAGCCTCCGCGGCGGAAGTGGACCCCCGGGCAAAGCCCGGGGCCCCGGCCGCCGTGACGGGACTCGTCGGATCGATGGCCACGACCCCGACCTTCAACCCGTACGCCCGCAGGTCGCCGATGAGCCTGTCGGCCAGCGTGCTCTTTCCCGTGCCGGGGGCGCCCGTGATCCCCACGACGGGCGCCTTTTTCCGGAGGCCGCGGATGTCCTTCATGAACCGGCGCGCCTCCGGGCCGCCGTCTTCGACGAGAGAGAGCGCCCGGCCGATCGCCCGCGGATTCCCCCGGATGATTTCCCGCAAGAGGATCACGGCCGTTCTCCATCGCGAAGCCGCCCGTTCCGTCCCGCCGCGGCCGCGCGCTCCGCGATGTCGGCCGCGAGCTTTTCGCATCTCGAGGCTTCGGCCCCCCCCTCCGACGCCGTTCCCTCGAAGCAGGCCGCCCGGAACGCGAGAAAGCGGGCGGTTTCGAGAGCCGTGATCAGCTCCGTGATTTCCTGGGCGCTCTCGCGCGTTGGAGGAGATTGAAATCCCACCGCGCCGGCGGCTTCGAGGTCCTTCAGACGATCGTCCAAGAAGCCGGCCGCTTTCCCCAGCGAAACGGCGGCCCGATAAACGGAGCCGTGGTCGAGGTGGCCGAAATCGCTCCCGGCCAGATCCTGCGCCATCCCGGGATTGCGCCGGGACAATTTTTCGAGGGCCAGAACGCGGTCGAGAAGGGACCGCTCCGGTCCCCAAAACGCACCCCGAAGCTCGCTCGTCCGGACATCGGCCGGCCGGCCGCGCTCCGTCGTATCGAGAAAGGCATCGATCTCCTTCCAGAGAAGGATTTGTCGTTCCGTCAGCAAGGTGTCCATGGCTTGGGTCGTTTTGTCGGGAGGCTCTGCTTCCATGTTACAAGCAAAGGCGAAAGTATTCAAGCGGAACGCTCCCAAATTGACATGGCGGGGCAAATCGTCTAAAGTTTTCGTTCGGAAAAACAATGTTTCAAGGCATCCTAAGACTGATCTATTTCGCCGTCTGGGCGTACTTCTTCTTCATCGTCTATCGGTCCGTCCGGAACCTCTGGCGGAAGATCGCCCCGCCGCAGCCGAAAACGCCCCAACCCCGCCTCTCGGGCGTCATGGTCAAGGACGAGGCCTGCCTGACTTACGTCGCCAAGGAAGACGCCCTCCGGGAAATGATCGACGGCCGGGAATATTTCTTCTGCTCGAAGGAATGCCGGAAGAAATTCCTCGGCGACCGGAAGTCCGCCCGCTGAGCGCCCCGCTCAGAAATCCAGCCAGGCGATCCTGAAATCGGGGAATTCCCCCGTGAAGGGCTCCCAGCGGACGTCGAGGTCTTCGATCCGGGCCACGGCCGGTCCGGCTTCGATCTTCGTGAGGTATATTTCCAGGTCCGCACGCTTCCCTTCGGCCACCGCTTCGACCCGTCCGTCGTAGAGATTCCGGACCCAGCCCTTGAGCCCGAGCTCGAGCGCGGCCCGGCGGGCGAAGCCGCGATACGAAACCCCCTGGACTTTTCCGGAGACGAAGACATGGAGACGCGCGTTCACGGTTTTAAAATGTTAGCATACCGAGCGGGGGGCGGTAAAGCGGAGCGGACGGAGCGGCCCGGCCGCGGGCCTTGGGAAAGGAGCCTCCTGATTTGACAATGCGGCGCCGCTTGGATAAACATGGGCGCCAGGGAGGCGAAACATGAAAAAAATCCTCCTCTCTGTCGCCGGGTTCGACCCTTCGGCCGGGGCCGGAACCCTCCTTGACCTCAAGGTCTTCGGCCGCCTCGGCTTTCGAGGGGTGGCCGTCCTCACTGCGGTCACCGTCCAGAATACCGTCCGGGTCCACGAGGTGATCCCGCTCCCTGCCGGGCTGATCGCGGACCAGTTCGAAGTCCTCGCCGGAGATATGACCTTCGCCGGCCTGAAGATCGGAATGGCCGGCTCGCGGGACAATCTCGCCGAGATCGCGAAGATCCTCCGCGCGGGACGAGGCCGGCCTCGGGTCGTCGATCCCGTCTTTCGCGCGAGCTCGGGGGCGCCCCTCTTCGACACGGCCGCGGTGCCGGAATTTCTCCCGGCCATCCGAGGGCAGGCCACCGTCCTGACGCCGAACCTCGAGGAAGCCGGACAGCTGACCGGACGCCCCATCGCGGATGTGAAAGGCATGAGGGAGGCGGCCGAGGACATTTACGATCTCGGACGCATTCCCTGCCTGGTCAAGGGCGGCCACCTTGCCGGCGATCCGATCAACCTGCTCTTCGACGGAAAGACGACCGCCCTGTTCGGCCGGCCGCGGATCCGGAAGGACGTCCACGGCACGGGATGCCTCTTTTCGGCCGCGCTCCTCGGCTATCTGGCCCGGGGAAAGGCGCTGGTCAAGGCCTGCGAACTGGCCACGGATTTCACGGCGCAGGCCATCCGGGAAGCCGTGCGGACGGGACGGGGGCGGATGATCTTCCCCGGCTAATCCCGGATTTCGCTGGCCTGCTTCAGGACGTCGTCCGGAAACTTCACGCCCTGCCGTTCGGCCGCGGTCCGGTTCAGCCAGAGCTTGACGTCGGACATAGCCTGGAACGGGATCGCGGCCGGGCTCTCTCCCTTTTTCACCCGGAGGACGATCTGGCCCGTCCGGATCCCCATGTCGAAGAAATCCCAGCCCATAGCCGCGCAGGCCCCGGCCCGGGTCGAGAGCAGGAATCCCCCGATGAGCGGGATCGCATTCTCCTCGGCGATTCTACCGATGAGCTCGAAGGAATTGTTGATGGTGTTATCCGAGATCTGGTAGATGATGTCGATCTTCTTGTTGATCAGGACCTGGGCGGCGAGCAGGACCTCGCTGGCGTTGGCCACGGGCACGGCTACGATCTCGAAGCCGAGCTCCGCCGCGGCGGCCCGGGCGAGCTCCAGGTAGTATTCGGAATTGAGCTCGGACGGCGTCCACAGCGTTCCGACGCGGCGGGCGCGGGGGAGGACCCGCCGGATGAACTCCAGGGTCTCGCGGATCGGACCGGTCGAGGCCAGGCCGGTCACGTTGCCGAGGTGCTCGGTGGGAGAGATCCCGGCCCTGGTCAGGTAGGGATTAGCCACCGAGGTGAAGACGACCGGGACCCTCGGCGCGGCGACGAGGACGGCCTGCAGGCCGGCGGTCGAAACCGCGACAATCAGGTCGACTCCCCCCGCCGCGAAATTCTGGGCGATCCGCTGGGCCTGGGAAATGTCGTTCTGGGCG
>CABEBD010000179.1_pt1 | contig 26240 bp, 18 predicted proteins | sample 3132501 | NCBI WGS metagenome assembly CABEBD01 (sample SAMEA5534344, study PRJEB31848) | metagenome | biome: tundra; feature: field; material: soil | place: USA | collected 2013-05 | depth 0.45 m | reverse complement strand
GCGACCCGGACGCGCCGCCTGATCTTTCAGGAGATCATCACGTCCTCGGACGGACACCCCAATGCCTCCGAGATCCATGAGCACCTGACGCGCAAGGGGGAGAAGGTTTCGCTGGCTTCGGTCTACCGGACGCTGGCGCTTCTCGTCAAAAGCGGCCTCGTCAGCCAGGTCGACCTTGGGGAGGACCACAGCCACTACGAACCCGAGGGGGCGAAGGCCGGCCACGGCCATTTGATCTGCCTCTCGTGCGGAGCGGTCACGGAGTTTTCCGACACGCAGATCCACCGGCTGATCGGCCGGATCGGAAAAGATCATGCCTTCAAGCTCGATAAATTCTCGATCCAAGTGTTCGGATATTGCGGGAAGTGCCTGAGATGATGCAATCCGGAGCGCCCGCGAGACGTTGACCGGTCCTATTTTTAGGGACCCCCTTAATAATTTCCTCGAATTCTGGCATAATACCCGGGCCTTGCGCGCGAGTAGCTCAGTTGGATAGAGCGCCTGACTACGAATCAGAAGGTCGCAGGTTCAAGTCCTGCCTCGCGCGCTCTCTCGTTTCCCCTTTTTCCCCTGATATTTGAATGATTTTCCCGGTTTCGATTTTTTGCCTGAGTTAGTTAGACTGAGCCGTTATTAGCGGGTTTGTCCTCAAATTGTCCACAAAGAACCAAGGGTGAGGTCTGTCTCTTGTAGATCGTCGGGCTCATAACCCGGAGGTCGTTGGTTCAAATCCAACCCCCGCTACCATCCCGATATTCAATTTCCCCCATATAGACAGGGCCATCGGGCCTTGTCGCGTTTTCCGTCCCGATAGTGTAGCTTCAGCTAAATTCAGTCCAGTTTGACTCAAATTTGGCACAAATTTGGGCGGGGGAGAAGTCTGCTTTTAGCCTTATTCAAGCGTTTTTGGGGGACGGATCATTCACGGTCCTATCCAAAGCATAATCGACCAAATCTTAAGATTTCGGCTTCTGAATTTTTCTTAGCATATTATTTAGGCGTGCTATTTCTTTATCATCTTCAACTAACAAATAGCCTTTAACGGTCTCGATTGCGCCTTCAATTCCTTGAGTGAAATCTACTTGTAGTAATTCGCCATGTTGGTATGATTCGACCAAAATCCATTGGACTTCGTCTTTTTCAATTTTCTCACAATAATATTTAAAATCACTGTCAGGCCGTGTATAGAAGCAGCCCTTTTTCAGGGGTGTATCAAAGCCGATTGGAATAGCTTCCGCCTGCTTAGTCATTACCAATTTACCATTCGGCTTTCTTAGCGAATATAACTTTTGTTTATTCGCCTCAAGAAGTGGATCAAGCGCCGACCTCGATATTTTTCTTGCATCAACTAATTGAACTGAAAATCTCATTTCTTTAACAGGGATTCTTTCATTATCAGGCGGAATAATGAGAATTGCCCCATCAGGCAGCTTCATCAATATATTCTTTTCTACGTGATCGATAACTATCTTAGTCTGGGCTTGCCAATGCGATAATATCTTTTCAAGACTATTTGTTTTTCCTGACGCTTCTATCAAACCTTTCTTGACCAAGTAGAGCAGCTTTCCCCCAATGGAATTTGGAAAACTATATTCTCCGTCAATATCATTTCTGATAAATACAATATTACATATATTTACCATTGGAACTAAAACCATTGAAAGCATTTCATTTGTTTCGGCATACTCTTCATTTAGGATCAATAATTCAATTCCATGTCTTTCTGCGACAGAAATACCCCCCGATTGGAATCCACATGGAGAGACCATTATCGCTTTATTTGAATTAATATCTCTTGTCTTTGTGACAAAAGCTTCAACATCGCCTACTGGCACTTTCGTTTTATAATCACGACATTCAATAACCGTAAGATACTCATATGCACCGAATTTAAATTTTATCGAGACATCAAATTGACGTCCATTAATAATATCATTCCATTTTACAACGCCGCCTTGTGTTTCAGCGATATGAATGGCAGCAACTAATCTTTCAAAACCTATCCAGCTCTCCCACTTCTTCTCCATATCAAGTTCCTTTATCGGCCCTACTTTAAAATCTCTTCGTTCTTGTGCCTTTAAGAGGTTCTTTTTACTCTCGCCTTTCGCGTCTTCTTGTAAAGAAAATCGAGACCTAAAGTAGTGATATCATAAAATTCTCTATCATCATCGCCATAAAATGACGTTGAATAGCTAATTAATCCGTGGGATTGAAGATCTCTTAGCAGTATCTGGATATCCGCTATGTTAAGGGAGGGATATAATTTCATTAATAACGATATAATGCTTCCCTTCTCAAGCATACCGTCCCGTCTGCCAGCAAGAACTCCTAAAAGTGAAATTGATTCGTCGGAATATTTTAGTCTGGCTTTCCCCCGGCGTCTTCTAATGCAAAAGAGCAAAGCAAGAATTGAGAGGCCTAGCGGAATAATATCCGGAATGTCTATCGCCAAAAGATTTAGAAAGAATATATATATCGCTTTTAAATATGCTTTTATGGGGAAAAGAAAAATTAAAGCTACAATGAGCGATGAAAGAAACCCAGAAAATTTTATCCACGCGGGGACCTTTTTAAAGAATGAAATTATCTTCATTATTGTTCTTTGATCCCTAATTGCTCCCCATCCTTCCCTTTGAACCTCTCCGCCTTCTTGAACGTCGCGCTCACCTGCTTAATTGGAGGCATTTCGATCTTCTTGCCGGCCAGAAGATCAGCAATTGTTAGGAGCTGGATCTTCGGGTATTTCTTCCCCCATGTCTTAGACTCATAAAATCCGGCCGTCACCGCTTCGGTCTCCATCGGTTTAGTCGGCTCTTCCATAGAAATCAGGACGCCGATTGCGGCCTTTTCCCGCTCTAAAACGCCCTTCAAATCCCGGACATGGGCAGCCCCGGTGTTCCCGGCCTTTACGGAAAGTATGACGGATTCAAATACTCCGGGCTCATCCCCTTGAAATATGATTTTCCCGTCTATTCCTTGGTCAGCGCCTTTCTTCTGTTCAACCGGCCGCGCCCCAACAAGCCCGAGCGCCCACCATTGGAATTGATAGGGATCGGATTCGGCCAGGGCCGCAGCATCGGGAAGGCTTTTCGGTTCGCCCACTACTTTGTATTGGATTTCCGCTCCAAAGGCGTCTAGTAGGCGCTTCTTCATTAGAGTTATAGCAAGGAAAGTTATATCTATCCCGATCCAAGGTCTTTTTAGTTTTTGTGCAACCGCAACCGTGGTCCCGCAGCCGCAAAATGGGTCAAGGACTGTATCCCCTTCATTGCTGCTGGCTTTTATGATCCGTTCAAGAAGCGCTTCGGGCTTCTGAGTTGGATAGCCCAACCGCTCGGCAGCTTGAGCCCCTATCGGCGGGATGTCATCCCATAGATTTTGAGCTTTCAGCCCAAGGGATTTATCTGCATATAACTTTAGCCTTAGCCGCCCATCTATTTTAAGAGGGAAATGAAGCCTGCCCTCTTGATCGAGCCTCCGCATTTTTTCAAGAGTGCACGTCCATCCATTCGGATGCGGTTGATACGTAATCCCGTTACTTGCCGTATAAGGATAATGCAGGTTCGGACGGATACCTGGATTACGGAGATTCTCGGACCTCCACCGGCGTCCATCTTCAGCTACATTTGGGAATTTCGAGTCTATGTCTTCTTGCGTTTGATTAGTGTAGGGCTGATTCCAAAAGAAATTATTCGTTACGGAATAAAAAAATATTGTATCAGTGATCGACCCATATGCGCGATATACATTACTGTGGGCTGTCGTCCTCTTCCAAATGATTTGACTTTGGAAATACATGGGGCCAAAAATAGCATCCAGAAGCATCTTCAAATAATGAGAAGCGACCTCATCACAATGCAAATAAATACTCCCGGTTTGCTTCAATACCCGGCGGAGCTCCACTAATCGAGGGGCCATCATAACTAGATAGGCGAGCATATCGCACGGTCCCAGGAAGGTCCGGAAGGCTTGAAGGCAATTAGCAACCTTCCCGCCCTTCGTTACCAGATCAGCATAGACAACTTCATCGTCCTGGCTCCACGTCCAGGTGTCCTCGAAGGCACGGATCTGAGAGGCGGCCTGGGCCCCATTCTTTTCTTTGAAGAGGACATTGTAGTTCTGGTTACTCTTGAACGGGGGATCGAGGTAGACCAGGTCAACGCTCTCGGCCGGGATATACCGCTTCAGGATGTCCAGGTTGTCGCCGTAGTAAAGGGTATTTTCCATTTCAACACCTATCTTGAAATTATCTGGCTTTCCCTATGCGTTGTGAGAACAAGTCGCGCATCCCACCATCCATCTTGATTGATGCTAATAATAATCAAAAAAGGACTGGAAAGGAAGAAGAATAAGGCTGGATCAGTAATTCAGGCTACTCTAGGGGATTCCCCCCGAATCCCAGGGCCTTCAGTTTGAAAGAGTTTAGGGTGTAACGAGCTGCCCAGATAGCCTTAAAATCGCGTCGGGATGCCTGTAGAGCGATTTTGTAGAGGGGATAGGCCCGGCCGCGCGCGGGGATAAGCCGCGATCCCTACTTAACGGAGAGGTCCCAGAGCTCACCCATCGGGACGCCCATGCTCTTGCTGATCGCCCACAGGTGTTGAAACCGAGGATTTGGAAGCCGGTTATGGACCAGCCTTTTAACTGTGCTCAAGCTTACGCCTGAGCTTTTGGCCAGCCAGCTTTGAGACTTCCCCTGCTTTCTCAGCCGTTCTCCAATCATGTTGGCCATCTTAGAGCCTCCCTTTCTCTTAAAGTTATTTAAGTCGTTCCCGGATCAGCTCGGATAAAGTAATCCGGCGTTTCAAGGCTTCGAGCTTCAGTTGATCGACCAGGCCAGAGGGGAGGTGGATGGTCACTTTCTGAATCACCGCCCCTTCCTTGTTGAGGTAGAAATTCGATTTAAGCGTCTCTTGCTTAGCGGGCGCCTTGGAGCAAATCTGTTTTTTGCTGCTCATTTCATGTCCCTTCTTCTCTCAATTATCTATTTCCGATATTGAGGGTTATTGGAAATGGAATAGCATTAGGGCCTAAATCATGGAAGATAAAAAGACCTGTCCTTTTTGCGGGAGCTCTAATATCCGTCTACGGGAAGGGCTGTTAAGGGTCCGCATTATGCCTATTCTGGGCGGGGGCCCGGGAGTAGAGCGGAGCTATCTTGTATATCGGTGCTTGGGTTGCGGACGGGGCTTCGATGAAACAGAGGCCGGGGAAGGCCAAGACCCTACGGGAAGGACGCCTTGACTTTAATCATTGGCCAACATATATTTAATAATCATAGAGGGGCATTTATTCCGGAAGCTGAAGCGAATTGCTATCCACCATTAGCAGACCGCCGACGACATCCTTAAGCCCGGCGCGGATCCCTATTCCGGCAAGGGCCGCATCAACGCTTTACGCGCGATGAATCAAAAATAAAGCGCGCGGCGAGTTAGGTTTGATAAAGTGTCCGGGGAAAGAAGGAGAGAAATGAAATGAAAATAAACGGGTCAAATCTTTAACGGTGACATCGAGGAGGTACACAATGAGGAATTCAAATGTTTAGGAGAAATCCAATGAAAACTTTAACTTTAAGGAGGCACACAATGAAGAATCTAATGGTTCGAACGCATACGGTTACCATGCTTACGTCAAGACTCGTCGTCATGGTCCTTTTCGCCGCGCTTCTTTCCGCGGCACCGTTCCACGCGAAACTGGCTCAAAACACGCCAAATCTGGGTGCGGCGGCGAGCTTTGCGGTCCTGGGAAGTTCGGCGGTGACCCTTACCGATTCCATTATCAGCGGAGACGTGGGCGTCTACCCCGGCACCGCAGTCACTAACACTAGGTCCATGATTCTCGGGACGGTCCACGCGGGCGACCTGGTCGCCAAGCAGGCTTCCATTGACTTCCTCGCCGCGTACGCCGCGCTCGCGCTGTTGCCGTGCACCGAGACCTTGACGGGTACCCTCGACGGCGTGACGCTGGCGCCCGGTGTCTACTGTTTCGACGCGGCGGCGGCGTTGACGGGCCAGTTGACGCTCAACGGATCCCCGACCGATACTTGGATTTTCAAAATCGGGACCAAAGGCGGCGGCGCGCTCACGACCACCGACTTCTCGGTGGTCATGCCCGGCGGGGAGACGTGTAACAATAACGTGTTTTGGTGGGTCGCCGATGCCGCGACGCTGACACGTTCGTTCTTTATAGGAAGTATTTATGCGGGTGCTTCCATCACCGTTACCGGCGGGAGCTTGGACGGCCAAGCCTTGGCGAAAGATGCAGTGACGTTGACTAACACCGACGTCGCCGTCTGCGGCACCCCCTCGTACCCCTCGATCAAGGTGACGGGCGGCGGCCAAATCCCGGTGCCTGACCCAGTCTCCACGGGCAGGGCCACCTTCGGCTTCAACGCGCAGCCAGATAAATCGGGCGGCGCGAAAGGCAACTTCAACTATGTCAACCACGTGACGGGTCTGCACGTCAACGGTGAGGTCACCAGCATTCAGGTGATCGCGCTCAACCCCGACGGGTCACCGAAGACGATCCGGTTCTCCGGCACCTGCGGTGGCACGTGCTCCTTCAGCGTGACGGTGGAAGACCACGGCGAGCCCGGCACGATCGATGAGTTCGGGATCAGGGTGACCGATGCCGGTGGGCCGACCGAGGTCAGGTCGCTGCGCGTCATCAGTAACGGGAACATTCAGTTTCATAAATAAACCGTGGGTTCCCGGAGACCTGTTCTCCGGGAACCTTTTTCCTCGTCGCCATGAACCAGACGCTTGTCAATATCTTTTCGGACATCCCGCGGCTGGGCGATTATGTTTTTGTCAACGGGAGGACCGGGGAGCGATTGAAGGCGCTGTCCCGGACGAATCAGAAGGTCGCAGGTTCAAGTCCTGCCTCGCGCGCTCCTAAAATCTCCTCGTCCTTCCTGGAAGAATATCCCCGCTCGAAACGTCTAAAGAAAAAGGAGATTTCATGACCAAAAACAGAAACATCGTTCTCGCGCTGCTCCTGGGCTTCGGCCTCATCGGCTTCGGACTCGCGGCCCCTCAGACGGGCGGCTATCACCTTCTGAAGAAGATGGTGATCGGGGGCGAAGGCGGCTGGGACTATCTGGCCCTCGAAGCCGGCTCGCGGCTGCTCTACGTGTCGCACGGCAGCGCGTTCGAAGTCGTCAACGTAGACACCGGCGTCAAGCTCGATCCTATCCCCAACCTGAAAGGCGTCCATGGCGTGGCCTTCGCCCCGGACCGCGGCCGCGGCTACATCTCGAACGGACGTGGCAACAGCGTCACGGTGTTCGACCTCAAGACCCGGGCGGTGATCGAGGAAGTTTCGGTCACACCCGGCCAGAACCCCGACGCGATCATGTACGACGCCTTCTCCGGCCGCGTCTTCACCTTTAACGGCCGGACGGCCAACGCCACGGCCATCGACGCGGCCACGGACAAGGTCGTCGGGACCGTCGACATCGGCGGCAAGCCCGAATTCGCGGTCACGGACGGCAAAGGCCTCATCTTCGTCAACAACGAAGACAAGAGCGAAATCGTGTCCTTCGACGCCAAGACGCTCGATGTCAAGAAACGCTGGTCCATCGCCCCGGGCGAAGGCCCGAGCGGGCTGGCCATCGATCTCAAGAACAAGCGGCTCTTCAGTGTCTGCGACAAGGTCATGGTCGTCTCGGACTTCGAGAACGGCAAGGTCGTGGCCACGGTCGAGATCGGCCCCGGCCCCGACGCGGTCCGCTACGACCCCGGCACGGGCCTGGTGTTCGCGTCCTGCGGCGGAAACGGCACGCTGGCCGTGATCCGCCAGGAATCGGCCGACAAGTACAGCCTCCTCGAGACCGTGCCGACGGCCCGCGGCGGCCGGACGATGGAGATCGATCCCAAGACCCACAACGTGTTCGTCGTCGTCGCCGAATACGGCCCCGCTCCGGCCCCGACGAAGGAACAGCCGAAACCGCGGCCAAGCGTGGTTCCCAATTCCTTCCAGGTGCTCGTCCTCGGCAAGTAAAGAACTCTAGGAAGACGGAGGACGGACCTCTCCGTCTCTCCGGCTTCTTTTCATTTCGGGTTTCGGTTTCTCGTCAGGTTTTCGCCGCGCCGGTTGCCGGACGCTCGAATTCCAGGAGAAGATCGCGGACCTTACCGACGGGGAAGCCTACGACGTTATCGTAATCCCCTTCGAGTTTCTCGACGAGGGCGTCGCCCGATTCCTGGATGGCATAGGCGCCCGCCTTGTCCAGATAGTCCGCCGTATCCAGATAGCGCTCGATGGCTTCGGGCTCCAGCGCCTTGAACGTGACCCAGCTCGTTTCGTGGCCGTGGAGGAGCCGGTCCGCGCTTTTCCGGTAGATCGCGATACCCGTGACGACGCGGTGGCGCCTGCCCGAGAGCTTCGCCAGCATGTCCCGAGCCTCATTCCTGTCCGCGGGCTTGCCGAAGATCTCGTTTTCGAGGCAGACCAGCGTGTCGGCGGCGATGATCAGGGCGTGCGGATATGCGCCGCCGACGGTTTCCGCTTTCGCGATCGCGGCCCGAACCGCATAGCCGACCGGGTTCCGCTCTCGAAGGGGCTCTTCGTCGATCCCGCTCGGGACGACGCGAAAGACGTCCACGATTCGTTTGAGCAACTCGCCCCGGCGGGGCGAGGCCGAAGCGAGGATGATGCCGGATGATTCATCAACTTGGGAAGCTTCCCGGGTCGCTTCCCCGCCGACCCCGCTGAATACCGTCTTATTTTGGGCGGCCCCATAATGCTCCTCCATAACGGCCCGCCAGTCGGTTTCGCTCTTGATACCGACGAACGCCATCCGGACCTTGGCCGGATGGGGATGAATGTGGGCGTAATGGATGCCGAAATTGCGCATGATCTTGACCGCCCGCCGTAATCCATAGATCTCCCGGGCCAATTCAAAATGCCGGAGGATGAGCTCGCGCTGGTCCTCGAGCGACGGCTGGAACGGAGGGCGGCCGGCGGCCAGGTCGCGCGCCTGGCGGAAGATCCAGGGATTGCCGATCGCGCCGCGCGCCGCGAGGGCGCCGTCGACGCCCGTTTCGCGGATCATGCGCAGGGCGTCGGCCGCGGTCAGGACGTCGCCAGACCCGAGGATGGTCCGGTCGGGGAACGCGGCCTTCACGCGCGCCAGGAAATCCCAGTCCGCCCGGCCCCGGTATTTCTGGTCAACGCTCCGGGCGTGGACGGCGACGGCCGCCACCCCCAGGTCGAAGGCCCCGCGGGCGATCTCCCAGAAGGCCGCGTGTTCGGCGTCGGTTTCGAGGAAGGCCCGCCGGAGCTTGAGGGTGACCGGTTTCTCGGGCACGGCCGCCCGGACGAGGCGCACGGTCTCGAGGGCAATGTCCGGCCGGCTCATCAGGAAGCCGCCCCGCTTCTTCGAGAGCACCTTCCGCACCGGGCAGGCGAAATTGAGGTCGATGACGTCGAAGCCCATCTCGGCGAGGACGACGGCGGCCCGGGCCATAACGGCGGGATCGAAGCCCATGATCTGGCCGGCCAGGGGATGGTCGGCGGGGTCGAGCTTGATCAGCTTCCGCCGCAGCTTCCCGTCGAGGAGCATCTGCCGGTCGAGCATGGCCTCGGTCGTGCAGAACGGCGCGGTCGTGGATCGGCAAATCAGGCGATAGCTCAGGTCGCTGAAGCCGGCCAGGGCGGCGAGGACGACCGGAAAATCGATTTCGAGCGGGCCGAGGCGGAGGGGCTTCAAGATCAGGGCGGCGCCCTGCGACGGCTTCGGGGACACTTCGGGCATCGTCGGGAGGCCTTTATCGCGAGGTGATCAGGTTCCTCGCCCGCAGCTCTTCGAGCCCCTTCTTCCAATCGCCGGCCGCGCCCCAGATATAATAAGAGAAATAGCGGACGGTCTTTTGGAAGATCGGCACCCACGGCTGGAATTCGGCGTAGTAGTGGTTAGACTCAGCGTTGACCGGGTGGTTCATCCACATGTGGAGAAACTCGGGCTCGCTCACGGGGTAGGCGCCCACGAACGAGACGTCCTCCTTCGTGTCGTAGCCCGCGTTCCAGCCTTCCTTGAGGAAAAGGACCCGGCCATAGTACTCCTCTGGCCGCATCCGGAACTCCTGGACCCCGTCCGTCGTCGGCACGAAGAAGGCATCCTCGGGCCCGTGGACCCGGCCGAGCTCCAGAATGGGCTGGGGTCCGAGCATTTTGAGCTCGGGATTGCGGAAGGCGAGGGCGAACCGGACCTCGAGGAGAGGCGAATTTCCGTAGAGGGTGAAGATCTTCTCGATCGAGTTTCCATAGTAATCAGCCTGCATCCGGACCTGGACATACGGCCCGGCGCGCCGGACGACTTCAGCGTCATAGACTTTGTGCGTTTCGATGCTGGCCTGGCCGAGGAAGTCCTCGAATCCGCCGTAGGGATAGAACCCGCGCTCCCGGAACGGCTTCCGGTCGGTTGACGCCTCCTTCTCCGGCCAGAGCTTGAAGAAGATGTTGTCGTTCCGCTCCTTGACGAAATATTCGATGACCCGGGCGCCGATGGCGAGGAGCGTCACCCGCACCTTGTCGTTTTCCAGGCGGTATTCCATGATGCCGTCTTTGTTCAGGTCGACCTCGGTGAGTGTCGCCTGGCCCGCGGCCGCTTCGACTCCGAGCTGGCTCCAGGTCTCGGCGCCGAGCGCCCGGACCCGGACGCGGTAATGTCCGGCGGACAGAGGCAGCTTGAAGGAAAGGGCCGCGGATTCGGCCGGCGAGATCATGCTGCCCCGGATCTCCTCGTGAATCGGCGGCTCGCTCTCAGCGCCCGACCGAAACACCGCGATCTCCATCGGGACCATGGGGGCTTCCGAATAATTGTAGATCGAGACCGGATAGACGACTTCGGGCGCCTGGCCGTAAAGGAGCGTGTGGACGGAGATCGTCTTCGGCAGGTCGGCGACGGCCAGAGTCCGCTTGGTCCCGCCCTTCCATTCGAACCGGACCTGGATGGGATTGACCAGGCCGGCGGCCGCCGGCTTCGTCTTGATCTTCAGCGACTTGAACAGCGGCGCTCCGGGATCCAGCGTGATTTTCGTTGTTGCTTCGCCTTCGAGGGCGAGCTCGGGCCCGGTCTGGAGGACGAGCGTCCCCGGAAGCGGAGCGGCGCCCAGGTTTGCGATTCGGATATCGAGCCGGTTGCGGGAGGCGAACTCGGCCGAGAGTTGGACCTGGTCGCCGAAGCGGCGTTCGAGATAGATCCGGTCGAGGAGCAGCATCTGGAGGGCGTTTCGAAACGGGGCCGGACCGAGCATCTTTCCCTGAGGCAGCACCCCCACGGCGCGGCGGGCGAGGATCGCTCGGTACATCGCCTCGCGGCCGAACGGCGTCCCCTTGTCGGTGAACAGAACCATGCACGGGGGCGCGTCCTCGCGGACCATGCCGGTCGGCAGGATGAAGGGCGCCTTCTCGTTGTCGATCTGCTTCTTGTTGCCTTCGACCGCAATGACCCCGTCGTACTTGAAGGGATCGCATTCGGGCGCGAAGACCGGCCGGAAGATGAAGCCGCCCCGGTCCTTGACGTATTTGATCCAGTCTGTTTCGAGCGGGGTGTCCTGGATCTTGAATCCGTCCCAGTTCGAAAGACCGAAGCCGAGCGTCCCGAAGCTGCGGGACGACTTGCCGGAGCCCACATCAGCCACGATGCCGAGCCCGGCCTTCGCCAACCACTCGGGAAACTGTTTCTGAAGCAGGTAGTCCATATAGCCGTTGAAGGTGAACCAATCGTTGCCCTGGGCCAATCCCTTGGCGATGACCTCTAGCGGATGCCCGGGGAAGCAGGTCACGCTGTGGAGGAGCGTGCCCGTGGCGAACCAGCCGCGGTGGAAGTCGTATTGCTCGACCGTTCGTTCGACACCCTTGATCAGGTCCTTGAGCCGGACGAAATTCGCGGGATCGTCCGAAAGAACGGCGAAGAGGCGGCGCCCGCCGTTTTCCAGCATAAACGCGTATACGGGCCGGAACCCGGCCGCGTTGAATTGATGGCTCTTCAGGGCGGAGAGGCCGGGGAACCCCAGACCCAGGGCCGCGGCGAGGCGGTTCCCTGTTTCGTCAGTGAGACCGGCGTAAACCAGGATGTTTTTGTTTGTCGCGGCGAGCTTTCGGGCGAGGGCGCCGAGGGCCGGGGCATTCACGTCCTCGCGGGGTGCGGCGAGGAGTCCGTCGATGAACCCTTCCTCCATCCACAGGCCCGGGACCCCCAATTCCTCGGCGATGTCGACCTTGCTTTGAAGGATCGTGGCGTTGACGTCGGGCAGGCTCATCTGGAACAGGTTGCCGTATTGGAAGCCATTCCAGAAGATGCTGTGCCAATAATTGGTGTAGCCGTGGAACTGGCCCGGGCTCAGGATCGGAGGCGGGTTGATTCCGGGCGCGGGCGCGAATTTGAAATCCTCGAGCTTGGCTGGAGCGGACTGCGCCTGGACGAGGAGCGGCCCCGCGGCCAGGGCGACGGCCAAGCCGAGGCCAAGGCTCCGCATGATCGTGGTTTTCCGCATGGGCGCCCTCCTCACTTCGCTTTCGCCAACATCTCGTCGAGGAAGGCCACGGCCCGGCGCAGGTGGGGGATGACGATCGATCCCCCGACGATGAGCGAAACCGAGCACGTTTCGTAGATCTCGGCCTTCGTCGCGCCCCGCTCGAGCGCCTGGACGATGTGGTAGGAAATGCAGTCGTCGCAACGCAGGACCAGGGAGGCGGCGAGGCCCATCAATTCCTTGGTCTTGGCGTCGAGGGCGCCGGCCTGGTAGGTCCGCTCATCGAGGGCGAAAAAGCGCTTGATCTCGATCGGCCCTTCCGCGAGGATCTTGGCGTTCATGTCCTGCCTGAACTTGGTGAATTCTTCGTATCTTCCCATATCGCGACTCCTTCCATGCCCCATTGTAGCGGGGTCCCGGGAAGAAGACAAATCGGTCCGGATTTCGGCCTCGGTTCGGGCTCGGCTTGACAGGGGCGCCGACTCCATGTAATTTTGAGTATTTCATACCGGAATACGGGAAAGAAATAATATGGATGATTTCCTCTTCAAACCGTTCGACGAAATGACGCCCGCCGACTACGCTCGCGTCGGGTTCAAGTCCGGCCTCGAGATCCACCAGCAGCTCTACACCGCGAAGAAGCTCTTTTGCCGCTGCCCGGCCGGCCATTACAGTCCTAAGTACGACGCCGAAATCCTCCGCCACATGCGCCCCACGCTCTCCGAACTCGGGGAATACGACGGCACGGCGCTCATGGAATTCAAGACCAAGAAAGAGATCATCTACCGGATCAACCGGGAGACCGTCTGCACCTACGAAATGGACGATACGCCCCCGTTCATGATCAACGAAGACGCGCTCGATATCGCCCTCGGGATCGGGCTGCTCTACGACTGCATCATGGTCGACGAGCTCCACATCGCCCGGAAGCAGTACTTGGACGGCAGCATTCCGACCGGCTTCCAGCGGACGACGATCGTCGGCTTGGACGGCAAGGTCCGGTACAAGGACCGGTCCATCCGCATCGTCCAGCTCGGCCTGGAAGAGGACGCCTGCCGGGAGGTGAGCGACGTCGGCCACCGCCGGATCTACCGCACGGACAGGCTGGGCATGCCCCTCATCGAGACCGTCACCGCCCCCGATATGAAGACGCCCCACGAAGCGGCCGAGGTCGCCCAAGTGCTCCGCCGCATCGTCCGAAGCACGGGCCGGGTGCGGACCGGGCTCGGCGCCGCCCGCGAGGACGTGAACGTCAGCGTTACGGGCGGGACGCGGGTCGAGATCAAGGGCGTGCCGCGCATTCCCCGCATCCCGCTTCTGACCTATAACGAGGCCCTGCGCCAGTGGAACCTCCTCCGCCTCCGCGACGAGCTCGCCCGCCGGAGCGTCGTGACCGCGACCTTCTCCTCCAGTTCCGAGGAGGTTACGAAGCACCTGAAAAAAACGCACTATCTGCCCCTCGAGACCGCCCTGGCCAACGGCATGTCGGTTTACGGCGTCCGCCTGAATGGCTTCCGGGACCTCCTCCGCTGGCAGACCCAGACCGACACGTTCTTCAACCAGGAGATCTCGGACCGCGTCCGGGTCATCGCCTGTCTCACGACCCTCCCGAACATCATCCACTCCGACAGCCCCGGCGAGTCTTTGACGAGCGCCGAATGGGGCATGATCAAGAAGGCCCTCTGCGCCCGGGACGGGGACACGGTGGTCATCGTCTGGGGGCCGGAAGCCGACGCCCGGCTCGGCGCGCAGGAGATCAGCATCCGGGCCAAGGAGGCGACGATCGGCATTCCGTCCGAGACGCGCCAGGCGCTGAAGGACGGGACGAACGGCTTCGAGCGCATCCTGCCCGGTCCGGACCGGATGTATCCCGACACCGACCTTCCCCCGAAGCGCATCACGGCCGAGCGCCTGGAGGCCATCCGGGCGACGCTCCCGGCGCGCATCGTCACGCGCGAGCGATGGTACGAGGAGATCGGCGTTCCCCGCGACCTTGTTCCGGTCCTCTCCCTTTCGAAGTTCGCGGATCTGTTCGAGACCGCGGTCAAAGACGGGGGCCTGTCCCCGAAGCTCGCAGCGCTCGTCCTGGCCCAATATCCAAAGAGGTTGAAAAGGAAGGGGCTCCCCTGGCGGGACCTCGACGAGGCATCGCTCTCCGCCGCACTCGAAGCTGTGCGGAGCGGCCGCCTGCGCAAGGAGGGGATCCTGCCGCTCCTCGAGCGCGTCCTGACGGAACGCAGGACCGTGGCCGAAATCCTCTCCGCCGGTGCCCCCGAAGGCGACATGGCGCGGGAGATCGACGAGATCGCCGCGGGGCTGGCCAGCCGCACGTTCTCGACACCTGCCGGAGCGGGCCGCAGGGCCATGGGCCTGCTCATGGCTAAGTGGCGCGGATTCATCGACGCCGCCGAGGCCGCCCGGCGCCTGGACGCCCGGCTCGCGCAGGGGGGGAGGTAAGGCCATGACCGACGCCAATCCGTACAAAGGCTACAAGGGACGGGCCCTCGAGGTCCTCCAGCACTTCCAGGCGCCGGTCTGGAGCGACCTAAAAATCACGACGACCAAGGGCGAGTACACGGGCATCATCCTGCCCCGCGCGGAGACAGCCGACCCGCTCCACATCGTCCTCAAGCTGCGCTCGGGCTACAACATCGGCATCCTGGCCGAGGCCGTGACGGCCGTCGAGATCCTGGGCCGCAAGGAAGCCCATTACAAGATCCCCGAAAAGGCATTCCCCTACGATCCGAAGAAGCCGAACGTCAAACTCCTCGGCACGGGCGGCACGATCGCCAGCCGCCTCGATTACCGCACGGGGGCGGTCATCCCGGCCTTCTCGCCCGGCGAGCTGTACGGCTCGGTGCCGGAATTGGCCGACATCTGCAACCTCGAGACAGAGAAACTCTTCGGCGTGTTCAGCGAGAACATGGGGCCCGCGGAGTACATCGGCACCGCCCAGGCCATCGGCCGCGAGATCGCCAAGGGGGTGCATGGGATCGTCATCGGCCACGGCACGGACACGATGCACCACACGTCCGCGATCCTGTCGTTCATGATCCAGGACTCGCCGGTTCCGATCGTCATGGTCGGCTCCCAGCGGTCGAGCGACCGGCCCTCGTCCGACGCGGCGCTCAACCTCATGCACAGCGTCAAGACGGCGGCCGAGAGCGACATCGCCGAGGTCATGGTCTGCATGTTCGGCCCGACGTCGGACCTCTACGGCCTTCTCCACCGCGGGACGCGCGTCCGGAAGATGCACTCGAGCTACCGGTCCACCTTCCGGACGATCGGCGACATCCCGATCGCCATGGTCAGCCGGGAGAAGATCACGCCCCTCCGGCAGGACTACAAGCGGCGCCGGGCCGACCGGAACTTCGTCATCAACACGGCCTTCGAGGAGAAAGTCAGCATCGTCTATTACTACCCCAATATGAAGCCGGACATCATCGATTCGCTGATCGACAACGGCTATCGGGGCATCGTCATCGCCGGAACCGGGCTCGGCCACGTCAACAAGCCGCTCTATCCGGCGCTCAAGCGGGCCCAGGACAAGAAGATCGCGGTCTACATGACCGTCCAGACGCTCTGGGGCTACGTCCAGATGTACGTTTACGACACGGGCCGGGACATGATGGAGCTGGGGGTCATCCCCGCGGCGAACATGCTGCCTGAAGTGGCCTATGTGAAACTCGCCTGGGCGCTCGGTCAAACGTCCGACCTCGAGGAGGTCAAGCGGATCATGCTGACGCCCATCGCCGGCGAGATCACCGAGCGCGAGCCGTCGAACGGCTACCTCATCTTCCAGGGCGGGATCCCGGAAGTCGAGGAGTTCATCTCCAAGTACCGGAAATAGGCCTCGTTTTCGCCGATGCCGCAGTTTGGCGCGGCGGAGACGCGTACGCTGCCTCCGGGCCGGCGCCAAGAGCGAAGGCGCCGTGGTTCTCCCCGAAGAAATTCCATTGATCTTTCCCCGATTTCCATCTACAATTTTTCCATCGCGTCGAACGCGCCCGATCCGGAAAGGGAGGTCCTCATGAGAACGAAGCTCCGCGAGGGGGAACGACTGATTTTCCAGACGCGGGCCCATTGGATCACGGTCGTCAAACCGGCGATCGTCTTCCTCCTGACCCTGGCCCTGTTCGTGCTCTCGTTCGTACTGGTCAAGCCGGAGGCGGAGATCGCCAAGATCGCCCATTGGGCCTGCGGCATTCTCCTGATCGCTGCCGCGGGATACTTCGGCTATTATGAATGGTTCCGGCGGTGCGACATCTGGGCCGTGACCAACCTCCGGGTCGTCGACGAAATGGGGATCTTCAAGCGCTACTCCAAGGAAAGCCCGCTCGACAAGATCAACAACCTGTCCTACGACCAGTCCCTGCTCGGGCGGATGATGGGCTACGGGGATGTCGAGATCCAGACGGCGGCCGAGGACGGGGCGACGATTTATCGGAAAGTCGCGAAGCCCAAGCAGCTCAAAGAGTCCATCGCCCATTACCGCGACGACTATCCGAAGGAGCTGCAGATCCTCCATGCCGAGCCGGCCGCTCCCGTCGAACCGACCCGCGTTTGCCCGTACTGCGCCGAGACGATCAAGGCCCAAGCCAAGGTCTGCCGCTACTGCGGTCGGGACCTGCCGCCGCTCTGAGCCGGCGGATGCCTATGAAAAAATTCCTGATCGGTTTGGGGATTCTCGCCGTTCTTCTGGGCGGGGCGGCCCTGCAGGCCGGATTGAGCCGTCCGGTCGTGAGCTACGACTTCCACGCCCGCCTGCGGCCGGATGCCAAAACGATCGAGGGGCACGAAACGCTGACATGGCTCAACGATTCGCCCGTTCCGGCGGGAGAACTCCAGTTCCATCTCTATCTCAACGCCTTCAAGAGCAACCGGTCAACCTTCATGAGAGAACGCGGCGACTCTGCCGCTGTTCGGCCGGCGGATGACTGGGGCCAAATCGTGATCAAAAGCCTCAAGACCTCCGACGGGACCGATCTCCTTCCGGTCCTCGAATATATCCGGCCCGACGATGGGAATCCCGACGACCAGACCGTGGCCCGGATCCCGCTGCCGGCACCCGTCCCTCCCGGCGGCCGGATCGGGCTCGAAATCGAATTCGTCTCCAAGCTGCCCCGGGTCATCGCCCGGTCGGGGTTCGTCGGCGATTTCTTCCTCGTCGGCCAATGGTTTCCCAAGCTCGGCGTCTTCCGGAACGGCGTCTGGAACTGCCATCAATACCACGCCCATTCCGAATTCTTCGCCGATTTCGGCATTTTCAAGGCGGAGCTGACCGTTCCCGAGATTTTCGTGGTGGGGGCGACGGGGGAGCGCACCGGAGAGCAGAAAAACTCCGATGGGACGAAAACCTATACTTATTACCAGGAGGACGTCCACGATTTCGCCTGGACCGCCTGCCCCGCATTCCGGGAGTTCCGGGAAAAATTCGTCCTCGATTCCCCCAAGGTCGAAACCGAAATGATTCTCCTCGTCCATCAGGCCCATCTCGGCCAGAAAGAGCGGTATGCTCGGGCTCTGCGCCAGGGGCTCGAATTCTACAGTCGGAACTACGGCCCTTATCCCTACAAAACGATCACCCTGGTGGATCCGGCGCCGGGGGCCTCGGCCGCCGGCGGGATGGAATATCCCACGTTCTTCACATCCCTCACGACGAGCTACATGCCCCGCGGCATCCGGATGCCCGAGATGGTCACGATCCACGAATTCGGGCACAACTACTGGTACGGGATGGTCGGTTCGAACGAATTCGAGGAAGCCTGGCTTGACGAAGGGATCAATACGTATTCCGAGATCAAGGCCATGGACCACTACTACGGCGCGGATCGCTCGATGATTGATTTTGCAGGTCTTCGAATCGGCGAAGTGCCCTACCAGCGGCTGGCCGTGATCGGCTCCGGCCGGTTCGATCCGATCGTCAAGAATGCCTGGGACTATATCGGCGGGTCGAGCTATTCCCTGAACGTTTACGCCAAGGCCGGGCTGATGCTCCTGACGCTGGAGAAATGGCTGGGCGAGGACGTCATGGACAAGGTCATGCGCACCTATTTCGAGACCTGGAAGTTCCGCCATCCCACGACCCGCGACTTCGTCCGCGTCGCGGAGGACGTGAGCGGCCGGGACCTCGGCTGGTTCTTCGACCAGGTCCTTGCCAGCCCCGACAAGCTGGACTATGCAGTGATCGATCTCCAGGCGAAGGAAGTCGCTCCGTTCGGCGGGATCTCCGATGAGGTCCAAGGGCCGGACGCCAAGGCCGCGCTGCCGGCTGACGGCCGGAAAACATCCGCCGCTCCGAAGACCTACAAGAGCGAAGTCGTCGTCGCCCGCCTGGGAGAATGGATTTTCCCCCAGGAAGTCCTGGTCACGTTCGAGAACGAGAACAACGTCCGCGAGTATTGGGACGGACGGGACCGATGGAAGAGGTTCGTCTATTATAAAAACGTCAAGGTCAGGTCGGCGGAGGTGGACCCCGGCCGGACGATGGTCCTGGACGTCAACTATTTGAACAATTCCCGCGTCCTCGAGCCCCGCAAGCCCGTCGTGGCGAAATTCGCCGCGGGACTGATGAAGTGGTTCCAGGGACTTCTGTCGATCATCGCGATCTGAGGGAGACCGGATTATGAACATCGTCGCCTGCGGCCTCAAGGGACTCAAGGAAGCCACCGCTCGGCCGAAAACGATCTTCGTCCTGTGGCTGGCCAATCTCCTCGCAGCCTTCCCTCTCTATCTCGTTGTTTCGGGCGCGTTCGGAAGGGCCTTGGGAGCAAGCGGGCTCGCCGGGAGCCTGGCTTCGAAGGCCGACATGAACGCGATCTTCGAAGTCCTGACGAGCGCGTCCGCCTCGCTCCGGGATGTGATGATTGCCGCCCTAGGTCTGATCGTCCTTTATGAATTTGCGGCGATTTTCCTGGCCGGGGGAATTCTGCATACGCTTCTCCGGAAGCCCGAAAGGCGGGCTTTCGCCTCCTCATTCTTCAGCGGCGGCGGACGGTTCTACGGCCGATTCTTCCGCCTCTCCGCATCTTCGCTCCTGCTGTGGCTGCCGGCCGCGGCGGTCTATCTTGTGTTCGATATGGCGCTATCGGCGGTGTTCCATGATCCCAACCGGGAGCTCCTGGGGTTCTATCTCGGCCTGCTCCGGGCGGCCTGCGCCCTGGCCCTATTCTTCCTGGTCAAGATGATTCTGGATTATGCCCGCATTCGAATCGCGGTCCGGGATTCCCGCGGAGTCCTGGCCGAGCTTCTGTTTGCCGTCCGGTTCGTCGGTCGAAGGCTGGGACGGACTCTGGCCCTCTATTACGTTCTGGGGCTCGTGGGACTCGCGGCTCTCGCGATCTACGGTCTCGCGGATTCTTCGTTCGCTAAGACCACGCCCGGGGCCATCGCGGCCGGATTGGCCCTGACGCAGATCTTCATCCTCAGCCGGGGCTGGCTCAAGATTGCGTTCCAGGCGGGGCAGATGGAGTTCTATGTCGGGGAAATAAATCCTTCAGTGGCCTCTTAAAGGAATCCGCATGCCCGAACCCCGCGAACAGGCCGTCTATGAAGCCCTGGCCTCGCTGGGGATTCCCTACGTCCGGCACGAACACCCGCCCGTCTTCACCGTCGAGGAGGCCAAGATCCACTGGAAGGGGATCGAGGGGGCGCATTGCAAGAACCTGTTCCTGCGGAACAAGAAAGGCAACCATCACTACCTTCTGATCGCCGAGTTCCTCAAGCCGGTCGACCTCCGGGCTGTGGCCAAAGCGCTCCGGGACGATCGCCTGAGCTTCGGCTCGGACGAACGGCTGGCGCGCTGCCTGGGGCTCCGCCCCGGCGAGGTTTCGCCTTTCGGCCTCCTCCAGGACGCGGACAGGCAGGTCACGGTCATCCTCGACGCGGGCTTGGCGTCTTCGCCGCTCGTCAATTTCCATCCGAACGTCAACACCGCGACCCTGACCATCGCCTATGCCGATCTGGAGAAGTTTCTGGCATCGCGCGGCAACCGGGTCATTCGGCTTCCCTTGTGAGAGGGCGGCCATGGCCCGAAATTCTCTCTGGCAAATTTCCCCCCGAATCTCTATGATGGGCCAGGCGCGGCCAGCCTACGGCGTGCCGCCCTTGGAGAAGAAATAAATCCGCGGGAGGTTCCGATGACCCTGAGACAAGTGTTGGGTGAAGTCCGCGTCGTCGCGCTGGGGCCGAAACCGCTTCCGGTCGAGGAGACCGTGGCCCGGGAGGCGCTGCCCTTCCTCGGGAGGTCGGCCCGCGTCCGAAAAATTCCCGCCGGCCCGTTCAAGCCGGCGGGCGCGACGTTTTATGTCGCCGTCGCCGATCGGGTCTGGCGCAAGCGTCTGGCCGCGATGCGCGTCCGCCTGCCGCGCGAGGGCGAGTGGGTCGGTTTCCATATCGATAAAAATGGGGACGGTTCCATTTTTCTGATCGCGTCTCGGCCGTGCTTTCTCTACGCCGGCTGGTCGTATCTCGTCGACCATCTCCTCGAGGCGGATGCGGTCCGGCTCCGGACCTGGGTCCGGCGGATGAGCTTCGCGGTCGAGAAATCGACCTTCGACCTCCTCCTGACCCAGTACGGCCGGATCGCCCGGGGCTTCGACCGGGAGCGCTACATCCGCGAATACGCCCGCTTGGGATTCAGCCACATCGAAGTCAACGCCCTGGCGACGCCTTTTCCCTATGAGCAGGGCGTGCCCCTCGAATTCTATTCGGATTTCTACACCTATTGCCCCGCGCTCGACCAGTTCGTCGAGAGCCGATTGAACCGAGGGACCTATCCCCGGGAGTACCTGCGGGCGAATCTCGACCGGCTGAAGGAAAACGCGAGGCTGGCCCTCAAGTACGGGCTCACCCCGGGCCTGCTCTGCTTCGAGCCGCGGACGGTGCCCGAGACGCTCTTCCAGAAATACCCGACGCTCCGGGGCGCGCGCGTCGACCATCCCTTCCGGAGCTTCAAGCCCCGCTACACTCTGTCTCTCGTCCATCCGACCGCCCAGGCGCATTACGCCGAGCTGATGACGAACATGATGCGCGAGGTCCCGGCACTCGAATTCATGAGCATCTGGTCGAACGACAGCGGTTCGGGCTTCGAGCACACGAAGTCGCTCTATGTGGGGCGGAACGGCGGGGCCTACATGATCCGGGAATGGAAGAACGACGAGGAGATCGCCCGGGCGGCGGCGGCCAACATCGCCAATTTTTATCGGCTCCTCAAGGACGCCGCGGCGCGGATCAACCCCGCCTTCCGGGTCGTCACCCGGCTTGAATCGTTCTACGGTGAGAGGCGCCAGCTCTGGCCCCTGCTCGCGGACGGGATCGACGTCGAGATCAACTCCCTCCTCGTCGCGGGCTGGGAGAACAATTACCCCCACCCTACCTATCCCGACGTCCAGGTCCTGGGATCGGGCCTTCACCACGATCTCTGGGACAAAGAAAAAGCCCCGGTCTCCGAGCTCCGGAAGCGGGGCAGCCGCAGCTATTACTACCACTTCCTGAATTCGCACGGGAACCACGAGCCACTGCTCGGGATCCCGTTTCCCTGGCTCGCCTGCGAGAAATTGCGGGCCTGCGCCCGGCTAGGCATCGATACCCTGGCCCACATGGGCGGGCTCCAGCCTCCCGGCGTAGTCCCTTACGCGGTCAACCAGGATCTCTTCCGGGAATTCCAGTTCGACGCCGGGTTGGACATCGAAGGGACGTTGCTCAAGCTCGCCCAGGGCTACGCGGGGGAGCGCTGGGGAAAGAGCCTGGTCGAGGTCTGGCGCCGGATCGACACCGCGGTCCGCCGGTTCATGCCCATGTCCCTCTACTCGGGATTCGGCTCGGTCTGGAACCGGCTCCTCGTCCGGCCGTTCGTCCCCGACATCGACCGGATCCCGGAGGACGAGCGGGCCTACTATGAAAAAGTCATGGTCAGCCCCGTCCACAATCCCAACAAGGTAGACTTGGGCAAGGACGTCCTCTTCGAGCTCATCGCCAAGGATTACGCCCGCAAGGCTTATACCCGGATCGACGCGAAGGTCTGGGCGCCGCTCCGGGCGGCGATCGATCTCGCCGGCCGAAAAAAAGCCGAGGCCGGTCAGGCGGGCGACGAGAAGGCGTACAAGGCCTTCCGGGATTTTCACCTCCGCGCCCTGGCCCTACGGTGCCTCTACGAGAGCCAGCGCAACGCGGCGGTCTGGATCTACGCCGTCCACGAATACCAGGACGTGCGCAACGCCCGGACGCGGAAACGCTGCCGGGCCCTGCTCGATGACATGATCGGGCGTGAAATCCGGAACGCGGAAGACATGATCCGGCTGTGGAACGATTCGGGGATCGAGTGGATGTCGGTTTCCGACTTCGGGGAAACGCCCTTCATCCACGGGACGAACTTCCCCGACCTGCTGGAGAAGAAGATCGCCCTGATGAAGCGCCACCGGGGCGACCGGCCGTTCATCGATCCCGGCTACATGTTCCGGGTCGAAAACGATCCGTATCGCTGATCAGAACGTCGTCGATTTCGGGCCGGCCTCACTTCAGGACGATGTCGTCCCGCCAGTACCGCAGCTTCCCCCGTTCGGATGAGTCCGGGGTCCCGTCGAACGCGAGCCCCGACTGCCAGGGCTTGGACTCGATAAGCAGGCGGTCCTTGTACAGGGCCTTGGTCAGATTGACGATGGTGTAGGACAGCCGGGTCCCCTCGAGCGAGGCGAACAGGAAATCCCCGTTCGATTCGAAATCGCCGAACCGGATCCGGCCGCTCTCGTACGTGTAGCGCGGCCGCCGGTTGTCCCGGGCCATATCCTGGCGCAGGTCGTTCTTGGCGGCCACGAAATAGGTCCGGCCGCCCCGCTCGATGCGGACGCCCTGTCCTACCCGCGGCGCCTCCGCGGGCAGGAGCTTGATTTCGGCCGCGAGCTGGGCCGGGTCCGCGCCCGCCGCGTGCGGGACGAGCACCGTCACGAAAGCGGCCGTTTCCCGAAGCTCGAAGTGCTGTCCCGTCGTCTGGTGGATGGTCAGCTCGTCCTGGTAATGGCGCTTCTGGGGCTCGACCCCCTCGATCCGGAACGCGGTCGCGGGAAAGACGACGAGGAGCCGCTTGTCCTGGGGAAGGGCGGGACCGGCCGCGCCGCTCGCACCCGCGATCGAGTCATAGACCGTGTCGTACCAGTGGGCGCCCTGGGCGATGATTTTCCGGGTGTGCCAGAGGTTGGCCAGCGTGTAGTAATCCTCTTTGAGCGCCTTGAACACGTCGAAGACGACGAACAAATCAGCGCCCTTCACGTAGGCGATGGTCCGGTCCCAGGTATAGCCCCAGTTGTCGTCGATGAGCCGAGTGCGGCTGTAGTCGACGTCGGGCAGGCTCAGGAAATCGATCTTTTGGGTCCAGATGCGGCGATAGGAGCCGGCGTCGCGCAGGAACTCGAGGACGCCCTGGCCTGGGATGGCCCCCCGGACGCTGTAGCGCCATTCGTCGGCCTTCTGGCCCATCCAGATTTTCTCTGGGCGGACGCAGAGCCGGTTGTGGAAGTAGTCCTGGCGGTAGCTGCCGAAGGGGCCGCTGGGCATGTAGTCGCGGTAGCCGCCGTCGTGGAGGAGGACCGAGCCGCCCGACATCAGCAGGGCGATGCCGTTTTCGTCGGCGTGGCCGTGGGTCATCTTTTCCTCTTCGACCGGGATCGTGTCGCGGAGATAATCGCGGAAGTTGAGGCCGCCGTCGCCTTCGTCCCGGTAGTTCAGGAGGAGATAGGTGGACGTCGGCGCCCAGCCATCGCGGAAGACGATCTTCTTGCCCTGCACGTCCTCCATGACTTCGCGGGAGCCGGTCTGGGGCATCGCCGGCGCAACCGCATCCGAACCCCAGCGGACGCAGTCGAGCATCATATAGCCGAGCCCTACGTTCGTGGGCGTCTTGAAGTCGATATATTTGCGGGCGATGGTCGTCGCCGCCCATTTCAGGTTCGGATTATTATAGAAGCGGGCCGCCGCTTCGAAGAAGACCAGGAAGTGGGGCCAGTTGGCCTCCCAATGGGCGTCGCCGAAGTCGGGCACGATGCCGGCCGGACAGACGAGGTTCAGATAGTATTGGGCGTAAGTGAAAACGACCGGCGTCTGGAACAGCTCGTCCATTTTTTGGAGGGCGTCCGCGTAGCCGAGCAGGGAATAAAGCCAGACGCCGTTGTAGATAGTCGCGTCCTCGATCTCCCACCGGCCCCAGTTGTCGTCGCCCAGGGCGCGGCGCTGCATCTCCCAGGCGGCGACGTTCTTGGCCCGGGGCATGGCGCGCACCGCCCAGGCCAGGTTCTCGGCCCGGAGCAGACCGCGGTTCATCGTCCCCCATTCCTGGGTCCGGAGCATGTACGCGACGCTTTCGGAGATAACCGTCTCGGCGACGGCATTCTCCCGCGGGTCGAGCTGACCGAGGCGGTGGAGCGTTTCGTAGGCCCGGACATAGCGCATGACCGTGAAGAAGTCGGGGAGGCCGGGCACGCCGTCCTCGTAGTCGTAGCGCGCTTTGCGGGCGGATTCGGGGAACTGGGAGCGGAAGTCGCCATAGGTCGTGAGCACTTTCTTGGCCCGCCGGGCGTACTCGGGGTTCTTGTCCTTTTCAAAGAAATGGGCGTAGATCGCGGCCATTTCGAGCAGGCCCCCCGGCGCCCGATAGCCGAAGACGTATTTGGGATCGAAGCCCTCCCGCCACTTGGCGACGATTTCGTCGTAGTGCTGCCAGGCCCAGTCCGCCGAAGATTTGGCGTAGGCCAAGTAATCGGCCTGCCGGACGGGTTCGAGGGCCGAGGCGGGCCGGGGCGCGGCGGGCGCGAGGAGGACGGCCGCAAGGAGCACGGCCAGGGCCGGAAAGATCTTTTTAGCCATGGAATATCGCCTCCTGGACATCGAACGGAACTTGAAACATTATTTTATGCGAGGATCGCGGGCCGATGCAACCGCGTCCGGGGAGGGGACCGCCGGGACGCGGCTTTCCGACCCTCTGCGTCGAGCCTGGAAGCGGCCGTCCAAGTCGTGTAAAATAAAGGGGAGGCGAACCGAACATGACTTTACCGGACAAGAAGATCCTGGCCCTGGGAACGCCCCGGAGGGAAAAATCCATGAAGGAGAACATCCTATGGCGAAACGCAAAATCATCGAGATAGATCGAGACCTCTGCGACGGCTGCGGGCTCTGCACGACGGCCTGCATGGAAGGAGCGCTCGAGATCGACGAGGAAAAGAAGGCCGTGCTGGCGAAGGAGATCTTCTGCGACGGCCTCGGCGCCTGCCTCGACGTCTGCCCGACGGGGGCCCTGAAGGTCATCGAGCGCGACGGTGCGGACTACGATCCGAAGGCCACGTTTAAGCACGTATTGAAGACTCGCGGCAAGGATGCGGCCAAGCAGGTCCACGGCGCAGAGCCGGCGGGCCGGAAGCCTGCGCCGCATTTCCAGGGCGGGTGCCCGGGCAGCCAGGCCCGGGAGATCGACCGGTCCGAGAAGGCGGCGCCCGGAAAGACCGTCTCCGGCCGTTCGGAACTCAGCCAGTGGCCGATCCAGCTCCACCTCGTCTCGCCCTACGCCCCGTACTTCAAGAACGCCGACCTGCTCGTGGCGGCGGACTGCACAGCGTTCTCGCTCGGGAGCTTCCACCCCGATCTCTTGAAGGGGAAGAAGCTGGTCATCGCCTGCCCGAAGCTCGATGACCCGTCCGGGTATGTCGAAAAGCTCTCCGAGATCATCAAGCAAAACGACCTTGCGTCGCTCACCGTGGCCATCATGACCGTGCCCTG
>CABEBD010000176.1_pt1 | contig 26733 bp, 40 predicted proteins | sample 3132501 | NCBI WGS metagenome assembly CABEBD01 (sample SAMEA5534344, study PRJEB31848) | metagenome | biome: tundra; feature: field; material: soil | place: USA | collected 2013-05 | depth 0.45 m | reverse complement strand
GGGCTCCTCCGGCCCCACATCGTCTGGTTCGGGGAGGGCCTCGACCAGGACATCCTCCGGCAGGCTTTTGCCGCGTGCGCCCAGGCCGATGTGGTGCTGGCCGTTGGCACGTCGGCCCTCGTCCACCCGGCCGCGTCTCTTCCCCTCGCGGCGGCCGAATCCGGAGCGACGGTCATTGAGATCAATCCCGACCCCACGCCTCTCACGCCCCATGCGGATATTTCCCTGCGCGGGAAAGCGGGCGAAATCCTGCCCCGGCTCGCGGCCGCCCTAGATTAGCCCGTTCTTTCGCCCCTAGGAAATCGCCGGCCATTATGCTATTGTATTCAGACAAGTTAAGAGATTCCGGAAAGGAACGCGCGACGATGAAATATGTCTATTTCGAGGCCAAGTCCGGCCTGAGCGGAGACATGATCCTGGGCGCCCTCCTGGACCTCGGGATCTCCCCCGGCCGGTTCAAGGCGAAGATGGCGAAGCTCGGGCTCCCCGTCCGGATCCGGATCGGCGACACCGAGCGCTCGCATTTCCGCGGCCTCAAAGTCGATGTCGGGATCCGGGGCACGGCCTCTCCCGCCCGGCATTGGAACGACATCGCCGCCCTCGTTCGGAAGGCGGATTTCGCGCCGGCCGTCAAGGACCGCGCTCTGGCCGTCTTCAAAACCCTGTTCGAAGCCGAGGCGAAGGTCCACGGCTGCCCGTTCGAGAAGACGCACCTCCATGAAGCCGGAGCCGACGACGCGCTGATCGACGTCGTGGGCTGCGCCTGGCTGATCGAGGAGCTCAAGATCGGGGCGGTCTACGCCTCGCCGCTCAACGTCGGCGAAGGATGGGTCAAGACCTCACACGGCGTCCTCCCCGTCCCGCCGCCGGCCGTCGCCGAGATCCTGAAGGGGGTACCTGTCTACTCCGCTAACGCGCGCGAGGAGCTGGTCACGCCGACCGGCGCGGCGATCGTCAAGACGCTCGTCAGCCGGTTCCTGCCGTTCCCCGAGCTCGTCTACGACCGCATCGGCTACGGCGCGGGCGGCCGCGACACGCCCGGCCTGCCCAACATCCTCCGGGCCTTCTACGGCGACGAAGCCGGCTTCGCCCCGGAGAAGCAGGTCCACGTCATCGAGGCGACGATCGACGACTCCAATCCCCAGGTCCTGGCCGCCTTCCTGGAGACCGCCCTGGAGCTCGGGGCGATCGACGTCTACCTCACACCCATCGTCATGAAGAAGAACCGCCTGGCGACGAAGCTGACCCTCCTCGCCGCGGCGGATAAAATGGACGCCCTCGTCGTCGCCGTGTTCCGGGAGACGAGCTCGATCGGCGTCCGGTATTTTCCCGTCGGCCGCCGCGCCCTGGAGCGGACCGTGACGAAGGTCCGCGTCCTGGGCGAGCCCGTCGGGATCAAGGTGGCCACGTCGGGCGGCGAACGGGTCAATGTCCAGCCCGAGTTCGCCGACTGCCTGGCCCTCGCCCGCAAGAAGAAGCTCCCGGTGAAGGACGTCCTCCGCCGGGCGCTCGCGGAGTATTCCAAACAAGGCTGAACGACCATGCTCCCCAAGAAGCGCATCCCTCCGTCCACCCCGATGGACCTGGCCAAGATCGAACGGGGCGTCCGCCTCATCCTGAAAGGGGCGGGCGAAGACCCGAAGCGGCCCGGGATCCGGGAGACCCCGACCCGGGTGGCCCACATGTTCGCCGAGATCCTCGGCGGGATCTACGAGAACCCCGAACGCCATCTCGAGGCGATCCAGCACGAGCGCCACGACGAGATGGTCCTGATCAAGAACATCCCGCTCTATTCGATGTGCGAGCACCACATGCTGCCCTTCGCCGGCGTGGCCCATGTCGCCTACATCCCCAAGGACGGCCGGATTGTCGGGCTGAGCAAGATCGTCCGCGTGGTGGACAGTCTCTCCCGGCGCCTCCAGGTTCAGGAGCGGCTGACGAAACAGATCGCCGACCTGATCAACGAGCACCTCCAGCCCCTGGGCGTCATGGTGGTGATCGAGGCGGAGCACATGTGCATGTCCATGCGCGGGGCGAAGAAGCCGAAAGCCGTGACAGTGACCTCGGCCGTCCGCGGCTCGTTCCGGGCCAGTCCCATGACCCGGGCCGAAGCGATCAGCCTGATTCGAGGAGGGTTGAGCAGTGGCAAAGACGTCTAAACCGACATTCTACATCACGACCCCGATCTACTACGTCAACGACGTGCCCCACATCGGGCACGCCTACACGACGATCATCGCCGACGCGCTCGCCCGCTTCAAGAAGCTCGACGGCTACGACGTGTTCTTCCTGACGGGGACGGACGAGCACGGCCAGAAGGTGGAGAAGGCCGCCGCCCGGAAGGGGCTCACCCCCCAGCAACTCGCGGACAAGGTGGTGGTCCGGTTCCAGGACCTGTGGAAGGCCCTGGACATCGAGCCCGACGGGTTCATCCGGACGACCGACCCCGCCCATGAACGGGGGGTGCAGAAGATCTTCCAGCGGCTCCTGGACAAGGGCGATATCTATAAGGGCACGTACCGGGGCTGGTACTGCGTCAGCGAGGAGAATTTCCTCTCCGAGGACGTGCCGGCCGCCGACGGGACCAAGGTCTGCCCGGACTGCGGCCGGCCCGCGACGCTCATCGAGGAATCGACCTATTTCTTCCGCCTCTCGGCCTACGCCCGGCCGCTCCTCGATTTCTACGCGGCGCACCCAACCTTCGTCCGGCCGCAGGGCCGCATGAACGAGGTCGTAAGCTTCGTCAAGGGCGGGCTCAAGGACCTCAGCATCTCCCGGACGACGGTCCGCTGGGGCATCCCCATGCCCGGCGACCCCGCCCACACCATCTACGTCTGGTTCGACGCCCTGCACAACTACCTCACCGGCATCGGCTACGACGGGGACATGGACCGGTTCCAGAAATTCTGGCCGGCCAACGTCCACCTCATCGGAAAGGACATCCTCCGCTTCCACGCCGTCTTCTGGCCCGCCTTCCTCATGGCCGCCGGGTTCGCCCTGCCCGAATGCGTCTTCGGCCACGGCTGGTGGCTCAAGGACGACGCCAAGATGTCCAAGTCCAAGGGCAACGTCCTCGATCCCTACGTTATCATCAACGCCTTCGGGGCCGACCCGCTGCGCTACTTCCTCCTCCGCGAAGTCCCCATCGGCCACGACGGGAATTTCTCCCACGAGGCGTTCATCCACCGCATCAACTCCGACCTGGCCAACGACCTCGGGAACCTGGTCCACCGGACGCTGACCATGATCCGGAGCTATTTCCGGGGGACGCTGCCCGCGCCGGGCGAGGAGACCGCCGACGACGCGAAGATCCGCGAGGCGTTCGCCCGGACCAAGGACGCCGTCCACGGCCATTACGACGCTTATGCCGTCAACAAGGCCCTGGAGGAGATCTGGGCCTACATCACCCTGGTCAACAAATATCTCGCCGACAACGCGCCATGGAAGCTGGCCAAGGACCCGGCCCAGAAAGCGCGGCTGGCTCGTGTGCTCTTCCAAGCCGCGGCCGCGATCCGGGGCGCGAGCTATCTCGTCTATCCGGTCATGCCGGGATCCGCCCGGAAGATCTGGGCGTTCCTGGGCGAGCCCGGGACGATCGAGGCGACGCCGTTCGCCGACCTCGCGTTCGGGGACTTCGCCCCCGGGCGGACCTTCGGGGAGCCGACGCCCCTCTTCCCCCGGGTGGATTTGAAGGAGTTCCTCGCCGAAGAGGCGAAGGCCGAGGAGGCGAAGCCGGCCGGGCCCGCGCCCGCCGCCGCCCAAGCCGCAAATACGGAGGTTCCGATGGAACAGATCACCTACGACGAATTCCGGAAGGTCGACCTGCGCGTGGCGCTCGTCCTGGAGGCCGAGAAGGTCCAGGGCGCGACGAAGCTCCTCAAGCTCAAGGTGGACCTCGGCCCGGAACAGCGCCAGCTCGTGGCCGGCGTCGCCGAGACCTACAAGCCCGAAGAGCTGGTCGGGAAGAAGGTCATCATCGTGGCCAATCTCAAGCCGGCCGTCATCCGCGGCGTCGAGTCGCAGGGCATGATCCTGGCGGCGGTCGCCGACGACAAAGCCGTCATCCCGTTCTTCGAGCGCGAGATCGCCCCGGGCTCGATCGTAAAATAGCGGACGACAAGGGACCAGGGAAGGCCCTGGATCAGAAAAAGCGGCAGAGCGCCGCTTCGGGGACCGCGCCCGGGCGGACGATCCGCGGCAGGTCCGAGGTGAGGTCCACGATCGTCGAGGGCAGGCCGCCGGGCGTGGGGCCGCCGTCGACGATGATCTCCACTTTTCCCCGGAACAGGCCGACGACCTCGTCCGGCCGCGAGATCTCCGGTCCGCCCGACAGGTTGGCGCTCGTCGCCGTCACAGGGGCGCCCAGCATCCGGAGAAATTCCCTCAACCAGACCGTTCCGGGAACGCGCATGGCCAGCGAGCCGCCGGGCCCGAGCATGGCCGGCGGGAAGAGCGGCCGGGCGCGCGCGACAAGCGTCAGCGGCCCGGGCCAAAACGCGCGCGCGAGGTCCAGGAAAAGCGGGGGCAGCGGGCCGGCGATTTCGCCGGCCATATCCAGGTCGGCGATCACGACCGACAGGGGCTTCCCCCGGTCGCGATTCTTCAGACCGTAGATCCGCTCGACCGCCCGCGCCGAAAACGCGAGCCCGCCCAGTCCGTAGAACGTCTCGGTGGGATAGGCCAGGAGGCCGTCCGTCCGGAGCGCGGCCGCGGCCGGGGCAAGCGCCGCCGGGTCGTAGACCGCAGGATCGATTTTCAGGATGCGCGTCGCTTCGGTCATCTTCGTTGGCTTTTCGACCCCATGTTAGAGGAGCCTTCGAGGCAAAGTCAACATAACCCCAATCTAATCTTGCGCGGCTCCCGCCCCAGTCGCTCTTGCGGCTCACCCCCAAACCGTGGGCCCCCGCCGCTTCGAGCGACCGGGGCTCGCGCCGCGCTGAAGATCGGTTTTCGAACCGCGCCCTCCTCGCCAGGCTCATAGAATAGTCGTATAGCTACCCTTAAATTTAAGTGGGGTGGCGCGGCGGCCGCCCCGAAACGCCCGGAGCCGCATGGGTGCCTCGCAGGCCGTTTGCGGCGAGGACGGACGGGGCGCCGCTGTGCCAGGACCCCACTCCGCTCCCCGCCCGCCTTTACAAGTCCCGGCCGCGGGCATAAACTAAGGGAGAAGATCGAAAGAAAAGAGGACAATTGACCTTTTTTCGCCACAATCGGGCCGGAAGGCACCCCTGGCCTTAGGGGCGGCGAATTGGCACGGTTCTTGCAGAATCTTTGGGTGCAGGAGGCCAACAATGAAAAATCGGATCATCCTCGTGATAGCGGTCCTGGCGGTAATGGCGAGCCTCGGGTTCGCGGATACGATCTCCTTCAAGGTCGGCTATTTCGTCCCCAGCTTCAAAAGCGATTTCTGGGACACCGAGCTGGCCAACATGACCTTTCTCAAATCGAATTTCCAGGGTGCGAGCTTCTCCTTCTCTTATGAGTGGTTCCTGACCCAGGAGCTGAGTCTGGTGATCGGCATCGACACGTACAGCAAGAACAAGACCGGCGCCTACCGGGACTATACCGGCATCCAGTTCGACGACGGCGATTTCGCCTTTCCGGCCCAGTACTACGACGGCGATTTTACGCCCAGCCACCGCCTGAACGTCTCGATCACCCCCTTGCAGTTTTCGCTGAAGATCGCGCCCTTCGGCCGCCGGGGAAAGGTCATCCCCTATCTCGGGGCCGGCGTCGGGCTCTACCTCTGGAGCGTGAAGATGCAGGGGGATTTCATCGATTTCAGCGACGAATACGTCTATGCCGATCCCGACGGCTATGAGGATCTGGTGTATCCGATTTATGCCGTGGACGCGATGGAAGGCCAAAATTTCGGACGGATCGCCTTCGGCTACCAGGTCTTCGGCGGCGTCCAGATCCCGATCGCGAACCGGCTGACCCTCGACCTCGAAGCCAAGTACAGCTCCGCCAAGGGCAAAATGGGCACCGATCCGAACGAGGGCTTCCACGGCTTCCAGCCGCTCGACCTCGGAGGGGTCCTGTTCTCGCTGGGGATCAACTACTGGTTCTGAGGACGGCCGCGCCGGGCTCCCTCACGGAAGCTTGACTACCGCCACTTTCGCTCTGCGGTCGAAGGGGATCGTGAAGGTTCCCCAGACCGAGCTCAACTCGATCTCCCCCGCCAGGCGCACGTCCACGGGCGGCTGGGAGAGGCCGTCGTAAAGCGACCGGCCGAGTTCGAAGAAATCGAGGAGCAGGGGGACCGACAGGGCTTTCTCGCCGCGAGCGTCGACCGTGACGCCCTGCCCGATCACGCTCTTCGACACCGGAACGCCGACGAGCTCGATTCGGCAAGACAGCCGGTCGATCTTGAACGGGAAGCCGTTGGGATTTCCGACCGACGCCTTGAAGACGAGGTCCGCGCCCCCGACCGTCAGGTCCCGGACCTCGACCGGCAGCGGGTTGACCTCGATCCCCCGGAAGATGGGGAATTCGCCGGAAAAGGAAATCGGGACGCGCTTCTCCCTGCCCCGCTCGTACTGGAACGCCATCCCGCCCGTGACGGAGCACGACGCCTGGTCCCGACCCTGGATCCCGGGGACGGCGGCGAACAGATTCGCATAGGTGATCTTGATGGGCAGGGCGATCTCAATCTCCTCCCGCCCCTCGAGCCGGATCGGCGCGTCGAGCGCGGTCTCGAGATTGAGAAATTCCACGCCGTCGATGACCGCCCGGTAGTCGTAGCGGGCGAGGAGCTGGGGCACCGTCAGCAGGTTTTTCACGTGCAGGACGAAGGCCAGCGACAAGCCCATGGGCGTGGGCTCGAGGATCCGCTTCTCCTGGACGGAGATCTCGATCTCGCGTTTCTGGGGGACCGCACCGGCCGAAGCCGGAGCGACGCAGACCCACCCGGCGATTGTGATAGCGAGCGCGCGGCGGTAGTTCATTGAACGGGTCCGTTAAAGTGCTAGTTTACCCCAAGGCCGCGCGGGGGTCAATTTGAGGCCCGCAGAAGCAGCGGATCAAACGCAAAATCGGGGCGGCCGCAGGGCATCCCCCGGCCCGCCGGGGGATGCCCTGCGGCCGCCCCTCATTGGGATTGCCCGTGGAAATGACTTATAATGAGGGGACCATGAAAACGCTGCGGGCCGATTTCCGGGACAAGGCACTCTTCGTCGGGCTCTTCGGCCCGGACGTCTACGCCGTAGGCGGCTACGTCCGCGACCGCCTCCGCGGGATCGCGTCCGAGGACGTCGACCTTCTCGTGGCGAAGCACGCCCTCGAGGACATCGTCGCCCGGCTCGAGCCGCAAGGCAAGGTCGATCTCGTCGGACGGAACTTCGGCATCGTCAAGTTCACCGTCCGGGGGAAGAGCTACGACGTCGCCCTCCCCCGCATCGACCGGCCAAAGGGGGACGGGACGCGGGGCCACAAGGACATCCAGGTCCTGGCCGACCCGGACCTGCCCCTCGAGGCCGATCTCGAGCGGCGGGACTTCCGCTGCAACAGCATCGCCCTGCGACTGGCCGACGGCCGGCTGGTGGACCCGTTCAGCGGCGCGGCCGACATCCGGGCCCGCCGCATCCGGGTCACCAACCCCCGGGCCTTCCCGGAGGACCCCCTCCGGGTCCTCCGCGCGGCGCGTTTCGCCTCGGTCCTGGGCTTCGCCGTCGATCCGGACGTCTATCCCCTGGCCAAGGACGTGGACCTGGCCGGGCTCAGCGTCGAGCGGGTCAACGAGGAGTTGTTCAAGATCCTCCTCCAATCCGAGCGGCCATCCGTCGGCCTCGAGGAGATGTTCAAGCTCGGCGCCCTGCGCCGGCTCTTCCCCGAGCTCTACGCCCTGACGCTCGTCCTCCAGGATTCGGTGTTCCACCCGGAGAAGGACGATTTCGGCCACCACACGGCCTGGCGCCACACGAAGCTCGCCGTGGACCAGGGCCTCCGCCTCGCCCGCCTGCTCGCGCTCGGGCCCGGACCGACGCTCGCCCTGGGCCTGGCGGCGCTCTATCACGATATCGGAAAGGCGGAGACGACCCAGTGGGAATTCAAGCGCGGCCGGATGGTGATCACGAGCGCCGGCCACGACGGGGCGAGCGAGCGGCTGGCCCGCAAGATCTTCACCCGCTTCCGGATCTTCGCTTGGAACGGCTACCCCCTGCGGAGGACCGTCCTGACGCTGATCAAGACCCACCACCGAGCGTCCGAGCTCTGGCTCCGCCGGGAGGCCGTCACCCGCAAGGCTTTCAATCGCTTCGCGGCCGACACGGGCGGCGAGATCCAGCTCGCCGTGGCCCTCGATGCGGCCGACCGGGCCGGGCGGAAGGAACGGCCCGTGCGCGGCCTGGACCGCGAGGCCAAGTGGCTCCTGGCCAAGTTCGAGGAGCTCCGCGTCAGCCGGGAGACGATCCAGCCGCTTCTCCGGGGACGGGACCTCCTCAAGCTGGGAGTTGCGCCCGGGCCCGGCATGGGTAAAATATTGGACGAGCTCACCAGGCGCCAGCTCGACAACGAATTCGAGACCCGGGCCCAGGGGCTCAAGATCGCCAAGACGCTCGTCGGGGGGACGCCATGAGCCAGATCCTGGTGGCCGGCGGGGCCGGATACATCGGTTCGCACACCGTCAAGGAGCTCCGGGCGCAGGGCTACGACGTGGTCGTCTTCGACGACTTGTCGAGCGGCCGGCGGGACTTCGTCCGGGACGCGGAGCTCGTCGTCGGCGACCTCATGGACAAGGAGGCCGTCCGGGCCGCGTTCCGGGGCCGGGACGTCGCCGCGGTCCTCCACTTCGCCTCCCTGATCCAGGTCGGCGAGTCCTACCTTCATCCCCGGCGGTACTACACGCGGAACCTCGTCTCGAGCCTCAACCTCCTCGACGCCCTGCTCGAGGCGGGTGTGCGGACGATGATCTTCTCCTCGAGCGCGGCCGTTTACGGGGTCCCCCTCCGCATCCCGCTCACCGAGGACCATCCCCTGGACCCCTTCAATCCCTACGGCCAAACGAAATTCATGGTGGAGCGCATCCTCCAGGATTACGACCGGGCCTACGACCTGAAATTCGTCTCGCTCCGGTACTTCAACGCCTCGGGGGCCGACCCCGACGGGACCCTCGGCGAATGCCACGACCCCGAAACGCACCTCATCCCCAACATCCTCCGGACCGTCACGGGCCGGACGGAGGCCCTAGACATCTTCGGCGAGGACTTCCCAACGCCGGACGGGACTGCGGTCCGGGACTACATCCACGTCACCGACCTTGCGGCGGCCCACGTCCTTGCGCTGAAGAAGCTCGGGGAGGCCCCGCGGAGCGAGTTCATCAACCTCGGAACGAACCGGGGCTACTCCGTGCGGGAGGTCATCGCCGCGGCCGAACGGGTCACGGGACGCACCGTCCCGGTCCGGGTGAAGCCCCGCCGGGAGGGCGACGTCCCCGTCCTCCTCGCCTCCAAGGACAAGGCCGAGCGGGTCCTCGCCTGGACCCCTCGGTATTCCGACCTCGAGACGATCATCGGAACGGCCTGGGCGTGGCAACGGAAGACATGATCGGGCTCATCCGGCGATGGGGTCGGCCCCAAGGCCCTCATAGCGGAGGGGGGCCCCATCGTTATTTCGATGGGGGGGAACCGACGGGACTGGTTCCCCCAGAGGGCCGGGGGCCGACCCCATCGCCAGATTGTCGCCCGATGGAACGAGTTGACGAATCCTCCCCCGGCGTGGTATAAGTCTTTTTGCATGACCAACCGACCGAAATTCCTTCGCATCCTGTCCGTCGCCCTTGTCGCCGCCCTGGCTTGGAGCTGCTCCTCGGGGCCTAAGCCCTCCCAGACGCCGGCCAAGCCCAAGACTGAACCCCTGGCCGGAGGCCAGGTCCCACCGCCCGTTCCTCCGCCGGCGGACAAGACGATCATTCCCCCCGAGGAGAAGAAAACCGTCGACCAGGCCGGCGCCAACAAAGCCTTGGTTGACAAGGACGATGCCTCGGGTTCCCTGGAAAACGCGCTCAACCTCTATCAGGAGGCCAAGCTCGCCCGGGAGAGCGGGAACCTCGTGGCCGCCCTCCAGATGCTGGACGAGGCCTACGGCCTCATTCTCCGGGTCAAGATCCCGCCCGACTCCGCCCTCCTCCAGGACAAGGACAACCTCCGCGTCCTCATCGCCCAGCGGATACTGGAGATCAACGCCGTCCGCCGCAACCCGGTCAACGGCAACGGAAAGGCCATCCCTATGGCCGCGAACCAGTGGGTGGACAACGAGGTCAAGCTGTTCACCGGCGTGGAGCGGAAGGCCTTCGAAGAAGCCTACAGGCGTTCCGGCCTGTACGGCGACTGGATCCGAGAGCAGCTGAGGAAGGCGGGCATGCCCGAGGAGCTCTGCTGGCTGCCCGTCATCGAGAGCTGGTTCCAGCCCCGGGCGCTCTCCCGGGCCCGGGCCCTCGGCATATGGCAGTTCATCGCCTCGACCGGGTTCCGCTACGGCCTGAGCCTGGACCGGTTCGTCGACGAGCGGATGGACCCCTACAAGGCCACCCGGGCGGCCCTCAAGTACCTGGACGAGCTCCACTCCTTCTTCGGGGATTGGACCTCCGCCCTGGCCGCCTACAACTGCGGGGAGGGCGCGGTCCAAAGGGTCATCGCCAGCCAGAACATCAATTATCTCGACAACTTCTGGGACCTGTTCCAACGGCTTCCGTACGAGACGGCCCGGTTCGTCCCGCGCTTTATCGCCACCGTGTCCATCATCCGCGATCCGGCCAAATATGGGATGACGCTCCCCGAGCCCTACGCCCCGCTCAAGTTCGACGTGGCCAAGGTCAACAAGCCGACGAAGCTGTCGGTCCTGGCGAAGACAATGGGGCTCGAGGCGTCGGAGCTGACCAATCTCAACCCGGAGCTGCGGCAGGACTCGACGCCGGATCGGGAATACGACCTGCGCGTCCCCGTCGGCCTAGAGGAGAAGACCCTCCAGGCCATCGCCGCCATCCCGAAATATGTCCCCCCCGAGTACCAAACCTACATCGTCCGGTCGGGCGACACGCTGGCCGCCATCGCCCGCAAGTTCGGGACGTCGGTCCAGACCCTCATCCAGACCAACGGCCTCCGAAGCAGCTATCTGATCTACCCCGGCCAGACCCTCAAGATCCCTGGCCGCGGCTGAGCAGGCCCCGGACCGCCCTCACCTGATTTCGAACGATTTCGCGGCCAGCAGCGCGCCGTCCAGGAACACGGCAGCCGTCCCCGCCGCTATTTCTTGGAGGCGGCGGCCTTCGCCTTCTCCTTGAGGTCCTTCTTCTTCTTTTCCTTCTTCTTGAACTCGGTCCCGACGAGTTCGAGCACGGCCATCTCCGCGCCGTCGCCCGCCCGCGGGCCCGTCTTCACGATCCGGGTATATCCGCCCGGCCGCTCCGAGAACCGGGGGCCGAGGGTGTCGAACAGCTTCCGGACGGTCGACTCCTTGGTCACGAAGGCTAGAGCCTGGCGCCGGGTGTGGAGCGTATTCTTCTTGGCCAAGGTGATCATCTTCTCCGCCAGGGGCCGGGCCTCCTTGGCCTTGGCGACGGTCGTGGTCACGCGCTCCTTGTCCAGGAAGGACGTCACCAGGTTGCGGAGGAGGGCCTTCCGATGGGCCGTCGTCCGGCCGAGCTTCTTTCCTTTAGACAGATGCCTCATGCGTCAAGCTCCTTGGCGGGGATCTCGGGCTTCGCCTCGCCCTTGATCCTCTCGAGCAGCTTGGAGTTCAAATCCAGGCTGAGGCCCAGGCCCAGGTTTGAGAGCGTTTCCTTGATCTCGCTCAGCGACTTGCGGCCGAAGTTCTTGGTCTTGAGCAGCTCCTCCTCCGACTTCTGGACGAGCTCGTAGATCTTCTCGATCCCGGCCGAGCGGAGGCAGTTGTTGGACCGGACGGAGAGCTCCAGGTGCTCGATGGGCTTGGACAGGATGTCGATCTGGCCCATGTAGGGGATCTCGCGCTTGGCCACGACCTGCTCCTTCTCGAGCGGCTCGTCGACGATGTTCATGAAGATGATCATGTGGTCGCGGAGGATCTTGGCCGCCTGGGAGATGGCCTCGATCGGGGCGATGGCCCCCGTCGTCCAGACCTCGAGGGTCAGCCCCTCATAGTCGATCCGCTTGCCCACGCGGGCCGGCTCGACCCGGTAGTTGACCTTCTTGATGGGCGAGTGCGAGGAGTCGAGGGGGATGAAGTCGAGGCCGAGCTTCTCGTCGAAGTTCGCCTCGGCCGTGATGTAGCCGCGGTTGTCCAGGACGATCATCTCGATGTCGAGCTTCCCGTCCCGGTCGAGGGCGGCGAGGACGATGTCCTTGTCGAGGATCTCGACGTCGCCGTCGTGGACGATGTCCGAGGCCTTGGCCACGGCCGGGCCTTCCTTCTTCAGGGTCATCGTCTTCGGCCCGGGGCCGTGAAGCTTCAGGGGGATGCTCTTCAGGTTCAAGAGGATGTTGGTCACGTCCTCGACGACCCCGGGGAGGGTTGAGAACTCGTGGAGCACGCCCTGGATCCGGACGGCGGAGATCGCCGCGCCCTTGATCGACGACAGCAGGACGCGCCGGAGGGCGTTCCCGACGGTGACGCCGAACCCCCGCTCGAACGGCTGGGCGGTGAAGCGGCCGTAGGTGCCGGTCAGGGTCTCATAATCGCATTCGAGGAACTTAGGCCTCTGAAAACCTATCTCGGTCATTGGTCCTCCTTTTGAGGATAGCGTATTTATCGGTGCGACCTCTCGCCGGGGCCCCGCCGGGACCGGGCGGGAGGGGATCGCCTTTTACTTCGAGTACAACTCGACGATCATGTGCTCCTCGACGGGGAGCTGGACGTCGGCCCGGGTGGGCAGGGCCACGATCCGGATCTTGGCCGCGGCGCTGTCGACCTCGAGCCATCCGGGCAGGGCCTTGGTTTTGTGGAGCTCGAGGAGGGCCTTCACCTCGTCGTCCTTGGCCGAGCGCTCCCGGAAGGCGACGATGTCCCCCGCCTTTATTAAGTAGGACGGGATCGAGACCCGCGTCTCGTTGATGACGAAATGGCCGTGGTTGACGAGCTGACGGGCGTGGGCCCGGGAATGGGCGAAGCCCGCCAGGAACACGACGTTGTCGAGCCGCCGTTCGAGCATCGAGAGCAGCGTCTCGCCGGTGATGCCCTTCTGGCGCTCCGCCCGCTCGAAGAAGAGGTGGAACTGCTTCTCGGACATCCCGTAGTAGCGTTTCATCTTCTGCTTTTCCCGGAGCTGGATCCCGTAGCCGAGGATCCGTCGCCGGCTCCGGCCGTGCTGGCCGGGCGCGTAGGACCGGCGCTCGATCGGGCACTTGTCGGTCAGGCACTTGTGGCCCTTGAGGAAGAGCTTGGTTTTCTCCACCCGGCAGAGCCGGCAAATTGGTTCTCTGTATCTAGACATCGCGAATGCTCCTTAGACGCGGCGGCGCCGGCAGACGCGGCAGCCGTTATGCGGGATCGGGGTCACGTCCTTGATCGAGCGGATCTCGATCCCGGCGGACTGGAGGGCCCGGATGGCCGACTCCCGCCCCGCGCCGGGGCCCTTGATCCGCACGTCGACGTACCGGACGCCGAAGTCCCGGGCCCGGTTGGACGCTTCCTTGGCGGCCAGCTGGGCAGCGAAGGGGGTCCCCTTGCGGGCGCCCTTGAACCCGGCCGTGCCGGCGCTCGTCCAGCAGACCGTCGCGCCCTGGTGGTCGGTGATGGTGATGATCGTGTTGTTGAACGTCGACTGGATGTGGGCCACCCCGTAGCCGATTTCCTTCCGGACTTTTTTCTTGGATTTGACCTTGGTCTTGGGTTTCGTCGTCGCCATATCCTGCTCCCTTCGTCGGCGAATTAGCCTTTATTGATCTTCTTGATCGTGTGCCCGCGCGGCCCCTTGCGGGTCCGGGCGTTCGTCTTCGTTCGTTGGCCGCGGACCGGCAGTTTCCGCTTGTGCCGCATGCCCCGGTAGCTGCCGATGTCGATCAGCCGCTTGATGGCCATGCTGACGTCCTTGCGCAGATCGCCCTCGATCCTCTCGCGCTTCTCGATGATCTGGCGGATCTTGTTGATCTCATCCTCGGAGAGGGCCTTGACCTTCTTGTCCTTGTCGATCTTGGCCTCGGCCAGGATCTGGACGGACTTGGACCGCCCGATGCCGAAGATGTAGGTCAGCCCGATCTCGATCCGTTTCTCCGGGGGAAGTGTGATGCCTGCGATGCGTGCCATGTTGACCTCGTTTACCCTTGTCTTTGTTTATGCTTGGGATTGGAGCAAATCACGCGGACAATCCCCTTGCGCCGGATGATCTTGCAATTGCGGCAGATTTTCTTGACGGAGGCTCTGACTTTCATGTGCGCAATCCTTTATTTGAATCGATACGTGATCCGCCCCTTGGTCAAATCGTACGGCGAGATCTCGACGAGGACCTTGTCGCCGGGGAGGATCCGGATAAAATGCTTCCTCATCTTGCCCGAGATGTGGGCCAGGATCCGGTGCTTGTTCGCAAGCTCCACCCGGAACATGGCGTTGGGCAGCGTCTCCAGGACAGTGCCCTCGGCCTCGAAGACATCCTCTTTAGGCATGCGGCTGCTCCTTCCAGAACGCGTCGGTCGTCCCGCTCCCGTCCTCCGCGCTCAGGATCTCCGTCCCGCGCGCGGTGAGGGCCACGGTTTCCTCGTAGTGGGCGGCCAGGCTCCGGTCCCGGGTGACCGCCGTCCAGCCGTCGGCCAGGATCTCGACCTCCCAGTCGCCGGCGGCGATCATCGGCTCGATGGCCAGGACGAGCCCACGGCGGATCTTCGGTCCGCGGCCGGGGAACCCGAAGTTCGGGACCTGGGGCTCCTCGTGGAGGGCCTGGCCGATGCCGTGTCCGACGAACGACCGGATCACGGAGAATCCCTGGGCCTCGACCGAGGATTGGACGGCCGCCGAGATGTCGGAGACGCGGTTCCCCTCGACCATCCGCTCGACCCCGCGGCGGAAAGAGGCCTCCGCCGTCCGGATGAGGTTCCGGGCGACCGGCCCGACCTCGCCGACCGCATAGGTCCGCGCGGCGTCGCCGTAGAACCCATCGTAGAGGACGCCGAAGTCGATGCTGACGACGTCGCCTTCGCGCAGGACGCGGGGCGAGGGGAGGCCGTGGATGATCTCCTCGTTGACCGAGACGCACAGGGTCGCCGGATAGCCCCGGTAGCCCTTGAAGGCGGGCTTCGCCCCGAGCTCGCGCGTCCGGCGCTCGGCATAGGCGTCGAGGTCGGCCGTGCGCGCCCCGGCCTTGACGAGCGGCCGCAGCTCGCGCAGGACGAGGCCCACGATGCCGCCGCTCGCGCGCAAGCGTCGGAGCTCGTCCTCGGTCTTGTAGACGATCATGCCGGACTCCGCCGGTCTTTCCTGCCGTCCTCGGCGGTCTCCGCCGTGGTCCCCGCCGGGGTCCCGTCCAGGATCCGGGCGATCGCGGCCGCGATCTCTTCGGTCGGTCCCTGGCCGTCGACGGCGCGGAATTCGTTCTTCCGCCGGTAATAGTCCTTCAGGGGCGCGGTCTGCTCGAGGTAGACCGCGATCCGCTTCCGGATGACCTCGGCCGTGTCGTCCGGCCGCTGGACAAGGCCCCTGCCGCAGGCGTCGCACACGCCCGGCCGGGCGGGCGACTGGACGCTCACGTTGTAGACGGCCTGGCAGGCCGGGCAGACCCGCCGGCCGCAGAGCCGTTCGATCAGGATCTCGGAATCAACCTCGATCCCGATCACGATCTCGGGCCGGCCGCCGTCCATCGCGGCCAGCGCCTCGGCCTGGGCGATCGTCCGGGGGAACCCGTCCAGGATATAACCGACGCGGCAGTCCGCTTCGGCGATACGCTCCCGGACGAGCCCCTCGACGACCTCGTCGCTCACGAGCAGCCCCTGGACCATAAAGGCCTCGGCCCGGAGGCCGAGGGGGGTCTTCCGCCGGACGGCCAGGCGCAGGAGGTCGCCCGTGGAAATCCTGGGGAAGCCGGTCCGCTTCTCCAGGAGATCGCCCTGGGTCCCCTTGCCGCTGCCGGGCGCGCCGAGCAGGATGATCCTCATCCGCGCCTCCCCCGGACCCGGCCGTGCCGCATGAACCCGTCGTAGTGGCGCATGACGAGCTGGGCTTCGATCTGCTGGAGGGTGTCCATGGCCACGCCAACCACGATCAGGATCGAGGTCCCGCCGAAGTAGAAGTCGATGTTCAGGCCCTGGGTCACCCACTTGGGCAGGTTGGTGTCGAGGAAATTGCCGATGAACGGCAGGGACTGGACCCTGAAGCCGGTCGTCAGGAATTCCGGCAGGACGGCGATCATGGCCAGGTAGACCGCGCCGACGAGGGTGATCCGGGACAGGATCGTGTCGATGCAGTCCGACGTGTTCTTGCCCGGACGGATGCCGGGGATGAACCCGCCGTACTTCCGAAGGTTGTCGGCGACATCGGTCGGGTTGAAGATGATCGATACGTAGAAGTAGGTGAAGAAGATGATCGCCCCGATGTAGAGGAGGTTGTAGAGGGGCATGCCCATCTGGAACTGCTTGGCGATCGCCTGGAGGAAGGGGACCTTGATCATCTGGGCGATCGTGGCCGGGATGGTGATGATCGAGGCGGCGAAGATGATCGGAATGACGCCGCCCGTGTTGACCCGCAGGGGCAGGTGGGTGCTCTGGCCGCCGTAGACCTTGCGGCCCACGACGCGCTTGGCGTAGGACACGGGGATGCGGCGCTGGCCGCGCTCGATGAAGACGATGAAAGCGATGACGGTCACCATCATCAGGCCCATGACGATGAGCTTGATCGGATCCCAGCTGCCCGACTTGAGGCCGCTCACGACCGTCATCAGGCCGGCCGGGAAGCGGGCCACGATCCCGGCGAAGATGATCAGCGAGATTCCGTTGCCGATCCCCCGCTCCGAGATCTGCTCGCCCAGCCACATGACGAAGACCGTCCCCGTCGTCAGGGTCAGAACGATCAGGAGCTGGAACGGCAGGCCGGGCGAGGGCACGATCCGCGCCCCGCCGGGGCTGCGGAGACCCTGCAGGAACAGGGCGATGCCCCAGGCTTGGATGAAGCAGATGACGAGCGTGCCGTAGCGGGTGTACTGGGTGATCTTCTTCCGCCCGAGCTCCCCTTCCTTGGCCAGCCGCTCGAGGTATGGCCAGACGACCTGGAGGAGCTGGAGAATGATCGAGGCGCTGATATAGGGCATGATGCCCAGGGCGAAGATCGTCATCCGGGACATGTAGGTGCCGGAGAACAGGTCGATGAAGCCCAGGATCGTCCCCTTCTGGGCCTGCCAGAACTCCTGGAGGGCGGAGGCCGAGATCCCGGGGTTCGGAATCTGGCCGCCGGCCCGGTAGATGGCCAGCAACACCAGGGTGAAGATGACCCGTCTTCGCAGCTCGGGGATGCTGAAGATGTTGCGGATGCTGTCGAGCATGGTTAGCGTCCGATGAGGACGGCTTGGCCGCCGGCTTTCTCGATCTTGGCCTGGGCCGCTTCGGAAAATTTATGGGCGTGGACGGACTTGGCCGACGTGATCTCGCCCCGCCCCAGGACCTTGATCCGGGCCCCGGCGTTCGGAATGAGCCGGGCGTCGGCCAGGTCCTGGGGGGTGACCTCGGCCTTGGCGATCTTGTCGAGCCGGTCGAGGTTCACTTCGGCGTATTCCGTGCGGAAGATATTGGTGAAGCCGCGCTTGGGCAGGCGGCGGTGGAGCGGCATCTGGCCGCCCTCGTAGCCGATCGTCCGGGTGAACCCGGCGCCGGCCAGCTGCCCTTTGTTGCCTTTGCCCGACGTCTTCTGGCGCCCGCTGCCGGGGCCGCGCCCGACGCGGAGCCGATCCTTCCGGGATCCTTTCGCGGGATGCAGATTGCTGAGACTCATGATTGCTCCAAGACCTCGACGCGGACGAGGTGGGGGATCTTGCGGACCATGCCCCGGATCTCCGGGCTGTCCGGCCGGACGACTGTGGCGTTCGGCTTCCGGAGACCGAGGCCGCGGGCGATGGCCCGCTGCGGTTCGGGATAGCCGATCAGGCTCCGGACCAGGGTGATCTTCAATGCGCGCCGTTGCGCCGTCACTGCCATATCGCCTCCTTCGCCTTGCCCCGATTCTTGGACACCTGGGAGGGGTCCTTCAGCCGCTTGAGGGCGTCGAGGGTCGCGTGGGCCACGCTGATCGGGTTGTTGCTCCGGAGCGACTTCGTCAGGATGTCCTTGACGCCGGCCAGCTGGAGGATGACCCGGACCGCGCCGCCGGCGATGACGCCCGTCCCCTTCGAGGCCGGCCGGAGCACGACGACGCCGGCATCGGCCTCGCCCCGGACAAAATGGGGGATGGTCGTCTCGGCCAGGTGGACCCGGATGAGGTTCTTCTTGGCGTTCTGGACCGCCTTGGCGATGGCCGCGGGCACTTCCCGGGCCTTGCCCTTGCCGATCCCAACCAGCCCGTGCTCGTTGCCCACGGCCACGAGCGCGGCAAAGCTCAGGTTCTTGCCGCCCTTGACGACCTTCGTCACACGACGGATGTTGATGACCTGGTCCTTGAGGTCGGCGAGATCCTCGAACGCGTCCGGAGGCGGCTCCGCCCCGACGATTTTGGTTTGTTCCTCTTGCACGTGTCCTCCTTGACGGCCGGCCTCAGAAGACCAGCCCGCCCTTTCTCATGGCCTCGGCCAGCGCCTTGATCCGCCCGTGGTAGGGGTACACGCCCCGGTCGAAGACGATCTTCTCGATGTTCTTCTCCTTGAGGCGCTGGGCCAGGATCTCGCCGAGCTTCTCGCAGCTCTGGAGGTTCTTGGTGTTCTTGTGGATCTCCCGGAACCCCTTCTCCAGCGTGCAGGCCGAAGCGAGGATCTGGCCCCCGTCGTCGTTGACGGCCTGGGTGTAGACATAGTGGTTCGACTTGAACACGTACACGCGCGGCCGCTCGGCCGTGCCCCGGACCGTCTTCCGGATCCGCCGCCGGATCCGGAGCTTGGCTTCCGCTCGAGCTTGGACTTTGTCTTTAAGCACCGCTGACCCCCGCTTTCCGTTCCTTCTTGATGAGTTTCTCGCCGACGTACCGCACGCCCTTGAGCTTGTACGGATCGGGCTTGCGGAAGCGGTGGATGTCGTCCGCCACCTTGCCCACCCGCTGCTTGTCGATGCCCCGGACCGTGAGGAGCGTCGGCTTCTCGACGATGATCTCGACGTCGGCCGGGACCGGGTAGACGACCGGCTTGGAGTATCCCAGCGAGAGTTCGAGGTTGCCCTTCTCGAGTTTGGCCTTGTACCCGACGCCGACGATCTCGAGCTGCTTCTGGTAGCCCAGCGACACGCCGTGGATGCAGTTGGCGGCCAGGGCGCGGCACAACCCGTGGAGGGCCTTCTGGCCCTTCGAGTCGTCCTTGCGGGCGAAGACCAGGGTGGCCCCCTCGGCCCGGGCGGTGATGCCCTCGTTGAGGGGCGAGGCGAGTCTTCCCTTCTTCCCCTCGAACTCGATCCTGTCGGCCAGGATGTTGACCTTCACCCCGGCCGGGACCGCGATCGGTTTCTTTCCTACTCTTGACATGGTGTGACCCTTTCCTCCAGCCCGCTCACCAGACGAAGCACAGGACCTCGCCGCCGACGCCCCACTCGCCGCACTTGCGGCCGGTGGCCATGCCGCGGGAGGTCGAGATGATCGCCACGCCCAGGCCGTCGAGGACCTTCGGCACGGCGTCCCGGGTGCAGTAGATCCGGCAGCCGGGCTTGCTCACCCGCCGGATCCCGGTGATGACGCTCTGGTTCGCGTCCGTGTATTTCAAGGTGACGTTCAAGATCCCCTGTTTGTCGTCCTCGATGATCTTGTAGTTCTTGATGAACCCCTCGTCCTTGAGGATCTTGGCGATCTCGATTTTCAGCTTCGAGGACGGCAGGCTGACGTCCTTGCGCTTGATCAGGGATGCGTTCCGCATCCGGGCCAGCATATCCGCGATGGGATCCGTTAAGCTCATGGGTCTGTCCTTTCCGCCGCTTACCAGGACGCCTTCACGACGCCTGGGATCTCGCCCCGGTGCGCCAGGTCCCGGAAGCAGAGGCGGCACATATCGAACTTCCGGTAATAGGCCCGGGACCGCCCGCAAATCCGGCAGCGCTTGCGGGTGCGAATCGCGTATTTTGGTTTTTTGAGGTATTTGGCAAAAGCCGATGTCGTCGACATGGTGACCTTCCTTTATTGAGATTCCCGGAAAGGCATCCCCAGCTTCTTGAGGAGGGCGTATGCTTCCTTGTCGTCGCGGGCCGAGGTGACGATGGTGATGTTCATCCCCCGGGGCTTGTCCACCTTGGTGTAGTCGACCTCCGGGAAGACGAGCTGGTCGCGGAGCCCGAGGGTGTAATTGCCCCGGCCGTCGAAGGCCTTGGGCGACACGCCCCGGAAGTCGCGGACGCGCGGCAGGACGATGTTGACCAGCCGGTCGTAGAACTCGTACATCCGCTTGTCGCGGAGGGTGACGAAGCAGGCGATGGCCTGGCCCTTGCGCAGCTTGAAGGCCGAAATGGACTTCTTGGCCCGGCTGATGACCGGCTGCTGGCCGGTGATCAGGGAGAGCTCGGCCTTGGCCGCGTCGAGGAGCTTCGCGTTCTGGATGGCCTCGCCCACCCCGACGTTGATGACGATCTTGGCCAGGCGGGGCACGGCGTTGACGTTCGTGATCCCGAATTCCTTCTGGATCTCGGGGATGATCTCGGTCTTGTAGCGTTCGAAGAGACGGCTCATGGGAGGTTCCTCACTTCTGCTTCTCGAAGCTGTTGTCGCACTTCTGGCAGATCCGGGCCTTGGTCCCGTCCTCGAGGATCTTGTTCCGGACCCGGACGCCGGCCTCGCACTCGGGGCAGTAGAGCATCAGCCGGGACAGGGGGAGGGCCGCCTCCTTGTCCATGATCCCGCCCTGCTTGTTCTTGCTCCGGTCGGGCCGGATGAATTCCTTGACGAAGTTGATCCGTTCGACGATGGCCTTCCGCTTCTCCGGGAGGACGACGAGGACCTTGCCCGTCTTGCCCTTGTCCTTGCCCTGCTTGACGATGACGATGTCGTTCTTGCGGATCGAGCGGGCGCCCATCAGAGCACCTCCGGGGCGAGCGAGACGATCTTCATGAACTTCTTCTCGCGGAGCTCGCGGCCGACGGGCCCGAAGACGCGCGTCCCGACCGGCTCGCCGGCCTTGTCGATGATGACCGCGGCGTTGTCGTCGAAACGGATGTAGGAGCCGTCCTTGCGGCGGACCTCCTTCCGCGTCCGGACGACGACCGCCCGGATGACCTTGCCCTTCGGGACCTTGCTCTCGGGGTCGGCTTCCCGGACGTTGGCCGAGATGACGTCCCCGATCGAGCAGACGAGCCCGACGTTCCCCCCGAGGGGGGTGATGGCCCGGATCCGGCGGGCGCCGGAGTTGTCCGCGACCTTGAGGAGGGTGTATTGCTGGATCATGACTTCGCCTCTCCGGGGTCAGTCTCGCCCGCCGGCCCGGCGGCCAGCCCGACGATCGTCACGACCCGCCACCGCTTGCGCTTGCTGATGGGCCGGGTCTCGATGATCTCGACCACGTCGCCGACCTTGCACTTCTCGTATTCGTCGTGGGCGAGGAACGTCTCCTGTTTCCGAATGGTCTTCTTGTACAGCGGGTGCCGGACCAGACGCTCGACCTCGACGGCGACCGTCTTCTTCATCTTGGTCCCGACGACCGTGCCGACTTTCGTCGTTTTGCGGATAGGTGTGGATGCGTCCATGGGGTGTCGTCCTTCAGGCCTTGGCCGGGGCCTTGGCCTTCATTTCGGTCAGGATCGTCTCGATCCGGGCGATGTCCTTCCGGATCGTCTGGATCTTGGCCGAGTTCTCGAGCTGGCCCAGCTCGTTCTGGAAGCGCAGCTTGAAGAGCTGGTCCTTGAGCTCGGCTTCCTTGCGGACGAGCTCGTCGATTTCCATTTCGCGGAGTTCCTGGGGTTTCATCGGAGTTCCCTGCTTTCTCTGGATATGAACCGCGTCTTCATCGGCAGCTTGTGGGAGGCGAGCCGCATGGCCTCCTTGGCCACGTCGACCGTCACGCCTTCGAGCTCGTAGAGGACGCGGCCGGGCCGGACGACGTCGACCCAGAATTCCGGGTCGCCTTTCCCCTTGCCCATGCGGACCTCGGTCGGCTTCTTGGTGACGGGCTTCCAGGGGAACGCCCGCAGCCAGAGCTTGCCGCGCCGCTTGATGAACCGGGTGATCGTGATCCGCCCCGCCTCGAGCTGGCGGGCCGTCAGCCAGCAGGGCTCGAGGGCCTGCAGGCCGAACTCGCCGAACGACAGCGTGTTCCCCCGCTGGGCCTTGCCCCGCATCCGGCCGCGGTGGCTTTTGCGGAACTTGACTTTTTTGGGCATCAACATGGTTAGATCTCCTCAACCTCCGCCGTCTGGGACGTCATCTTGGGCTTTTCCACGTCGCCCCGGTAGATCCAGACCTTGATGCCGATCTGGCCGTAGGTCGTGAAGGCTTCGGTGAATCCGTAATCGATGTCGGCCCGGAGGGTCTGGAGGGGCAGCCGGCCCCGGAGGTACCACTCCGAGCGGGCGATTTCGACGCCCCCCAGCCGGCCCGAGCACATGACTTTGATGCCCTTGGCCCCCATCTTCATGGCCAGTTCCACGGCCTTGCGCATGGCCCGGCGGTAGGCGATGCGCTTCTCGAGCTGGACGCCGATGCCTTCCCCGACGAGCAGGGCGCTGAGCTCGGGTTTGCCCACCTCGCGGATGTCCACGTAGACCTCGCGCTTGGCGATCTTCTGCAGGAGGACCTTGAGGCTCTCGATCTCCTTCCCCCCGCGGCCGATGATGATCCCCGGCCGGGCCGTGTGGATGATCGCCCGGATCTTCGGGCCGACGCGTTCGATGGCCACTTCGGAGATGCCGGCGTGATAGTACTTGTCCTTGATGGCCTTCTTCATCTTCAGGTCTTCATGGATCAGGCGGGCGTACTCGGGGCCCTTGGAGAACCAGCGCGAGTTCCACTGCTTGTTGAACCCTAGTCTGAAACCGTGCGGATGTGTCTTCTGTCCCACCGTTATCTCCCTTTCTTCTCGTCGAGGTAAATGTGGACGTGGCTCGTCCGTTTCAGCACCCGGAACGCCCGGCCCATCGGGGCCGGCCGGATCCGTTTCCAGGACGGGCCCTCGTCGACGTGGATTTTGGCCACGACGAGCGTGTCGACGTCGACGTTCGGGAGTTTCTGCTGGGCGTTGGCGATCGCCGACCGGAGCGTTTTCTCGACGATCAGGCTGGCTTTCTTCTTGGCGTTGAAATGGAGGATCGTCAGGGCCTCGCCCACGAACCGGTCCCGGATCAGGTCCGCGACGAGGCGGCCTTTCTGGGCGGACACCCGGACGTGGCGGGTGGACGCGTGCGCGACGTACGTTGGCGTGTCCATGTTATTTCGCCACCTTCATCGCTTTCGCCGCCTTGGACGTGTGCCCCCTGAAGGTGCGGGTCGGCGAGAATTCGCCCAGGCGATGGCCGACCATGTTTTCGGTGACGAACACGGGGATGAATTTCCGCCCATTGTGGACGGCGATGGTCAAGCCCACCATCTCGGGAAGGATCGTCGACCGTCGGGACCAGGTCTTGATGACTTTCCGTTTTTCGCCCTGGGACTCCAGCGCCTTGATCTTATCCAGCAGGTGGGTATCGACGAACGGACCTTTGCTCAGGGACCTGCCCATGGTTACTTACTCCTTCTTTTGACGATGAAAACGAGGGTGCGCTTGTTCGACCGGGTCTTGTAGCCCTTGGTCGGGATGCCCTCGGGGCTCACCGGATGGCGCCCGCCCTTGGACTTGCCCTCGCCGCCGCCGTGCGGGTGGTCGACCGGGTTCATGGCCGTGCCGCGGACGTGCGGCTTCCAGCCGGACCAGCGCATCCGGCCGGCCTTGCCGATGCTGATGTTCTGGTGGTCGAGGTTGCCGACCTGGCCGATCGTCGCCCGGCAGTCCATGTGGACCTTGCGGATCTCGGACGAGGGCAGGCGGAGCTGGGCGTAGGCGCCTTCCTTGGCCAGGATCTGGGCGCCGGCGCCGGCCGTCCGGACGATCTGCCCGCCCTTGTTCTTCTGGAGCTCGACGTTGTGGATGACCGTGCCGGGGGGGATGTTCCGGAGGAGGGTGGCGTTGCCCGGGACGATGTCGACGACCTTGTCGGAGGAGATGATCGTCTGGCCGACCTTCACCTCGAGGGGCGTCAGGATGTAGCGGCGTTCGCCGTCCGCGTATTTGACCAGGGAGATGAAGGCCGAGCGGTTCGGATCGTACTCGAGCGTCTCGATGACGCCCGGGATGTCCAGTTTATCGCGCCGGAAGTCGATCAGGCGGTACATCTTCTTGAAACCGCCGCCCCGGTTGCGGATGGAGAGGTGGCCCTTGTTGTTGCGCCCCCCGAACTTGGGGAGGCGGGTCACGAGCGCCTTGTGGGGCCGGTCCGTGGTCAGCTCCTCGTAGGTCAGGCCGGTGCGGTGGCGCAGGCCCGCGGTGCGGGGTCGGTAGGTTTTGATGCCCATGTTAAACCGCCTCGAAATATTCGATCATTTTCTCGCCGTCCTTGAGCCGGACGACGGCCTTTTTCCAGGTCTTGGTCATCCCGGAGCTGCGGCCCACGCGGCGCTCCTTGCCCTGCTTGATCTGCGTCCGGACCTCCTCGACCTTGACCTTGAAGAGATGCTCGACGGCTTTCTTGATCTCGGTCTTGTTGGCGTGGAGGGCCACTTCGAAACAGACTTCCTTGTTCTTGTCCCTCAGGAACGTGCTCTTCTCGGTGATCACGGGCCGGAGGATGATCCGATAGGGGTCCTTGGTCACTTCAATTTCTCCATCCAGGCGGCGAAGGCCTGAGCGCTGACGACGAGCCACTTGTGGTTGAGGACGTCGTGGGTGTTCACCCGCTGCCAGTCGACCGCCTTGACCTTGGGAATGTTGCGGACGGCGGTGAACAGGGCGGCGTTGTCCCGCCCGTCGACGACGAGGGCAGAGTCGACCTTCAGGGCCTTGAGGATCGCAACCGCTTCCTTGGTCTTGGCCGCCGGGAGGCGCAGGTCCTCGAGGATGAGGATCTGGCCGTCCGCCTTCTTGGCCGCCAGGGCGGACTTGAGGGCGTTGCGGCGGACCGCGTTCGGCAGATCGTAGGAGTAGTCTTTCGGCCGGGGACCGAAGGTCGTGCCGCCGTGCCGCCACAGGGGGGACCGGGCGGCGCCGGCCCGGGCCCGGCCCGTGCCTTTCTGCCGCCAGGGCTTCCGGTTGCTGCCGCTCACCTCGGCCCGGGTCTTCGTCGTGGCCGTGCCGCGGCGCTGGTTGGCCTCGAAGTTGATGGCCGCCTCGTAGAGGAGGTGCGGCTTGACGGGATAAGAGAACACCGCGTCGGGGAGCTCGATCTCCGACGTGACGTTCCCGCGTTTGTCCAAAACTTGCGCTTTGTGCATGATCGTCCCTTCTCTCAGGCCTTCTCGATCAGGACGTAGCCCCCGTTGGGCCCGGGGACGGCCCCGACCACGACGAGGAGGTTGTTGCCCTTGTCCGCCTGGAACACGGTCAGGTTCCGGACGGTCACCCGGTCGCCGCCCATCCGGCCGCCCATCCGCAGGCCGCGGACGACGCGGGAGGGATAGGACGAGGCGCCGATCGAGCCCGGGGCCCGGTGGAACATCGAGCCGTGGGATTCCGCGCCGCCCCGGAAATGGTGGCGCTTGACGACGCCCTGGAAGCCCTTGCCCTTGCTCGTCCCGATGACGTGGACCTTCTCGCCGACGGTGAAGATGTCGACGAAGAACTGGTCGCCTTCCTTGACCTCGCCCGCGCCGCTCGTCCGGAACTCGCGAAGGACCCGGGTCACGGGCGAGCCCGACTTCTGGAAATGGCCGGTCTGGGGCTTGCGGGCCTTGCGCACGGGCTTCGTTTCCACGAACCCGACCTGGAGGGCCTCGTAGCCGTCCTTGTCCTTGCTTTTCTTCTGGATCACGGTGCATGGCCCGGCCTGGAGGACGGTCAGCGGGACGGCGTTCCCGGCCGTGTCGAAGCCCTGGGTCATGCCGATCTTCTTGCCGATCAAACCCGGAAGCATGGCTTACTCTCCCGCTCCGAAGGCCTGGATCTCGACATCGATGCCCGCGGGCAGGTCGAGCTTCTGGAGCTCTTCGATGGTCTCGTTGTTGTATTCGCTGATGTCGATCAGCCGCTTGTGGACGCGCATCTCGAAGTGCTCGCGCGCCTTCTTGTCCACGTGGGGCGAGGTCAGCACGCAAAACCGGTGGATCCGCGTCGGCAGGGGGATCGGCCCCGCGATGCTGGCCCCGGTCCGTTTGGCCTTCACGACGATGTCCTTCACGGACTGGTCGAGCAGCCGGTGGTCGAACGATTTCAAACGGATTCTGATTTTTTCCATGGGTTGGTCCTCGGTCCTTTCTGGTCAGATGATGTCTCGGCGTCCGGCGCCGGAGCGGGCCGCGCGGCGGTGTCCCGCCGTGGCAATCTCGCCGACATTCCGCGAGTTCCCCAAGCCCCTCGGGCTCGCTGCCGCATGCGCTCTCCTCTCTCGGTCCCGCACGTTTCCGCGCTTATTCCAAAATCTCGGTGACCGTGCCGGCGCCGACCGTGCGCCCGCCCTCCCGGATCGCGAACCGCAGCCCTTTCTCCATCGCCACGTCCGTGATCAGCGAGATCTCCAGGTTCACGTTGTCCCCCGGCATCACCATCTCCAC
>CABEBD010000175.1_pt1 | contig 27599 bp, 24 predicted proteins | sample 3132501 | NCBI WGS metagenome assembly CABEBD01 (sample SAMEA5534344, study PRJEB31848) | metagenome | biome: tundra; feature: field; material: soil | place: USA | collected 2013-05 | depth 0.45 m | reverse complement strand
TTGTAGGAAAGCGGAGGCGGAGACACGTTGTCTTTTCTGTTGTAATGGAAGTTCATCGTCAGGCTGCGCCTGATAAACCCGCGGGCCGCGAAGCTCATGACCGACGGGCATTTCGCCAATTTTAATAAGATTTGCGGGGTAATCTTACTTTTCATCTATTCGCCAATTCTTTTACGCCGGTTTCAAGCACGTCGTTTACAAACCTGCAGAACTTTTCGGTGCCTGCCTTGAAATTGAGCAGTTCGTATTTCTTTTTTATATGATCCAAGGTTTCGGGGTTTTTAAGGATGCTCTTGATGATTTTAATGTAGCCCCGTGTCGTATGAGCATACCAGCCCAATTGATTTTTTCTCGCATATAAGATGTTCCGTTTTTCGTTCCCCGTCACGTACCTGTAATAAATGATCGGTTTTCTCATGAAAAGGCTTTCGATGGTCGTACAAGCTCCGCCTTTGCCGAAAACAACATCGGAAGCGTACATGAGATCGTTGATATTCTCGACAAAGCCGAAGATTTTGAGGACGGTCTTTGAATCCCCCGGCAGCTTTATTTTTTCAAGTTTTTCTTTCAGTTTTGCGTTCCTGCCCGTGAGGACCGCCAGCTGGACAGGCAGGTTATGCGCGATCGTGGCTTTGATGTATTTTTCAAGATTACCAATCCCGTCTCCTCCGGACGACATCATTATTGTGAGTATTCCTGGCTCCAGGCCAAGCTTTTTTCTTGTATTTTCGATTGAATCGTAATCCTTAAGGAATTTCGAATCCAATATAAAATCAAAGACAGGAAGTTTGTTTTCAGGCACTCCCTTTTTCATGAGCATCGCTTTGGCCTGTTCTGAAAACACAACGATCTTATCGGCGCCGGGGTGGGCATAAACCACGCCGCCGCTGAACGGCTCGATGTCGATCCCGATGACGGGCGTTTTGGAGCCGAGCTTCTTTCTTGTGATCACGGCGACGCGCAAGGTTTGGGGGTGGGGGGCGATAATGATATCCGGCTTGTACTCGCGGATAAACCGCACGGAATTCTTGATATGTTTTTGCGACCAGGCGAGTTCAATGGCTCGGGCCAGAGGCTGGAAATTTTCACAGAACGAATCGAAGAATCTGCCGGCGTAGGGGTGCCTCAGCATGAACTTCCAGGTATTTTTGCTGGACCGATCGAATGAGGCGGGGCCGATCTCTTTGATATAGTCCATTTCCTTTATGATGTATTTGTCGGGGAATAGTTTTTCAAGTCCCGACTGAATGGCTCGGCTATAAGTCGTGTGCCCGGAGCCTGCGGCAACGTAGATGATCAGTATTTTCTTTCTAAAATCGTCTTCAGCCAAAGTACCTTCTTCCTTTGGCGATGAATCCCTTCTCGTCATCGGTCTTCCTGCGGCCCTCCGGCCGCCTTCTTCCGCCACCGCAGCACGAAAGCGGTCGGCAGGTTCATCGGGACGAATTTCCGCGAGACGGGAGGGCCGAAGCGGCAGCGCATCTCCCGGCGGAACTGGATGGCCGCCGGGAAGCCGAAGGCATGGACGTATTGGAAGGTCGTGAAGGACCCGCCGTCCCGGAGGGCTCCGGCGAGGCCGTCCAGGATCGACCGCGTGACGGACCGAGGGAGGCTCGCGAAGGGGAGGCCCGAGATCACCGCATCGAGAGGAAGCAGGCAGGAGGCCCGGGCGACCTCGAGGATGTTCTCCACTGAGTCACAGACGAAGGAGAGCCCCGGGAACCTCCGGCGGAGCCCTGCCGTGAAGACCGAGTCCCGCTCGATCCCAAGGTAGCGGGCCCCTGGAGGCAGGGTCGCCGCAAGGACGGCTGTGAACGAGCCCGTGCCGGGGCCGAACTCGGCCACGTTGCACCCTTCCGCGGACTCGAGACCCGCCACCATCGCCCGCGAGAGGAAGCGGGAGCTGGGGGCGATGGCCCCCACGGTCCGGGGGCTGCGGAGGAACTGGCGGAGAAATAGAAGGCCTTCCGCGCCGAATCCGGTGCTTTCCACGCTCAATTCCGCCCTCCTTTCTCCATTCGCCCGCCCTCGCCCGATCCCCATCCGGTCTTGCGATCATGCCGCCATATAGACCGCCAATGTTAGGTGGGTGGGATATTAGAAATTGATGTCGTTCTATCTTAGTTTATCATACTATTAGACCATGCTCCACTATTAGACCATGCTCCACGCCAAACCTTTGCGGGTCAAGGAACGAGCCTTCGCGGCGGAAGTGGATCCCCGGGCAAAGCCCGAGGCCCCGGCCATGGTCCTGGCCGAATTCCTGGACGTGCTCGGCCCCATCGTTTAGAATGATCTTTTCCGAAGTCCTTATAAGGAGTCGATCGAAATGAAACACACCGCCCTCCTCCTGGCCCTGGCCGCCCTCATGACACTCTCCTGCGCGAAAAAGGAGACGCCGCCGCCTGCGTCCGCGTCGGCCGTGCCGAACGCGAACCCCCTCTTGGCTGATTGGACGACTCCGTTCCAGACGCCGCCGTTCGACGCCATCACGGAGACCCACTATCGGCCCGCCTTCGACGCGGGGATGGAGGCCCAGAAGAAGGAGATAGAGGCCATCGTCTCCCGTCCCGAAGCCCCGACGTTCGCCAACACGCTCGAGGCCCTGGAGCGGAGCGGCGTCCTCCTGACCCGGACGGCGAACGTCTTTTTCGCCCTTACCCAGAGCAACACAAACGAGGCGATGCAGAAAATCGAGGCCGAGCTGGCGCCCATCCTGGCCAAGCACCAGGACGACATCGTCCTCAACGCCAAGCTTTTCGAGCGGATCAAGGCCGTCGAGGACCAGAAGGCCAAGCTCGCCCTGACGCCCGAACAGGCCCGCCTCCTCGAGCGGACCACCAAAACCTTCGTCCGGAACGGCGCCGCTCTCGACGAGGCCAAGAAGGCCGAGCTCCGCAAGGTCAACGAGGAGCTGGCCGTCCTGACCCAGAAATTCGGCCAGAACGTCCTCTCCGAGGACAACGGCTTCAGCCTCGTCCTCGACAAAAAGGACGACCTGGCCGGCCTGCCCGCCGACGTCGCCACGGGCGCGGCCGAAACCGCCAAGGCCCGCAAGATGGAAGGGAAATGGGTCTTCACCCTCCACAAGCCGAGCTGCATTCCCTTCTTCCAGTATTCCTCGCGCCGCGATCTGCGGGAGAAGCTCTTCCAGGCCTTCATCAGCCGGGGAGCCAACGGGAACCCGAACGACAACCGGGCCGCCCTGTCGAAAATCGCCGCCCTGCGCGTGACGCGGGCCAATCTCCTCGGCTACAAGACCCACGCCGATTACGTCCTCGACGACACCATGGCCAAGACCCCCCTGGCCGTCGCCAAGCTCCTCGACCAGATCTGGGCGCCGGCCTTGGCCACGGCCAAGAAGGAGGCCGCCGAGCTCCAGGCGCTGATGAACAAGGACGGGATCGCCGGCCCGCTCCACGCCTGGGATTGGTGGTATTACGCCGAAAAGCTCAAGAAGGCCAAATACGACCTCGACGACGAGACGTTGCGGCCCTATTTCGAGCTCAAGGCCGTCCGCCAGGGCGCCTTCGATACGGCGAACAAGCTCTGGGGCCTGACCTTCACCCGGCGGACGGACATCCCCGTCTACCACCCCGACGTCGAGGTCTTCGAAGTCAAGGAAGCCGACGGGACGCACGTCGGGATCCTGTACTCCGACTATTACCCCCGGCCGTCGAAGCGCGGCGGCGCCTGGTCGAGCGCCCTCCGGACGGAGAAGATCCTGAACGGGACTAAGATCACCCCCATCGTCTACAACGTCGGGAACTTCACCAAGCCTACTGCCGAGAAGCCCTCGCTCATCACCTTCGAGGAGGCCGAGACGCTCTTCCACGAGTTCGGCCATGCCCTCCACGACCTCCTCTCGAACGTGACTTACGAATCGCTCTCCGGGACCAACGTCCCCCGCGATTTCGTCGAACTCCCCTCCCAGATCATGGAAAACTGGGCGGCCGACCCGGACGTCATCAAAACCTATGCCAAGCACTACAAGACGGGCGAGCCCATCCCCCAAAGGCTCGTCGACAAGATCAAAAACGCGAGTCTCTTCAACCAAGGCTTCGCCACCGTCGAATATATGTCCGCTTGCTACCTCGATCTGGATTGGCACATGCTCACCGAAGCCAAGGAGCAGGATGCGACCGCGTTCGAGGCCGCGGCAATGAAGAAGATGGGCCTGATCCCCGAGATCGTCGTCCGCTACCGCAGCCCGTATTTCCAGCACATCTTCTCGAGCGGCTATTCGGCCGGCTATTACAGCTACATCTGGTCCGAAGTCCTGGACGCGGACGCCTTCCAGGCGTTCAAGGAGACGAGCCTCTTCGACGCGAAGACGGCCAAGAGCTACCGGGACAACATCCTGGCCAAGGGCGGCTCGGAGGAGCCCATGGCCCTCTACAAGGCCTTCCGCGGCCGCGAGCCCAAGGTCGAGCCGCTCCTGAAGCGCCGGGGCTTCCTGAAGTGACGCATCGCGCCCGGGCGACGGCCGGACTCCTGGCCGCCGTCCTGGCCGTCTGCGGGACCGGCGACTCGGTTGTCAGGGACAACCTGGTCGACTCGGTTGTCAGGGACAACCTGGTCGTCGCAGACGTCGCAGACGTCGCAGACGCCGCGGCACCCGTCGATCGGAACACGGTGTCGGCCGACGGCCTGGAAATCTCCTATCGCGTCGAAGGCGCGGGCGAGCCGGCCCTGGTTTTCGTCCACGGCTGGGCTTGCGACCGCAGCCACTGGGACGCCCAGGTCGAAGCGCTCTCGCCCCGATACAAAGTCGTGGCGATCGACCTGGCCGGGCACGGCCGCTCGGGGAAAAACCGCAGGGCCTGGACGATCCCGGCCTTCGGGGCGGACATCGCCGCCGTCCTGGACAAGGAAGGGATCGGGCGGGCCGTCCTCATCGGCCATTCGATGGGCGGCTCGGCGATCATCGAAGCCGCCCGCCTCCGGCCCGACGCCGTCCTGGCCCTCGTCGGCGTGGACACGTTCCAGGACCTGGGTCGGCCGGTCTATGACCAGGCCCATGTGGACGCCTATCTGAGGCTCTACCAACCCGATTACGCCGCTTTCGCCGAGGCCATCATCCGGAGCCTCTTCCGGCCGAATACGGACCCGGCCCTCGTCGACCGGATCCTCCGGGGCATGCTCCGGACGCCGCGCGCGGCGAGCCTCGGGACTCTGGCCGCGGACATGGTCTATAGCCCGGTCGCGGCGCTCACCCGCCTCCGCAAGCCCGTGGCCGCCGTCAATTCCGACATGGCCCCGACCAATGTCGCCGGCAACCGCAAGATCGTCCCGTCGTTCGTCCTCAAGTCGATGACGGGCGTCGGCCATTTCCTGATGATGGAAGCTCCGGCCGAATTCAACCGGGTGCTGGAAGAGACGATCCGGGAAATGCTGGGGAATTCGATCTAAGCCCCGCGGGGCCTCGCCGCGCGGCGGGCGGAAGCTGCACGGGCCTACTTCTTTCCCGGGTCGAGCGCTTTCTTCAGCCGCACCAGGAAATCCTTTTTTGGCTCGAATCCGACCAGCCGGAAATCGGACAGCTCCTTGCCGTCGGGCCCGAGGATAACATACGTTGGGACGCCCCGGACCTGGTAGCGCCGGTAGAGCTCCTTGATGACCGGGTCCTTGTCCGTGGTGAGGTTGGACCGGAGCATGACGAATTCGCGCGAGGCGGCTACAACCTCGGGCTGGGAGAACGTATCCCGGTCCATCTCCTTGCAGGCGATGCACCAGTCGGTGAAGAAATCGATGAAGACCGTCTTCCCCTCGCGCGCCGCGGCAGCCAGTTTCTCCTCGGAATAAGGCGTCCAGGCGATGGCCTCGAGTTTCGCGCCGCCCGCGGCCCCCATTCCCTGGATTCGGACGTTCACCTGTTCGTCAAGGTAGCCCCGGATTCCGCCCGAGGCGGTGAGGAGAGCCAGGACGAAGAAAACCACGCCGATGACGTTCCGGACGAAGGGAAAGACCTTGCCCGGCGTCTTGGTCGGCTCGATCCAGGCCATGTAGATGCCGGCGAGGAGCATCGTCAGGGCCAGGGACAGGTCATAAAGGAGGGGGTTGGGGAACAGGCTCTTCAGGAAATAGATGGCCATGCCGACGAGGATGAAGCCGAAGATCGTCCGGACCCAGACCATCCATGCGCCGGACCGGGGGATCTTGGCAAGGCTCCCGGAGAAGATGCCGAGGATGAGGAACGGCACGCCCAGCCCGAGGGCCAGGACGAAGAACAGCGAAAATCCGAGGACAACGTTGCCCTTGTTGCCGACGTAGGTCAGCAGGCCGAGGACGAACGGGCCAATGCAGGGCGCGGCGATGATGCCGACGGTGAGGCCCATGAAGAACGTCCCGAAATAGCCCTTCTGCGAGCCGCCGGCGAATTTGTTGAGGAACGCGGGCATCCGGAGCTCGTAGACGTCGAACATGCTCAGGGCGAGGACGACCATGATCAGGGCGATGCCGATCAGCACCGGCGGATACTGGAGCGCCATGCCGAAGAGGCTCCCGGTGAAGGCCGCGATGACGCCCAGCGCCGAATACGTCGCGGCCATGCCGAGGACGTAGATGACCGCGTGGGCCACGACGCCGCCCTTCTTGCCCTCGGCCTGGCCGCCGAAATAGCTGATCGTGATCGGGATGAGGGGGTAGATGCAGGGCGTCAGGTTGAGCGCCAGCCCGCCGAGGAAAACGAACAGGAACGTCAGGAGAAGTCCCTTGCCGCCGAAGGGCGAAGCGGACGGGGCGGCGGGAGCGGCGACGCCCGTTCCGCCCGCGACCGTGACCTTCCTGGAGAATTTCACCTCGGCCGGCGGCAGGCACGTGCTGTTGTCGCAGGCCTGGTAGCCGATGGAGCCTTCGATCGCGAATTCGGCCGCCTTGAAGTCTGGGGCCAGGGCCACCTCGGCCGTGATCTTGAGCGTGCCCTCGTATATGGCCATCGGGTTCGGCGAGAGGTCGAGCTTCCGGACTTCGGCCGGGGGGAACGCGATCTTCTTGTAAACGACCCCTGACGGGGCCTTGAAGTCGACGGTCGTTCCGATCAGGAAATCCTCGAGGGGCTGTTCGGCGTTGATATGGTAGGCCGACTTGATCGTCAGCTCGAGCGCGATGGGTGCGGACTGGCCGGCCTTGAGCGGCGCGGCGGGCGGCACGACCTTGACCGTGACGATCTCCGGATTCTGGCCGAGGGCGAACAGGGCCAGGAGCGGCAGCAACACGAGGGCCGAGCACAAGCGCTTCATGGCGACTCCTTTGCCGAAGCGCCGGATGTCGTTCACCCGGCGCAAGATACAACGGGGCATTATATCAGAGGCGGGCGGAGAGTCCAAGAAGACTCCGCATTCAGCTAAAAGGGAAAAGAATGAAAACGGCGAGGTCCCAGACGGTGTGGCTGATGAGGACGAGGAGGACGGATTTCGTCCGCAGGTAGAGATATCCCCAGAACAGGCCGCAGACGGCGGCGGCGAGGACGAGCATCGGGTTGCCGCTCCCGGCATGGACGAGCGTGTAGAGGGCGGTCGCCAGCAGAAATCCCCCGAAGCCGCCGCAGCGGTCCTGGAAATTGCGCTGCAGGTATCCCCGCCAGAAGAGCTCCTCTCCCGGCCCGATGACCAGGGCCATGAGGAAGATGACCCGGAGCGGCGAGGCGCCCGTCTTGAAGCCGTAGACCTGGGAAATTCCGGCCCCGGCGAACGGCAGGATGCGGCGGGCGAGGATGTTGCCCGCGAAAAAGACCGCATAGAGCCCGACGGCGGCGAGTAGGCCCAGCCCGATCTTGACGGCCGGGCGATCGACGATGTCGGCGGCGATCGCCGCGAGCTGCCGGCGGTCGATCGAAGCGGTCAGGACGAGAAGGACGGCGATATCGGCGCTCATCCACCACCAGAAATCGAAGGCCCCGAGGCCGCGGACGACGAACAGGGGGACGAAGAGCGCGGCTGCGAGGACGGCGACGAGGTAAGGCCGCCGGGAGCGGTCCGTCATCCGAGCTTCAGGACGAACTGCAGCCAGACCGCGGCCGTGCAGAGGAGGCCGAAGAGCAGGTTGTACTGGGCCGTGGCCCCGTCCAGGATGACGAAGTCCAGCGGCTGGCGCGGGGAGCGGCGGCGCTTGGCCCGCCCCCATAGCGCCAGCGCTCGGGGCAGGGCCAGCCCGACAACCGCGAACGTCCAGGGCATGGCCGGGAACCTGAGGGAGAAAAGCCGGGGAACGATCATCAGGCCGAAAACGAGGGCCATCGAGCCGAAAACGAGAAACGCGTAATACGCCTCGGAGCCCTTGTCGCCCAGGATGGAGGCGACCGTCTTGATCTTCCGCTCGGAATCGGAAATCGCATCGCGCCAGTTGTTGGCGTGGAGAATGGCGATGACGAGCATCGACATGGGCACGGTCCAGACGACCGGGACCCAGGAAAACGACTTCGTCTGGACGACCCAGGCCCCGAGCGCCCCGAGGATGCCGAAGTTCAGGAACACGGCCAGGTCGCCGAGGGCGTGGTATTTGAGGAGGGTGTAAAACGCGCCGACGGCGATCCCGATCCCGCCGATGACGAGCAGCGTCCAGCCCGTGATCGCGGCCAGGAAAAGCCCCAGGGCGATCCCCGCGGCGAAGAGGACCGCGGCCCCGCGCGTCGCCGCGGCGGGCGAGAGCCAGCCCCGGACGACCGCCCCGCTCACGGGCGTGACGTCCTTGTCGAGCTCCCGGCGGAAATCGAAGACATCGCTCAGCATGTTGGCCGCCGCGTGGAGGACGACCATCGTCAGGAGGGACAGGAGGAACCGGAACGGATCCAGGCGGACCCCGCTGAAGACCACGGCCAGGGACGTGCCGAAGATGACCGCCATGGACGAAGCTGGGAACGACCAGGGCCGGACGGCGGTCAGCCATTTTTTCGAGGGAGAAACGGATTCCGCGGTTGCCATCATGGTCATCATCCTTCCAATTCGAACGGCCCCGATATTACCAGAGAACGGACGCTTTGGGAAGGAGGGAAGGCACGCGTTCCGGCCCTGGAGGCCGCTCCTTCGTTGACAGCCTCCCCCTTCTATGCTATTGACTAGCTCTTTTATCGCGCCCGGGAGACAGGAGAAAACCATGTCCCATCCGAAGTCCGGCATCGACCGGCGGTCCTTTCTGAAGAACGGCGTCCTCAGCGTCGCGGGAATGGGCGCCTTGACGGCGATCCCCTCGGCCCTGCGGGCGGGCCAACAGAAGTTCACCGCCCCTAAGCCCGAGGCGAAGACGGGCGGCTTCGTCATGCGCAAGCTCGGCAAGACCGGCGTCACCCTGCCCATCGTCTCCATGGGCGTCATGAACGCCGACAACGAAAACCTCGTCCGGGCGACGCTCGACGCAGGCCTCGTCCACCTCGACACGGCCAACGGCTACCAGCGCGGCCGGAACGAGGAGATGATCGGCAAGGTCCTCCAGGGCCGGCCCCGCGACTCTTACTTCATCGCCACCAAAGTCCAGGGCGAGCCGCGCGACGGGCGGACCGGCCTTTTCTCCGCCGAGACGACGGGCGAGAAATTCCTGGAAAAGTTCGAGATCAGCCTCAAACGGCTCGGCCTCGAATATGTGGATGTCCTCTACATCCACAACGTCATGCACCGCGATTCCGTACTCTTCGAACCCCTGATGAAGGCCTTGGAATCGGCCAAGAAGAGCGGCAAAACCCGGTTCGTCGGCGTTTCATCGCACAGCAACGAGCATGAGGTCATCCGGGCGGCGATCGAGAGTAAGTTCTACGACGTCGTCCTCTCGGGCTACAACTTCATGAAAACGAACCTCGTCGAGCTCGACAAGGCGATCGCCGAGGCCAACCAGGCCAGACTCGGGATCATCGCCATGAAGACCCTGGCCGGCAGCTACTTCGACCGGGCCCGCACCCAACCGATCAACGTCAAGGCCGCCCTGAAGTGGGCGCTTTCCAATCCGGGCATCACGACCGCGATCCCGGGCATGACCGCCTTCGACCACCTCGAGGCGAACCTCCAGGTCGTGAAGGACCCCAAGCTCACCGACCAGGAGAAAAAGGACCTGAAGCTCACGGTCGCACCCGAGGAAGTCCTGTTCTGCCAGCAGTGCAACGAGTGCCTGCCCCAGTGCCCGAAGGAGCTCCCCATTCCCTCGCTTATGCGAGGCTACATGTACGCCTACGGCTACAGGAACCTGAACGCGGCCTACGACCTGGTCGCCTCGACCGGCGTCGGCCCGAACCCATGCGGCTCGTGCGCAGGCTGTTCCGTCCGGTGCGCGCAGGGATTCAACGTCCGCGGGCGGGTGTCCGACATCGCCCGGCTGCAGGCCGCGCCCGCCGACTTCTTCGCTTAAGTCGCCTCGTCGCCGCTCGGCCGGAAATCCCGCGGCCGGATCTTCTTGTCGATCGCGTAAACCAGGAGCCCGGTGGCCGTGAGCCCGATCCCGAACAGGGATTCCTTCGTCCGGTACATCAATCCGTAGGCCAGGATCCAGATATTGATCAGCAGGAAGAGGGCCGGGACGACGGGATAGCCCAGCGTTTTGTAGGGCCGCGGCAGCTCCGGGTGCTTCTTCCGGGCGATCATCACCCCGAGGACGGTCATGAACGTGAACAGGTTCAGGGTGAAGCCGACGAAAACGATGACCTGGTCGAACGTCGAAGTGAGGATGTAGAAAATCGTCAGAACGGCCTGGGTGACAATGGCCACGACCGGGATATCCTTGCGGCTGTTCTTCCCCATCCAACGGAAGAGGTAGTAGTCCTCGCCGATCGACCGCGAAATGCGCGGGCCGGCGATGATCATGGCGCTGATGCTCGAGAGGAGGAGGAAGGAGATGATCCCGCCCATCAGCCGCCCGCCGCCGGTCCCGAAGACCTTGGTGGCGAAGACGAACCCGACCTCGAGCTTGCCGGCGAGCTCCGGTAAGGGGACGGTATAAAGGAAGACGAAGTTCAGGAGGACATACATGGCGATGACGAAGAGCGTGCCCGTGATCAGACTGATCGGGAGGTTCCGGGACGGCCGGTCGATCTCGCCCGCGACGTAGGCCGCCGCATTCCATCCGGAATAGGAGAAGGTGACGAAGAACATCGAGACGGCGAAGGCCGGGCTTAGGATGTCGTGGACGGCCGCGGCCGTGGGGCCGAATGAGAGCGAAGCGGATTTGCCGAGGGTGAGGCCGAGGCCGATGATGACGAAGATGAAGGCCACCTTGAAGATGGTGATGACGTTCTGGAACCGGGCCCCGAGGATCTTGTCCGCGGCGTGGATCGCGGACAGGGCGGCGACGACGAGGATGCCGATGACCGACGACGTCTTCAGGAACGGCGCGCCGGCGGCGAGGGTCGCGGGCAGGGCGAGGGCACTCCGGAGGTACGTGCCGAGGGCGATCGAGGCCGCCGCCACCGGGGCGGCGAAGCCGACGGTGAACGAGATCCAGCCGGCCATGAACCCCAGGGCGGGATGGTACATCTTGGTCAGATAGTGGTATTCGCCACCGCTGCGGGGATAGAGGACTCCGGCTTCGGAATAGGTGAGCGCCCCGAAGAGGGCGATCATCCCCCCGAGGACCCAGAGGAGGATGAGCGCCAGGCCCGAGGAGATGACGGGGTTTCCTGCCTTGTCGAGCCCGATCTGAAAGCCGAGACTGGTGAAGACGCCCGTTCCGACCATGTTGGCGATGACCAGGGCGGTGGCCGTGGTCAGACTGAACTTGGTTTTCATCGCGCCCCTTCAGTGGGGACCTGGGCCGGCGCCGGCCGGATCCCCGGGGACGGGGCGAGGGCGAGGAGTCCCGCGATCACTCCCCAGGCGAGGATCGGGGCGGCGGCGGCTTTCTTCATGGACGGGCCTTTCATTTTTAAGAGCATAATCATAAGGAAATTGCCATAAAAATGCTACGGGGGGAATCGCGGCGCAACTCGTCAGGACGTCCGGCGGACGATGACCAGCGTCCGGTCGTCGGCGGCCGGGGCCCGGTTGGTGAAGGCTTCCAAGTCGCGGAAGATCGCGTCCATCATCTCCCGGGCGGAGGTTTCGGGGTTTTTCCGGCAGACCTCGGCCAGGCGGTCGGCGCCGTACTCCTCGTTGGCCGCGTTCCGGCTCTCGGAGAGGCCGTCGGTATAGAGAATCATGATCTCGCCGGGGGCCAGGGTCTCGCGCCCTTCCTCGAAAGTCATCTCGGGCAGCATCCCCAGGCAGAGCCCCGTGCTCGGGAGCGTCCGGACGCCGCCGTCGCAGCCGAGGATGAGCGGCGCGTTGTGGCCGGCGTTGACGTAGGCCAGCTCGCCCGTGGCCGTGTTCAGCTCGGCGAAAAAGAAGGTGATGAAGGAGTTGATCGCGGAGCTGCGGTGGACGAACTCATTCAGCTTGGCGGCCATGGCCGGCAGCTCATAGTGGGGCCGCACCTCGGACTGGAGGGCCGCCCGGAGCGAGGCCATGAGAAGCGAGGCGCTGACGCCCTTGCCCGATACGTCGGCCACGGCCAAGCCGATCCGGCCGCCGTCGATCGGGATGTAGTCGTAGTAGTCGCCGCCGACCTGGAGGCAGGGGACGTTCTTCCCGGCGACGCCGAACCGGGCGAAGGCCGGGTCGGACTTCGGCAGGAAGTCCTTCTGGATCCGGGCGGCCAGCTCGAGCTCCCGCTCCATCTTCTCCATTTCGATGGACTGCTCGATCAGCCTCGAGTTCTCGATTTTGACCGCGGCCAGGTTGGACAGGAGCGTCAGGAGCCGGAGGTCCTCCTCGGTGAAGGCCTGGAGGAACGAAATCCGGTCGGCGTAGATGACCCCGATGATCTCCTTGTTGTTCCACAGGGGGACGCACATCACCGAATGGATGCCGGAATCGATGATGCTCTCGCGGGCCTTGAACCGGGGGTCCACCGCGGCGTCCGAGGTCAGCACCGAGAGCTGCTGGTCGAAGGCCATGGCGACGATGCTCCGGCTGACCTGGATCTTCTGGTTGCGGAGCGGCTTGGCGTTGACCCGGACGACCTTGGGGATGAGCTGGACGGGATTGCCCTCCTTGAGCATCAGGACCCCGCGGTCCATGGACATGTGGGCGGAGATGAGGTCCATGACGTATTCGAGGAGCTCGCCGATCGGCTTGTGGAGCACCAGGGCCTGGCTGACCTCGCTCAGGACGGAGAACATCCGGTTTTCGATCCGCATCTGGTCCGCGTCCGTGAGGGGGGCGGACGCGGTAGCGGTGGCCCGGGACGTCGGCTTGGCCAGGATCTCCCGCATGGGGATGATCGTATTGAGGTTCGTCGGAGGGGCCGGCCCGTCCGTCAGCTCGACGTTCGTCCGGAGCGGCCGGTCAAAGAGGATGCGGACCGAACCGACCAGGATCTCGTCGCCGATCTTGAGCGTCGCCGGCGACAGGATCTTCTTCCCGTTGACGAACGTCCCGTTCTTGCTGCCGTTGTCCTTGACGACGAACCCGCCGTCCGAGGGGACGATTTGGGCGTGGTGGCTGGAGCAGAACGGGTCGGGAATGGGGATTTCGTTGTCGGAGGCCCGGCCCAGGCCGATGGGCGCGTCCTTCAGGACGACGGAATACGAATCCCCCTGTTTCGGATAGATGTACAGCGTGGCCATCGCGTCCTTGATGGCCCCATTTTACCACAACCGAAGACGGCCCGCGCAACCTCCGTCGGACGGAACGTCAGAGCGTCCGGAGGATCCTCGCGCAGACCGCTGCCTTCTCGTCGAGCGGCCGCTCCTCGAGGAGGGGCATGAGGGCGTCTTTGATTTCTTTCTTGAGGAGGTGCTCGAGGAGCTCGAGCGAATAGTCCACCGACCGCTTGGTCCCTTCGGTGTAGTTCTGGTAGGCCCGGGCGATGTCGTCGTGGGAATACAGGAGTCCCAGCAGCTCGAACACGAGCTTCAGGGTCCGGACCAGGACCAACTCGGCGACCGCCGGGACGGGTGCTCCCCCGCCGCGCAAGTGGGTCCGATTCATCTCGATCACCGCCTCGCACGACCGCCGGATGCCGGCGAAGATCTCCGGCTCAATGTCCGCGGGCCGGAACGCGATGGCTGGAAGCCGTGAACGGACGCGGCCGAGGGCCTCGATGACCGCCGCCCGGACGCTTTCGTCACCTTTGCGGAGTTCGCGGACGAGGGCGTCCGCCGCCCGCTGGGTTCCCATGCGGGCCAGAATCTCCGGGAGCGCGTTCCGCACGGCGGCGGGCTCCTCCGAGTCGGCCAGGTAATCCTTCAGGGTGCCCGCGATCCGGTCGCCGTAGGCGAGAAGCGCCTGTTCCGCGACTTCCCGCGTCGTCGCCCGGCCGAGGTGAGGGACGATCAGGGGGACGAAGTCCATCTTCCGCTGCCGGCCCGCGCTTTCGAGAGCGTAGCGGACGACTTCGACCGACTCGTGCTTGAGGAGCCGGCCGAGGTTCCGGACGAGCGGGGCGTCGCCCGACATCATGCCCAGGGCCTTGGCGACTTCCATCTGGGCCGTGACGTCCTCCCCATCCCGCGCCTCGGCGATCTTCTCCACCCGCTCGCGCATGACCTGCTGGTAGACGTCGAGGGAAAGGACCTCCCGGACCTGGGTGTCGAGGTCCGCGTCCTCGAGCATGTCGTCCCAGTCCGGGGCCGATGTTTCCGCGCGGGCGTCGAGCAGCCCATCGAACGATCCGGCCCACACCGCGTCCGACTGGAGGGCGATGATCTTCTTGAGCTCGGGGCTCAGCTTTTCCTTCTTGATCAAATCGAGGAGATTCATCGCATAGAGAACGGAGCTGCGGTTCCGGCTCTCGAGCGTGTCGAACACGAGCTTCGTCGCGTCGACGTCGATCTGGTCGAAGACGAACTTGTCCGCGTCGGGCCATTTCAGGGCCAGGTTCTTCTTGACGATCCCGGCGTATTCGCGGATGAGCCGGCGGTTAAAGAGGAGCCAGGCCAGGATGAAGGCGAGCGACAGCCAGCTCAACTGCCGGATCGGAACGTGGAGGAGCCGGGCGTAGACGAGGAGGAAGAGCGCGGCCAAGGCGTCGCCGAACTTGCTGACGAAGAGGTCGATGAAGATCTTGGCCTTGTATTTCGTCTCGGGAGGGACCGGGATGTAGAGGAGCTCCCGCGTCGACTGGCTCAGCGAGTGGGTCAGGCTCTTGTCCGCCCCGCGCATGAGCGTCGCCCAGGCCAGCAGGGGCCCGGCCGGGACGAAGAACCCGGCGCCCGCGCCCAGGGCCAGGACCGCGGGCGCAATCGAGATCGCGTTCCGCAGGCCGAACCGGCGGAGGATGCGGTTCGTGGAGAGGGCGTTGAGGAGATAGGACAGGACGAGGAGGGCCGTGTTGAACGTCGCCACGAAGACCGTGATCTGGGCCGGGTCGCCTTTGAAGCGCAGACTCAGGACCGCGTTGAACTGGAAATCGATGATCTTGGAGACGATCATGGCCGCGAGCATCATGCCGCTCAGCAGGAGGAGATACCGACTGCCGAGGAGGGCCTTCAGGCTCTGAAGATAGCCGACCCGGACCTTGCGCCCCGGCGGCGTTTCCGGCGCGGCCGGATGGTCCGGGGGGACCCCCGCGGCGTGCGGGGCCCGGGCCACGAGCCCCAGGCCAACGAGGAGGAAGAGGGCGCAGAGGAGCAGAAGGTCGTCCGCCGCGAGAATCCCGCGATGGAGGGACGCGGCGAGCGAGCCGGTGATGCCGCCGAGCAGCCCGCCTCCGATGAAGAAGCCGACGAATCGCCGGGCCTGGCGCGGGCTGAAAAAATCCCCGGCCTGGATCCAGAACTGGCTGACCGAGGTCGCCAGGAAAACGTCGGACCAGAACCAGAAGGCCAGGGACATCCAGGTTTGATGGTTGAGGAAGAGGAGCCGGAAGACGAGGAGGCTGAGGATGTAAAACACCTGGCTGCCCATCGCAAAGCGGCGCCGGTCCATCCGCTGCATCAGCCGGGAATTGAAGGCCGCGACGAAGCTCATCAGGATCGCCGTCAGGAGGTAGGCTAAGGGCAGCTTCTCGGAGCCGAGATTCTTCAGAAAGGTCGAGATCTTCAGGGGCATGATCATATAGGCGGCGGCCATGATCAGGAAGAACTGGAGGAAAAAGCGAAGGACGGCCGCGGCCTCTTCGGGGCGGACATCCACGAAGCGGCGCAGGAGCCTATAGGCCCGTCCGTCGCTCACGGCGTCTTCTCCGGCGCCGCGCCGCCGCGCGCAAGCGATTCGAGCTTGGGGAACAGCCGGCCCTTGAGAACGGGATCGATCGTCTGGTCCAGAAGTTCAATGGCGTATCCGACGGAATCGTTCGTTCCCTTGAGCAGGTTTTGGTAGGCCCGGAAGATGTCCTCATGATCGTGGATGAGGCCGAGCAGCCGAAAGACGGGCAGCAGGTCGGCCGCCCCCAAGACCGGCCCGAGGGCCGCAAGGGCCGACGCCAGGCGCGCTCGGACCGCGTCCGCCGGGAAGGCGAGCGCCGGGTTCCGCGAACGGATCCGATCCAGGGCGTCGATGATGTCCTCATCGAGCCCGGACGGGCCGCGGGCGAGCTCCTCGAGCAGGGCCTCGGCCGCTTCCGAGGTTCCGATTCCGGCCAGCAGCGACGCCACGGGACCCTGGACTCCGCCGCCTCCTTCGCGGTTGGCCAGGAAATCCGACAGCGTCCCGACGATCGATTCCCCGTACTTTTCGAGCGCCGCCCGGGCGTCCCCGCGGGACAGCGGATCGGCCAGCCGCCGGACGAGCAGGGCGACGAATTCGCGGTCCCGGAGCCGTCCCGCGGACTCCGCGGCGAACTGGAAGACGGCCGGGGAGGGGTCGGCGAGGAGGTCCCCGAGCCTCCCGACCAGGGGCGACCCGCGGTCCATCAGACCGATCGCCTTGGCCAGCTCCATCCGCGCCGTTTCGGCCCCGCCAGAAGGGGCGTCGAGGATGCGCCCCGCATATTCGCCCATGAGCTTCTGGTAGCTGTCGAGCGCCAGGATCTCCCGGATCTCCGCGTCCATCTCGGCCGAGAGGGCGGGATCGTGGGCGTCGGGCATCCCGAGCGCCTCCTCGCTCTCCATCAGGGGGTTCGAGAGCGAGGGCGAAGGTTCCGCCGGCGGCGGGGCCAGGAGGCTCTTGATCTCGGGCGTGAGCTTCCGGCGCCGGGCCAGATCGTAGAGGTGGAGAGCGAACAGGGTCGGGCTCTGCGTCCGACTCTCGAGCGCGTCGACGATGAGCTTGGCCGTTTCGACGTCCATCCGCTCGGAGATGAGGGTGTCGGGCCGCTCCCATTTCTTCGCGAGCTGGAGCCGGACCTCACGGACGTACGCCCGGTCGAGCCGCGCGTTAAGGACCATCCAGAGGACGATGAAGCCCGCGGAGACGGCGCTCACGACGGCCAGGACGCCCGGGCCCGCGGCGGTCCCGAATTTTCCATAGGCCAGAAGGATGAGGACGAGGAGGATAAGCCCGCCGATCGCCTTCGAGAAGCGGTTGAGGAACATGTCGATGAAGATCTTGGCCCGGTATTTCAGCTCCGGGACGACAGGAATGTACAGCAGCTCCCGGGCCGACTGGTTGAGCGAATAGGACAGGGCCTTGTCGCTTCCCTTGATCCCGACGGCGAACAGCAGGTCCGGCCGGACGGCGATCCCGAACGACATGAAGAATAGGACCGCGGGGTAGATCATGAGCCCGAGCCGGATGCCGAAGCGCTCGATGAAGCGGCTGGTCAGGACGAGCTGGAAGAGGAAGGCGAAAACCAGGAGGCCGGAGTTGAAGAAGCCGAAGAACGAGGTCAGGTTGGCCCGGCCGGCCTGGAAGATGATGGTCTTGGACTGCCAGTCGATGAAAGTCGAGACGATTCCGGTGACCATGACCACGGCCCCGATGAGCGTCAGGTAGCGGCTCTTCCGCACGCTGCGGGCGCAGTCCCAGAACCCGACTTTGGACGGTCCGGTGGAGGGCGGCGATCCCTCGGGCCGCGGGCTCCCACCGGCCAGGGCTCCCCAGCCCCGGCCGGTGAACAAGGCCGCGACGACGGCCAGGGCGGCGAGAAGGAAGGCGGCCGAGAGAAGGAGCAGGTCGTGCGAGTTCATCCACCGGGCCGCGAAACCGGTCAGCACCCCGCCGGCCACGCCGCCCAGGATTCCGCCGCTCCCGAAGAAGCCGATCAAGCGCTTGGCTTCCCGGGGGTTGAAGACGTCGTTGACCAGGATCCAGAACTGGGTGGTGAGGACCACGACAAAGACGTTGGCCCACATCCAATAGAGGAGGGTCCACCATTTCCAGTCCGACGTGGAGAAGACCGCCCAGAAAGCGAGGTCGAGGAGGAGGAAGAAGACCAGGGTGGACCTGAGGAGGCCGCGGCGCGAGAGCTTCGCCTGGAGCCGGGCGTGGAGCGAGACCGCGAGGCCGACCACCAGGGCCGAGGCGTAGGCGTAGGGCAGGAAATTCGGGCCGAGGTCCTCGAGGAAGGACGCGTCCCGAAGGGACTTGATAATATTGAACGGGGCGGTGATGAGGAAGAAATAGGCGAACAACAGGAGGGCGAGGCGCGCCTCTCCGGGCTTGATCTTAACGACGGCCGACAGGATTCTGTGCAGGCGTCCTTCCACCATGAAGGGGCTCGTGCGCCGACGGGGCGAGGCTACTCTTTGAGGAAGCTCCGGAGAGCCAAGTCCTCTTCGTCGAAAATGTCCAGGACCTTGGTGAGCATGGTGACCTGGAAGATCAGGAACAGCTTCTTGGAGATGCGGGCCAGCTTGAGCTTCCCGCCGAGGTTGTGGGTGGAGATGTAGCTGGCCAGGATCTCCCCGACGCCGAAGCTGTCGATGAAGCCGACCTTCTCGAAGTTGAGGAGGATGTGCTTCTTCCCCTGCTCGAGCTCCTCCTTCACCAGCTGGTGGAGGGTGACGTCCGTGATGTCCGACCGCCGGATCTCGCCGTCGATGTCGAAAATGACGACGCTGTTCTTCTCCCGTTTGTCGATGACCATGCGTTACAGTCCCCCTGCACTTGTATCAAAAGGACCCGTCAAAGTCAATCCGCTGAACGGGGTCAGGTCTTAACTTTTAACATTTATGGCGAGACCTGGCACTACGGGGTCAGGCCGGGTCAAATTTGTTAAATGTTAAGACCTGACCCCTTCTATTCAAGGGGCCCCCAGGCCGTGCGGATCCGGGTCAGCTCCGTCCCCTTCTCCCGGTGGTAGATCCCGTGAAGGAAGACGGGGCGCGGCCCCTCCTCCGCCGGATGGATGCGTGATACCACTTCCTCGCCGTAGAGCGCCTCGCCCTTGTAGGCGACCTCGATCTCGACCGGCGCGAGCGTCCGGAGGACGGATTCGGGGGCGGTCTCGAGGGCCCATTGGATGTAGACCGGATGGTTGACGTGGTTATTGAAATCGATGTCCTGCATCTCGACGCGGAACGGGAGCTCGCGCCCGCCGGCCGGACAGGCGGGAAGCGGCCCGAAAGCGTCGGCGAGGGCCCGCTTTTCCAGGGCCACCCGATCGGGCAGGTTTTCCTCAAGCCGGGCCGGCTGACGGAGCTTGAGGTTCCAGAGCACCCAAGAGCTCGTGGCCTCGCCGATGATCCGGCCGTCCGCGTCCGCGATTTCGAAATCCCGGAGGGCGAAGATCCCCTGCTTCCCCGACGGCCAGGTGGTGACGGCGATCGTTTCGCCGAACGACGGGTAGCGGCGGACCCGAATATGATACCGCGACAGGAACCAGGTGAGGTTCCTCTTCATGATCTCGAGGACGGAGAATCCCAAGCGGGTGGCGTGTTCGCCCGCGGCGTCCTGGAGATAGTTGAGGAGGGTGAGTGGCAGGGCTCGCGCCCGGAAATCGACTTCGTAGGTATGGACGAGGAATTTGGTCGTACAGGTTTTGTCCATGGCGGGAGAAAGGTATCACGAGACCGGGAGGATTGCAAAGCCGCCCGCCGGACGGCGCCCCTCCCGGAGCCCATCCCGCCTGGCCGCCTTGCGGCTTGACTAATTCAGCGGTTATTCTAAGATAGCGTCAGAAGGGTTCTTTGTCGGAAACAAAATCGCCGCCCCGCCCGCCTCGACGCCGCGCGCCGCTCTCCCTCCTGCTCCTCGCCGTCCTAGCCGGCCTGCTCCTGGCGGCGCCCCCGCCGTCCGCGACGTCTGCGACGACCAGGTCGTCTTTGACGACCGAGTCGACCGGGTCGGCCGCAGCCCGGCCGGAGTGCGTCTGGACCGGGGTCCAGAGGATCGTGGCCATCGGGGACTTGCACGGCGACTACTACCATTTCTTCCAGCTGCTCCAATGGGCGGACCTCGTCGACAGCGACGGGCACTGGACCGGCGGCAAATCCCACCTCGTTCAGATGGGCGACGTCATGGATCGCGGGAAAAGAGCCAAGGAGATCTTTGGCCTCATCAAAAAGCTGGAAAAGGAAGCGGCGGCCGCCGGCGGCATGGTCCACATGCTCCTCGGCAATCACGAGGAAATGAACCTCATGCAACGGTCGACGCAATTCGAGGACTATGTCACCCCCGAGCAATTCAAAGACTTTTTGTCGAGGGAGATCATCGCCGCCGAGGAGAAGAAGGCCGGCGGGAGCGTCTCGGATGACCGCTGGAAAGAACTCATCCGAGACCAGGAGTCCGAGGCGGTCGCGGACTACTACCGGAATTTCACCGAGCTCTACGGTCCTTGGCTGGCCGAGCACAACGTCGTCATCAAGATCAACGACACGGTCTTCGTCCACGGCGGCCTGACCGAGTCCTGGGCGACCCGGGGCCTCGAAACCATCAACAACCTTTACCGCAGCGAGATGCAGCGGTATTTGCGGGACCACCAGCAGTATTTCCCCCCCCGAATCCTATTTCAGCCCTCCGGACCGCTTTGGGACCGAAGCCTGGCGGATCCCGATTCAGGCCAGGACTACGAGGCCCGCGTCGACCGCATCCTCAAACTTATTGGAGCCCAGCGGGTCGTCGTCGCCCATACACCCTCACACTTCCGGGGACGGGAAGACGACATGAAGCGCTACGACGGAAAAGTGTGGGTCATCGACACGGGCATCTCTTCTCCCAACGGCCGGGTCTGGGGCCTTCGCATCGAAAATGGGAGCGCCTCTGTTATCAGGAGGGATTGAGCCATGAAAGCGTTGCCGGTCCTCATGGTCGTCGGGGCATTGGGGATGGTGTTTGCTGGCGCCGCCCTCACGCAAAGCGTGAGGACAGGCGAAGACGCCGAGCAGAAAGCGCTCGAGGATTTCCTGAAAAGCGCCAAGATCACATCCGTCGATAAGAATATCGAGCCCGGACGGGGCGCGGCCTGGCGGATCTCGCTTCGCGACGCAAGTGGCTCCCGAAGGGGGTTCTTCAAGTACGTCAACGTCCGCCGCCCCGAGATCTCGCCCATCAGCTACAAGTACGAGCTCGCCGCCTACACCCTGTCCAAGCTCCTTCGGGTCCCGGTCGTTCCGCCGGTCGTCGAACGCGAGGTCGAGGGCCGGAAGGGGTCGCTCCAGATCTTCATGGACAACTGCATATCCGAAGCCGAGCGACGGAAGGCCGGCCGGGCCGCGGCGTTCGACCCCCGCGCCCTCCAGGACGCCCTGGACGAGCTGGCCGTCCTCGAGGCCCTGGTGTGCTGCGAGAGGGACATCAACGACATTCTCATCCACAAGGACGACGGGCGGGTCTGCCGCGTCGATTTCGCCGAGGCCTTCGACCCCTCGCCGGAGCTCCCGGCCTCGGTCGCGGTCGCCCGCTGCTCGCGGCGCCTCTACGCCGGGTTGCGGGACTTCGTCCCGGCCGACGCGGAAACCGTCCTCAAGCCCTATCTCAACGATGCGGAGATCAAGGGTCTCCTGACCCGGCGGGCGCGCATCCTCGAGACGCTCAACGCCCGGATCGCGGCCGAAGGCGAGGCGGCCGTGCTCTTCGATCTCATCTTGAAATAGAAATTGCCGAGGAGGCCTGACGCCGATGGACGCCGACGCAACGAGTTCCGTCCCTGCGCAGCCCCCGAACGGCGCCACCAAATTCCTCCGGATCTTCACCGACATCCATCCGGGCGAAGCCCTGACGGCGTCCCTCCTCACGCTCAACGTCTTCCTGCTCCTGACGGCCTACTACATCATCAAGCCGATCCGGGAGGCCCTGATCCTTGGGAGCTGGTCGCCCGAAGCCAAGAGCTACATGGGCGTCGCCCAGGCCGTCCTCCTGATCTTCATCGTCAAGATTTTCAGCCGCCTGGCGTCGCGGGTCCCCCGCCAGATCCTGATCACCCGGGTGACCCTCTTTTTCATCTCGAACCTCATCCTGTTTTATGCCCTGCACGGCTTCGGCCTCTCCGGAAAGGCCGTCGGGGCGGCCTATTTCATCTGGGTGGGGATCTTCAACGTCATGGTGATCGCCCAGTTCTGGGCGTTCGCCAACGACATCTACACCATGGAAGCGGGCAAACGCCTCTTCCCCATCGTCGCTTTCGGCGCGACGCTCGGAGGGTTCGTCGGCTCCCAGCTCGCCAAGAAACTGGCCAATACCCGGAGCGTCTATGAAATGATGCTCGTCGCCGGGGCCATCCTGGGGGCCTGCATCGTCTTCGCCCGCGTCATCCACCATCGGGAGGTCAAGGGTCGGACGGGACACAGACCGGCCGGAGGGCCGCCGGGCGCGCCGGCTTTGCCGGTCGCCCCAGCCTTGCTTGTCGCCCCAGCTTCGCCCGCGACGGCTTTGCCCGCGCCGGCGGATGCGGCCGAAGACAAGGCGAAGCCCCTGGAGAAGGGCGGCGGGTTCCGGCTGCTCTGGAAGAGCCGCTATCTCCTGTCCATCGCCGTGTTCGTCCTCCTCCTGAATTTCGTCAACACGAACGGCGAATATATCCTGGGGAACATCGTCACGCCGGCGGCTCACAAGGCCGCGGAGGCGGCGGCCCTCCCCGCCGCCCAGGCCGCCGAATTCGTCCAGCAGTACATCGCCCGGTTCTATGCCGACTTCAACGCCATCATGAATCTCTGGGCGATGTTCGTTCAGTTGTTCGTCGTGTCGCGCGTCTTCAAGTGGTTCGGGGTGCGGTGGGCGATGTTCTTCCTTCCCCTGATCGCCCTCGGCGGCTACACGGCCGTCAGCCTCGGGGCATCGCTCCTCCTGGTCAAGTGGGTGAAGGCCCTGGAGAACGGCTCGGACTACTCCATCATGAATACCACACGCCACGCGCTCTTCCTCATCACGACGCGCGAGGAGAAATACAAGGCCAAGGCGGCGATCGACACGTTCTTCCAGCGGACGGGCGACACGCTGTCCGCCCTCCTCGTGTTCCTGAACATGACCTTCTTCTCACTTCGGATCGAGACCATCGCCCTCATCAACGTCGTCGCCGTGGCCGCCTGGATCGTCGTCGGGGTCCTGATCTTCCGCCAGCACAAGGCACTTTTGGCGGCCAAGGAGGGGAATCGATGAACGCGAGATCCCGATGGGGGGCGGCCGCCCTGTTCCTGACGGCGGCCCTGGCCCTGGTCCCGGCTAACGCGGGGGGACTAGTGAAGACACCGGCCCCGGCTAACGCGGGGGGGCTGGTGAAGACACCGGCCCCAGCCGCGCCGCAATACACGGCCGATGAGGTCGCCCAGCGGGAGGCTTGGGAAAAATTCCTGGCGACGGCCGACATCGTGAAATCCGAGCCCATCGGCGAGGGCGTGACCCACCCCTGGAAACTCTATCTCAAGGCGGGCGACGTCGAAAAGAAGGCCGCCTGGAAGAACCCGACCGGGCTCCAGCACTGGAAATACGAAATCGCCGCCTACCGCCTCGACAAGCTGCTCGGCCTGAACATGCTCCCGCCGGCGGTCGAGCGCGAATTCAACGGAAAGCGGGGGGCCCTGCTGCTCTGGGTCGATTCGAAGACGAGCCTCCTGAAGCTCGTCGAGGACAACGAGAAGGCCCGGAAGGAGGGGCGGAAAGAGGAACCTCCCCCGGAATTCGAGGAGATCGTCGGCCGCGGCAAGTACATCACCCGCATCTGGGACTGCCTGGTCGCCAACGAAGACCGCACCCAGGAGAATATCCTCTACAGCGCCGACTGGCGGACGCTGCTCATCGACCATTCGTTCGCCTTCCGGTCGTCGGCCGAATACACGGACCAGCTGGTCTACGGCAGGAACGGGCTCAAGAAATACGAAAACGGCGATCCGATCCTCATCAAGCAGGCCCCGCGGGAGCTCGTGGACAGGATCCGGGCGCTGGATTTCGAGACGGTCAAAAAGGCCGTCGGTTCCACCCTGACGACGAAGGAAATCAACTCGGTCCTCGGCCGCAAGAAGATCCTCGTCGCCGAAATCGAGGAGATGGCCAAGCTCATCGGCGAGTCGAAATTCTATTTTTGAGTTTAGATCTTCTTGATCATCGTCAGGACGTTCTGTCCGTCCTCGCGGCGGTAATCGCACGTGTCCATGAGCTGGAGGGTAAGGTAGATCCCCAGCCCGCCCTTCCGGCCCGCCGCCACGATTTCCTTGACGTCGGGCTTGGGGGCCGCGCACGGGTTGAAGGGAACGCCCGAATCCCGGACCTCCACAACCACCCGTCTCCGGCCATCCTTCAGGGAGAGGGTGATGGAGCCGTGCGCCCCGGGATAGGCATAGCGGATGACGTTGATGCAGATTTCGACTACGGCCAGCTCGATCTTGAAGAAATTCTGCTCCGAGATGGCCACGCCCTGGAGTTGGTCGCGGAGGAATTGGCGCACACCGTCGATCTCGGACAGGTCGGCCGCTAGGGTGAGGGTTTTCACCGGACGTCGTCTCTTTTCCATTCTAGCAGAAGACCGCCCCCGTTTCCATTCCGCCAAACCCGCCGGCCCCCGTTTGTGGTATGATACCGTCTATCGACAGGAGGTCCCCATGAAAACACCCCGATTCTTCGCCGCGGTCGTCGTCATCCTGGCCCTCGCCGCGGGCGGCGCCGGGCTCCGCGGCCAGGGCGGCGACATCCGGCCCGTGACCGTCGGCCAGCCCATGCCGAACTTCTCGCTCCCGACCTTCCAGGGCGGGACGTTCGACCTGGCCGGGCTGAAGGGCAAAAACGTGCTGCTCGTCTTCCCCCGCGGCTTCGCCGCCGAAGGCCGCTGGTGCACGATCGACAACTACAAGTACGCGGAAATCGTCGACCTCGAGAAGACGTCCGAGATCCGCAAGAAATACAACATGGAAATCGTCTACATCTTCCCCTATGCCAAGGACGTCGTCGCCCAGTGGGTGGACACCAACCCCGAACAGCTCGTCAAGATCAAGGACTGGAAGAACCCCGCCGACCCGTCCAAGCTGGACGACCAGGGCAAGGCCCGCATGGAGCGGTGGCGGACGAGCTATCCCAAGGACTTCGGCATGGAGAAGGGCAAGGTCCCGATGCCCTTTCCGATCCTCATCGACGCCGACCGGAAGGTCTCCAAGGGCCTGGGCCTGTTCGCGACGGATTGGGGCGGGAGCAAGGTGGACCAGAACATCACCAGCGTCTTTATCGTCGACAAACAGGGGATCTGCCAATTCAAGTACGTCGGTCAGAGCACGACGGACCGGCCGGAATATGCCGTCCTGTTCAAGACTCTCGATCAGCTGAACAAGTGACGGCGGGACGCTAGTCCGAGCCGAGGACTCCTTCGAACAGGAACTTCCGGCAGCGGGCGATGACGGCGGCGACTACGCCGTCGCGTCCAGGACTCTCGTCAGAACGGCGATGACGTCCTCCACCGCCACCTCCTCGACATTCGGAGCGCTCAAGACTGTGCCCCGGCCGAACGGCGCCCAGGCCGCCGCGAATTCCTCGCGGAAGACCGCGATCGTCTGCGCGCCGCAGGCCGCGGCCAGGTGCGTCGGACCGGAATCGTTGCCGACATAGACCGCCGCGGCGCGCAAAAGACGCGCGAGGTCTGACAGCGGGGGACGGACCAGACGACGCCAGCCGGAAGGCAGCGGAATGCGCCCCAGGGATTCTTCCAAACCGGCTTCCACCTCCCCCGAGACGAGGAAACCTCCCAGGCCGCGTTCCCCAAGAGCCTCGATCACTCGGCGGAAGCGGTCGAGGGGCCAGCATTTCTTCGGGCTGCCGCTCCCCGGATGGACAACCGCGAACGGTTCGCGGCGAGGAAGGTCGGTAGGAAAGAGGAGGCGGCAATCGTCGAAGGACGCGGCGGGGGCGACGACGATGGACCGAAGCGCGTCCATCGTCCTGTCGAAAAAATAGCGGCTGAGTGGCGAGCCCGACGCCGGATCATAGAGGAATTCGCGGGGAAGGAGGGTGACCCCCGCCTTCGCCCGTCCCGGCTCACGCGGGGGGACAGGCAAAAACGGCCGTCCCGGCTCACGCGGGGGGACAGGCAAAAACGCCCGTCCCGGCTCACGCGGGGGGACTCGTCCCGGCTCACGCGGGGGGACTTGTCCGTGGAACCAGCCCGCGATCCAATCATATCGCGAGAGTTCCCGCCGGAATTCCGCCGGTGCCGGCGTTTTCCCCGGGACGGGCGCTTTGGCCCGCACCCCCGCGCCAGCCGGTGCCCCCGCATCGAACAGGGGCATCCACTTTATGTCATCGGCCGCGGAGACGGCGTTCACAACGCCCGCTTCGAGGAGGAGCCCGCCGTATTCCTTTCGGGCGAGGAGATGGAGAAAGGCGTCCGGGAAGGATACCCGGACGAGCCGGAGCGCCGGAAGAGCGACCAGCAGATCGCCCAACCCGCCGAGCCGGATCAGGAGCGCGGAGGTCATTATTTAAAGATGCCGGCTGTTTTTAACAGCAGAAAAGGGGAAAATGATGATTTATAAGGTAGGTTCCGTTTTCTCCAGCCGGCGAAAGAAAACTTTTCCCCAGTCTAGCCGAAGAAAAATCAAAAATCAATAGATTTATTCAACTATTTTTCGCAGCCCGCGAAAGGCTTGCGGTCGAGGTAGTGCTTGATGGTCTTGCCCCGGACGATGTAGATCACGTCCTCGCCGACGTTCGTGGCATGGTCCGCGATCCGCTCCAGATGGCGGCCGACGAGGAGCAGGCCCACGGCCCTCTTGATCGTGGAGGGGTCCTCGATCATATAGGTCAGGAGCTCGCGGAAGATCTGGTCGTTCAAGTGGTCCACGTCCTCGTCCCGCTTGAGGACGTCCTGGGCCAAAGCGTCGTCACGGGTGATGAAGGACTTGATGGAGTCGCGGACCATGGCCTGGGCCATCTGGGCCATCCGGGGGATGTCGATCAGCGGCTTCAGGAGGGGCATGGTTCGCAGCTCTTCGGCCCGCTCGACGATGTTCACCGCCAGATCCCCCATCCGCTCGAGCTCGACCCCGATCTTCATCGCCGAGGTGACGAACCGGAGGTCGCCGGCCATGGGCTGGCGCAGGGCCAGGAGGCGGAGGCACGTCTCGTCGATCTCCACGTCCAGGAGGTTGACGTCGTGTTCTCGCTTCAGGACCTCGCAGCCGGGCTCCTCCTTCTGGGTCTTCAGGGCCTCGATCGCGAGCTCGATGGAGTCCTCCACGAGCGCGGCCATCCGCAGGAGCTTTTCCTTGAGTTTCGTGAGTTCTTCGTCGAACAGTCGTTCCATGCGGCCTCCCCTGGAATCCCGATGTGGGGCGTTCCTCGAAACCAATCTCGATTCGAAAAATTTATCACATTCGCCCCCAAATGTCATCGGGATTTTCCTAGGGC